>Ga0209044_1000750_pt1 | contig 23671 bp, 29 predicted proteins | sample SaaInlV_130m_DNA_FD_184655 | JGI IMG/M metagenome (GOLD analysis project Ga0209044, IMG submission 184655) | Marine microbial communities from expanding oxygen minimum zones in the Saanich Inlet - SI037_S4LV_130m_DNA (SPAdes) (version 2) | ecosystem: Environmental > Aquatic > Marine > Intertidal... | reverse complement strand
GCAAGATTTAAAGCACAGCATTTGATCTTGCATAAACAGGGGATAGTATGGATAATTCTGATGTTCATATGATATACGTTCTTTTAGATGGGGTAGGAGACTTGCCACATCCAGATTTAGATGGAAAGACACCTCTTGAGGCAGCAAATACACCCACACTAGATAAAATATCAAGCAATGGTGCAATTGGAGAAGTTATTTCTGTTGGAAAAGGTATTGCCCCAGAATCAGATATTGCAGTATTCAATATGTTAGGGTATAAATTCAAACATGCAGATTATGCAGGAAGAGGCGTAATAGAATCAATTGGAGTAGGAGTTGATTTCAAGGATGGAGATTTAGCATTAAGAGGAAATTTTTCAACATTAAACAAAGAGGAGGTAATTATCGATAGAAGAGCTGGAAGACATATTGAAAAAGAAGATGCAGACGGAGTAGCAAAAGAACTTGAAGAAAAAATTAAATTTTCAGTTCCAAATACAAGCGTTGTTGTTTCTCCAACAATTGGACATAGAGTAATAGTACGAATTAGAACAGAATCTAAAAAATTATCATCAAAAATCACCAATACAGATCCTGCATATAGTAACATCGGAGGAATGGGAGTAGCAAAAGCTGTTGGAGATTTTTTGAAAATAGAAAAATGTTTGCCAATAGATGATAATGAGGATTCAAAATTAACTGCAAATTTAGTAAATGAATTTTCAGAGCAAGCAATCAAGATTTTAAAAGAAAGTCAAATTAATAAAAAACGTCAAGAACAAGGCAAAAAATTACTTAGCTGTATTTTACTTAGAGATGCAGGAAATAAATTTCCAGACGTAATCCCAATTAATGATAAACATGAAATGAAGTTTTCATGTATTGTGGATATGCCAGTAGAACTTGGAATTGCAGATGTTCTCAAAATGAAAGCGTTTGAAGCTGGAGGATTAACAGACTATGAAGAAAAAGCCAGAGTTGCTGCAAAAGCTATGGAGACTCAAAATTCAATTTATGTTCATCTCAAAGGACCAGATGAATTTGGTCATGATGGAGATGCCATAGGGAAGATGAAAAACATAGAGGAAATTGACCAAAGATTTTTCAAAACACTTGTTGAAAATATTGATTCAAGTAAAGTTGCAATAATAATATCAGCTGATCATTCAACACCTTGTATTAACAAAGGGCATAGTGATGATCCAGTGCCAGTAATAGTTTCAGGAGACTTTATCAAAAATGATGGAACAACTAGAATGACTGAGGAACAAGCAAAGAAAGGAAGTATCGGTTTGATTCAAGGTGCAGAAGTGGTGACAAAATCTTTAGAATTAATTAAATCTCAAAAATAGTTAATTTTTTTTCTTGTTGCATTTCAGTTGCTTTTTTTCTTAATCTATCTACATCAATAGAATGATACTCAGAAGGGGAAGTTCCTAATTTGTCCAATACTCGTCTGAGCATTCCAATTCCAATTTGTAGATCATCTTCTTGAGCATGGGCAAACGCTACAGCAAATAAGATAATTCCTTGTAGAATTTCTTTTTCTTTTCCAAAACATTGTTTCCAAACTCCTTCAAATGCTTCATGGCATTCCCAATATCGTTCATTGTTAAAATAATAAATTCCATCTGAAATTCCTTTTTCTTTTTCAATTTCTTCTTCAAATACATGACGAATATTATCAATTATTCCAATAGGAGAGAGTTTTTCAACAAGTGTATCAAGATCTTCTTTTTTGACACCAACATCAAACTCTACAAAGTTTCTAGCAATTCTAACAACTCTAACTGATGCATCCATATCAGATGCAAGATCTCGGGCTCTATAGATCAGTTCACGAGAATCTTTAGGGGAAAATCCATTGTTTTTGAAATGAAGCATGTATCGTTCCACGGTAATGATCTCTATTGATTTCATAAATTTCTTAGCTAAATTCAATCAAGATTTATATGAAATATCTAAAGGATTTGGGATACATGTCCATGATTGAGACCATTACAGACGTAGATAATTCATTTCTATCAAGAAGAGAATTAACTTGTAATTTTGCAGGTTTAGGTGGAAAACTCAAAAAATTGGAAGCAGTAGATATGGTAACTAAAGAATTCAAGTTGGACGGGAAAGTAGTGATTCCAATGAGACTAAAAACTCATGTTGGAAAGCACCTAGTAACTGGAATTTTCTATGTTTATGAAGATGAAGGGTTAGCAAAAAAACACATCAATCCAACAATTTTCTCAAGATTAGACAAAGCAAAAGCAAAGATTGCAGAGGCTACTGCTGAAGAAGCAAAGAAAGAAGAAACCTCAGCTGAAGAAACACCAAAAGATACAGAAGTGAAAGCAGAAGAAAAACCAGCTGAAGAAGCACCAAAAGAGGAGAAATCAGAATAATGGCGGGTAAAAAAGGCTCGAGTCCTAGTGTTTACAAATACTTCAAAGTAGATGGAGATAAAGTTACAAGAATTAAAAAAATATGTTCAAGATGTGGAAAAGGAGTATACATGTCACAACATAAAGACAGACATACTTGTGGTAAATGTGGATTAACAGAATTTATCCAATAGATAGTACGGATCAATACTAGATGCTACAATCGAGATTATGGAAAATCCTAGATGTTTAAAACTTTTTGAGAATTCGTAGTAGAACGAATAAGAGAATGACATATTCATGTATGGGATTCATTTCTAAAATGGACTGAAAAAGATTATGAATCATTATTGGTTTTATCTGATTCTGAATTACAGGTAGTGTTAGAAGATTATATGATGTATTGTAGAAAATGATATCAACTTCAAGTATTAGAACGATATTTACTTCAATTGAAAAATTCTTTTTTGTCAATGATAGAACTGTGAACAAGAAAAAATTATGATGTTTTTACCTGAAAAATTAAAGACAACATAAAGAGTAATTACAAGTGAAATTCCATATTATTTTTTAATAAGGTTTGAGTTAAATATGATTTTTCCTTAAGAAAATTATATCAAATTAGTAAAAATGTAAAGTATAAGATATTTAAAACACTTTTTCATATGTTTTATCGAATTGAAAGTAACTTATCTACAAAATGCAGCAGTTATCATAGAAAATTTAGGTGAAAAAATACTTTGTGACCCATGGCTTGTAGATGGATGTTATTATGGCTCATGGCATCACTATCCAAAATTTGATTTTGAACCTAAAGAATTTGACGATATAGACTATATCTATATCAGTCATATTCACTTAGATCATTTTGACATCAAAACATTACAACAATTAAAAAAAGATATACCTGTTTTTATCCATGAATTTCCTCATAAATATTTTAAACATAGTATAGAAGAATTAGGATTTAAGGTAGAAGAAATACCAAACAATAAACGTACGAATCTTGGAAAAACATGGATAAATATCATAGCCGCAGATAATTGTAATCCAGAAATATGTTCAAGAGTATTTGGTTGTAACTTTGATTTTAATAAATTTGGGACAAATCAAATAGATACATTTTCTGTAATTGATAATAATGATCAAGTCATAGTAAATACAAATGATTGTCCATACGAGATAGGACAAAGTACTGCTAAATTGATTAAAGAACAATATCCCAAAATTGATTTATTGTTAGCAGGTTATAGTGGAGCTTCAGATTATCCATGTAGTTTTGATCTTGAGATTTCTGAAAAAGAAAAAGAGGCAAAGAATAAGAAAGATAAACGACTACAAGATGCAGTAGACTATATTCAAATATTTGATCCTAAACACTACATGCCTTTTGCTGGAAGGTATGTACTTGGAGGAAAATTGACCTCTTTAATGAAACATAAAGGCGAGCCAACTTTGGATGAAGGTTTTAACTATTTATTAGAAAACATTAATCAAGAAAAAAATAAGGGAATTGTTTTAAATATAAAATCTTATTTTGATTTAGATACTAAACAAACTTCTGCACCATATATTCCTGAAAATATACAAGAACGAGAACATTACATACAAAACGTTCTTTCAAAATTAAAATTTGATTATGAAGAAGAACCATATCCAAAATTAAAGTCAATATTAGACTTGATCCCTAAAGCATATGAAAATTTTGAAAGGCGACGACAAATGATAAACTATTCTACAGATACCAATCTACTAATTAAATTAGAAAATGACGAATTATTATCAATTTCAGGCAATGGTGGAGGATATAAAATAATTAACGCAAGTCAGATGAATAATATGAAAAAATATCTTTATCTTTCTTTAGACCTAAGACTATTATTAAAAATATTACAAGGTGAATTAAAAGATCACTGGGTCAATGCGTCAATAGGATGTCACATTTCATGGAAACGGGTTCCAAACATCTATGATAGATCATTAGTGTATTGTCTATATTTTTTCCATAATTAATTAATATGAACAAGGATTTGTTTATCTGCCGTGACTGAGTCAAAGCAAATATTTCGTACATTTTCTATTTTAGGAATTATCTTAGTTTTTTTTACCGTATGGATTTCTCTAAATCCAGATCAAACTTTTATTGACAAATCTGTTAATGACATATTTAATGAACAAATTAAATTAGGAAATAATGATTTCTCTGGGTTTAATTTATCTAATTTAGATCTACATGGACAAAATCTTAGCAACTTTGATTTTTATGGTACAGCTTTAAGGAATACGGATTTATCATTTTCTAATTTAACAGGATCTCATCTATCGGGTGCAAATATGAGATATGCAAATCTGGAGGGGGCAGATCTTTCTGGGGCCGATCTAAGTAATGTGTATATCTACAAAGCAAATCTTAAAAATGCAAATCTAGAAGATGTGAATTTTTCTAAAGCAAATTTTTGTGGTTTAGAATTAAGGGCAAAGGCATTCATAGATAGTGATCTATCTTATGCAGATTTATCATTTACAAATTTGAGATTTGCTGATCTAACTAAAGCAAATCTCATTGGTGCAAATCTCAGAGGTGCAAACTTACATTTAGCTGATCTATCTGGAAAAAATCTTTCTAATATTAAATTCATTGATGCGAATTTGATTAAAGTGAATTTCACAAATGCAAATTTAGACGGATCTGATTTTAGAGGTGCAAACTTACAATCAGTGGATTTATCATTTGCAAGTTTAGATGGGACATATTTTTCTGATGTTGATTTATCAGGAATAGATTTAACAAATGTTGATCTTAATAATGCTGACTTTATTACACCATTATCCACAAAAGATCTTTTTACTAATAATAATAAAATAGATTTAACTAAAAATGATTTACGTGGAATAAATTTACATGGTGAATATTTAGAAGGTGTGGATCTGTCCAACAAGAATTTGTCGGGTGCTGATTTGAGTGGTGCAAATCTTTCCCATGCAAATCTAACTAATTCTATAATGGTTGGAATAAATTTTGAAAAAACTAATTTGGATTATGCTGATTTAACTGGTACTGATTTAACTGGTGCTCAAATGAGATATGTTTCAATGAAAAATGCAAAATTGATACATGCTAATTTGGAACGTGCATATTTTTCAGATTCTAATCTATCATTTGTAAAATTAAATGATACTGATTTGGTTAATACCAATTTCTTAAAAGTAAATTTCACTTCTTCTGATTTATCTTACTCTGATCTTTCACGGGCATATCTCTATGGTTCTGATTTATCTAATTCCAATTTAAGGGGTACAAATTTTCAGCAATCGGAACTTGCATATGCAAACCTTTCATTTACAGATTTAACAGATGCAAATTTGATTCAAGCAGATTTAATATCTGTAAATTTTACAGGTGCAAATATTTCTAACGCTGATCTTTCATTATCATATTCAAAAAATGCACATTTTATAGATGTAGAAATAAATGAAAATACAAAACTAGATAGTTGTTTCAAGAAAGATCAGGTAGATAGAATAATGTGTGACATTCTAAGAAAAATAATTTCAGATAGCCCGCCATTTTATGGTAAATTCAGAGAAGGATTTAGAGATGATCTTAATGCATTTAACATTTTAGATGAAACATTAACATGATTGATCTTAATTTGATTATAAGTATAAACAACATATAGATAAAGAAGTTTATTCACCAATACAGAATTTATCCAACAAACAATTTCTAGAGTATCATTTTAAAATGAAACAATTTAGTATAATTTTTTTTTATGAATTTTTAGACTTTTTTCATGTAATAATTCAATTTTTGAAATAAATGCAGGAGATAATTTTATTTTAGAAAGAGATTCTGCAGATAGTTTCACATTATTTGCATCCAAAGAGATATTTGATTTTGGGAGATTTTTATCAGTCCAAAATTTTGTAACTTTATCTTCAAGTTTATAATCACGAAAACCTGCAGGGAATTTTTTTGTGATATGATTCAAAAGTGTTCGGTCTTTGAAAACTACACGAGGTTCAAACAATCTAGTTTCATCACTGTAAACATTTTCAAAGAGATTTCCTGAAATTTCATCAGAAAGTAAATCCATTTTTGAAATTTTTCGGATTAATTCTATAAAATGTAAAAATTCATGTGCCAATATTGCATGAATCGTACCTTTTAGTCCATATGCAATTAATGGAGCAGAAATTTGAATTACAACCTGGAATTTTTCATCAAACAAAACAGGGATCGTTCTTGCAAATAATATACCATATTCATATGAATTAGGATTTGGAGATGAGATTACAAGTGAGGGTTCCACATATGCAACAGGATATCTAATCCCAGATGCCTTTTCAATGCGATTTATGCCTGCAACAACTATAGGAAAACGTTTGACTACAAGGTCATACATGTCATCAGGAATAATACCTTTAGAATGTGCATCTTTAAAACGCACTAACGGATCCAATATTTCTTTTCGAGAACTCTGAATGTAAAAAGGTTGATTTGATTAAGATCTAGGTTTACCAGATTTTGCTTTCTTTTTCTTACGTACTTCAGCTCTTTGATCAGCATTTCGTTTATGCTTGTTTTTCTTTCTCATTGGCATGATATTTTGCATCAAAATACTATAGTTAATTGTTATCATTGTCAATTATCTTTCTAAAATTTTCACTAAAATATCATCATACTCGGATATCAAGAAAATCAAATTCAAGACATTTGCAGGAATTATCAATTATTGATGAAACTCCAGGTGAGACATTATCACCATTTACAAATCGTTTTATCGGCAAACCTCCATCTGCTTTGAGAAACAAAGAAAATTCATTTTGAGATGTTTTTTTATATTTTACAGAAGAAATTTTCTTCTCTGAGCGTTTGCCCGACACATCATAAACTACAACAGGTGATTTAATGAGATCTTTGAGTTTTTTTAGATTTTGGATTTTAATGTCAGATTCTGCACTAATTCTCATCTTTATTGATGAAATGAATTTGAGAGGTTTTTTTGGTGAATCAGATACAATTTTGAGGCGGTTGATTTTTAGAGATTTAAAAATTTTAGAAGTTAATCTTAATTTTCTTTTATTGGGGTTTTGAAGTTTAACAAAAAACGGTCTACCGTTTCCCAATACCAAACTAGGTTTATCCTCACCACCAATCCAGGTAAATTTAGCAACAGTACCACCTAATTTTTCAAAAATTAATTGTGAAATCATTCCCTCAACACTATCAAATTCAGAAATCCCATGGAAATTGCAAAATCTACATCCTTTTCCAGAACAATTTTCACAAGATTTCTGTTTCTGAGATATTCCCCGCATACTTTTGATATATCTTCCAGAAAGTGTTATTGATTTTGAGTGAATCTGACAGGATTCATCTTTAAAATTTAGTGTAAAAATAAATTCAGGATTACGATTATCAACAACATGTTTTGTTTTTTTAGAAAATGATTTAGATAGTTCTTTTGTAATATCAGTCTTGATACTATCAATTCCTCGTAGTTTGAATTGTGAACGAATACAATCATCTCTATCAACAATAGATGGTTTGATGATAGCCCCTACACTAAAAGTTTGAAAAGAGAAATCAGAAGAGACATCAATCATTATTTTTAAAAAATGATTCAAATTCTCAAACAAATTTTTACAAATATAGCATTTTTTAGTAGGGGTTCTATTTTTGTGTAATTTTTTACCCAAGAATTTGTTTGATGATAGATGTAACTTTTTTGAAAATAATCTACCTAAACAATTATCACACAATTCATGTTTTTTCAGAATTTGATTGGCAATAGGTATGATTTTTTTATATTCAGACATTTTGAAGGATATTTTTGTAGATGTTTATCCTAATCCCATTTTTCTAAGGGTGCCTTGCATCTGTCGTCCCTTGGAGGCCTTCATCATATTCTTAGAATTTTTATAATTTTTGACTAGTTCTTTTACTTCACTTTCTGGCCAACCAGATCCACGAGCAATTCTTTTGATACGTGATGAATTTTTCAGAAAAGTGTCAGGATCAGCTTTTTCTTCTTTATTCATACTTTGAATTATGTATCTCCATTTTGAAACTCGTCCCTCCATCTGGTCTACTTGATCACCTTTGACCATTCCTGAAAGACCAGGCATACTATCAAGAAGTCCTTGCAATGATCCCATTTTAGTTACTTCTTCTAACTGAGAAAGAAAGTCCTCCATGTTCATTTTACCACTAGAAATTCTTTTCATTCTTACATCATCACCTTCTTCTTCTAATCGTTTAGCTAAATCTAAAACTGCTTGAACATCACCCATACCAAGTAATTTCCCAACAAATCTTGTAGGAGAGAATTTTTCTAAATCATCAATTCGTTCACCAGTACCAATGTACATTATTTGTGCGCCAGTAGCAGCAGAGGCTGCAAGTGCACCACCACCTTTTGCAGAACTATCTAATTTTGTGACAATTATACCACCAACTGGAATAGTCTTGTGAAATGCTTCTGCTTGATTGAAACATTGTTGTCCAATTGTTCCATCAATTACAAGTAATGCCAAATCAGGTTCTGCAACTTTGTTTATTCTTTGCATTTCTTCTAGTAAATCTACTTCTTCTTTGTGACGACCTGCAGTATCAATTAAAATTACATCCAATGGTTGTCCTGCAAAATGTTTTAATCCATTTTTAACAATGTTTGGAGAATCCTTGTTGTTTTCTTCACCATATACCTCAACACCTGATTTCTCACACATTGTTTTGAGTTGAACTAGAGCACCTGGTCGATAAGTATCAGCTCCTACTACTCCAACTTTGTATCCTTGTCGTGTTAAGAACTTGGCAAGTTTTGAGGCAACCGTAGTTTTCCCACTTCCTTGAATACCAAGTAAGATTATCTTGTTTTGTTTTCCAGCTTTAAATTCAAAGTCTGATTCATTTCCAAGTAATTTTGAGAGTTCATCATATAGAATTTTTACAATATGGTCCTTACGTGAGAGCCCAGGAGGGGGAGTCTCATTTAGTGCCCGTTCCTCTAAATTCTTTGTAATTTCAAGAACTAGGCGTACATTAACATCAGAAGTTAGTAATGCTCTTTGAACATCTTTAGATAATTCTTTGATTAACTCATCATCTATGCCTGAAGATTTTACAATTTTTCGAATTGCATCACCTAAACTATTTTTTAAGCCATCAAGCATTGTTGATTAACCCAGCATCCACTATTTCAAACCTTCCTCTATAACCATCCCAAAATTTTTTACTCTGATTAATTATAATTGGATTTGAAAATAATGGGCAGTCAAGTACAAATGTTTCAGCCTCGCCACCTTCAAAATTTAAATTAAATTTAAATTTTTCAGATAATTCTTTTAAAATTTTAACATCTGATTTTGAAATTAGTTTTCCAAGCCAGGTATCATCTAGTCCATCAGAAGTAACAGTAGTCATTATAAAATTAAAATTATTATCAATTAATTCATTCATGTATTGTACAGGATCAGTTTCCCATAACGGATCTAGTGCAACTAAATCTAATTCAACACATAGTGATTCAAATTTTTCTTTTTGGAATTGACTTTTGATTCCACCATGAACTAGACCATCAATGTTAAATTTTTCTTTAGCTTTTTGTAATAAAGTTAATAAAACAGATAACTCATCTTCAGTTTTCTCAGTGTCAGAACTTGCAGTTAACTGTGGAATACTCATTGATTCTGATTGCAATTTTGTCCAATGTAAATTTGGGTGATGAAGTAAATGACTTTCATCAGATTTTGCAAAAACACTAAGAAGGCAAACTACTTCATGGCCTTGTTTTTGTGCAAGAGAGATAGCATACATACTATCTTTTCCACCTGAAAAAAGGGAAGCTAATTTCATATTCTAAAAAGTAATTAACAAAACAAATTTTTTAAGTTTATTCTAAAGGATACTTCAATACTCATAATCGTCATCATAAAATCAGACGGCTTTTCCGATAATCATCAGCATCCACAATAGCATTTAATGTGCATGATTTTAGTTTTATTAATTGAAAATATTCCATAGTTGTGATTCACAAAAGAATTATGCTAAACAAAGTTCTAGGCACTTTTAATGCGCATGATTTTGGTTTTATCCATAACAACCCAATATTCTACATTGTCACCATTTGATAATTTACCTTTAACCTCATCATCAATCATAGAAACATCAATTGTCTCAAAGGTTTCAGAGTCCATAATTTGAACTACATCACCATTCATTGAAATAATTTGGCCTATTTTTTTGTTAATCAAAGGAATGTGAATTTGCATACTGACAGGTCCCACATGTGGTCTTTTCTGTCCATCAAAAACACCTTGTCCAACAATTCTTGCTTTGGCTGAACCGTGTTTTCCTGGTTTTGATGTATCATATTCAACAATTCTACATGGCTCACCACTTGGTTGATCAGTATGGGGTAATAGAATGTATGAACCAATTTTCAAAGAACCAAGATCAGAAGGTTTACTCATGCAAAACAGTTTTTCGTCGAATATTTAACTTTTCTACTTTAGTTGATCAAGAATTGAAAGACTCAATAAACTAGTCATTGTCAATCCTTTTCGGTTTACATCACGTCTAGTTTGATCACAGTATTTCTTGACACTTTGATGGCTCTTTTCGCTTGCAACTTCAAGAACTACAATATTTTCAGAGTATGGAAATGTGAATTTGGAAGGTTTTGTACAAAATGTATCCATAGTTCCCAATCCAGCAATCTCAATGCTTCCTCTCTTTAACAAAATGTTTGCAATTTCGTGTAAATCATCCATTTCACCATATTCCATATAATAAATTGAAACAAAATTGGTGTTACCAGGTGTTTCTCTTTCAAAAAGATCATCTCGAATATTAAATACAAAAGAAGTTTTTTCTTGATTGTGAATTGTAAGGTTTTTGTTAATTTTTGAGCTATCCTTGAATTTTGCTAGAAGATAATGGTTTGTTGCATCAGAAAAATATGGTTTACTTTCACTAGAAAATGTGCCAGTTACAAAAAATAATTTTTCAATGTTTTTTGATTTCATCCATGCATCTTTTAGTTCAACGGATTCATGTGAATGCAAGTAAGGTGCACATACATATCCTGAATAGGAAAGTTCAAGTCTAGACACTGCTTTTAGCGATTTTTCAAGTTATTTATTCATATGTTGGGGGTGGTTACTTTTTGCGATCATCTACAAGAGTTTTTTAATAGTAGATACTTTTGTTTTTTTGTCCCGTGGTAGCTCAGCCTGGTAGAGCTCCTGGCTGTAGTTGTTGGCTTTAGATGGCTAAACGAAAAACAGCCCATCAGGCATACAGAAACCGGGTTGTCGATGGTTCAATTCCGTCCCGCGGGACCACAAACTTTTTGAAAATAAAAATAATTTTAAAAATAATAAAAAGAAAGACTAGTTTAAGAAAACAAAGATGAAATCTTAAATTAAAAATTCATTGTCTATTCTGTTTTTTTGACTTTTTGAGCTGCTGGTCCTTTTTGACCTTCGCCGATCTCAAATTCGACTTTATCGCCTTCGTTGATGAATCCGTCAACATCTGATTTATGAACAAACAGATCGTCTCCACCTTCTCTCTCGATAAAACCAAAGCCCTTAGTTCGATTGAACCATTTTACGGTACCTTGTTCCATGTTAATTTTGCAAAACTTTCTCACTATATTAACTAAGATATTAAAACAATATTAGAAAAATAACACTCTAGAAATCTTTAGGAATGTGATTTTGTTCTTTTAGCCACTGAACTTGGGGTAGTGTAAATCTCCAAATGATATCACCACGTTCATTTTCTTTAAAGTCCCAAGGGGCAATAATTACAATATCATTATCTCGAATCCAAACTCTTCTCTTTAGTTTTCCTCGAATTCTACCGCGTCTAGTAATATTATCTGCACATTTTATCATAACATTTTCGCCGCCCATCATTTTGAGTACTCTACCAAATAATTCACCTTCTTCAGGAAGACGAATTTCTTTTAGAGCACTTTCATTTTTTACTTGGCGCTTACCCATGAGCATAATTCATGGAGTGAGCATATAACTTGTAGGGTTTTTTAATTAATTGGATTTATCCCCACAAGAGATTTTATGCATTATAATTAAAAATAATCTATGGAATTTCGATGTATAGATGAATGCTCTCAATGTTGTATAGAAAGAGAATATTATCCAAGCAAAGAATTTGGAAAAATAGGTGTACTAATACTTCCCGAAGAGAAATTAAGAATTGAAAAACTAGCAGAATTAAATAATATTGAAATTAATATTTTACCCAGAATTGGAATTTCAGGGGATAGAAATTCAAACCCTACAAAAGTTTTAGCGTATCAAATGATGGGAATTGAAAATAATGGAAATACATGTCCCTTTTTAGATACTAGCGGGGAAAACAAATCACCACATGGCGGATTTCCATGTAAAATTTACAAAGAAAGACCACTTGCATGTATGACATATCCACTTATTGAAAATGACCCAATTACACTTGATCAAAAATGTAAATTTTGTAAAGAACATAAAACTGCAGATGAGAATTTAAATTCTGAAATAGAATCACTGTTAAAAATAAAAGAGGAAATGAATACTAATGCTACATTTATCTGGAGATTTGCTACAAATATTGGAGAAAAAGAAGACAAGTCAGTTTTAAAATCAGGTTGGATACTAGAAGAATAAACTAACCCAAAAAATATCATATTTTGAATAAATCATCCAAATGTTCAAAAGGAATAAGAACTTTTTTTGAATATGAGTGAGGATGCATGGTCAGATCTTGACAAAGTTGATCAGAAAATTATAGAAATTCTAAATGAAAATGCACGAACACCATCAAAAGAAATTGCAGCAGAATTAAAAAAATCAGACCATGAAGTTTCAGATAGAACAATTAGAAAAAGAATTGAGCGTTTAGAGAAAAGTGGAATAATCAAAGGATACAAAGCGATTCTAACAGATGTGTCAGGAATTAACGAGTATCAAGCAATTTTGATGAAATTAAAACCATCAAAATCCCTTGAATCAGTAAAAGATTCCATCAAAGATTTCATTAAAAAACTAGACAATTATCTACTCATTGCAAATACAGAAGGGGAATGGAATATGCTAATACTCATTCAAGTAGAATCAGGAAAATCAAATACATCTCAAAAAATTGTAGAAAAATTTTCAGAGGAATTAATTGATTATAGAATTAATGAGATCGACATTAAGGATGTCAATGTGTTAAACATGTCTTTATTGTTATTATAAATTTAAAAAAAATTATATCAATAAGGAATATTCAGATTCAGCAACATCAATTGCTTTTTTAACTTCATCAAGTGTGAAAGGTTTTTGAATAAATGCAGAAACCCCCGAACTAATGGTGTTGTAAACACGATCAGTTGATTTTTCATCAGCAGTAATTAAAACAATTTGTAAATTGGTCTTTTCTTTAAGTAATTTTGTTGCAACACCATCACCTTCTAAATCAGGTAATCCCATATCTAGTAAAACAATTGGTTCTTTAGTTTCAGAAAATAATTTTTTGCAACCTTTTACACCATCCAGACCATTGTTAAAAACATGAATTTCAGAATAACCTAATTTTTCAACAAAAGTTTTTAATTTCATCGAGATTGCTTCACTGTCATCAATTATTACGAGAGGTCTGATAATGGGAATAGAAGATAAAACAATTGATTTTGCCTTTTGATATGTTGTTTTAGCTTTATCAAATTCACCCAATCTCAAAAAACACTTTGATGCGCAAAGTAATGCACCTTTAACATTCGGTAAATTTTTTTTGGAATATTTTAAAAATAAATCACCTGCTTGGATTATCTCATTTTTTGATTCTTTTCCATGTCTTGTTTTGCATTCAGCTGCCAACATATACAATAATGCAGATTTGAGAATATCAGATTTTTTTACAGATTCAGCCTGATCAACAAAGAGATTATGGGCAGTAATGTATTGTTTATTTTTTAGATGTGCAAGTGCTACCTCGGAATGGATTTTTGATGTCAATGAAATAATTTTGTTTTTTATGTTATAACTGGTTGTAACAATTATTCAAACTATGGATTAATCACAGCACGACCAATGATTTTTCGTGCTTTAAGATCTGTTAAAGCAGTATTAGCATCATCAAGGGAATATCGTTTTGAAATTACTGGATTAATTGTTCCTTTTCTAGCTAAATCTAAAAGCTCAACCATATCATCAAAGTTTCCAGTATATGCACCTTGAATGGTTAATGATTTGAGTGGGATAGTAACGAGTGATATTTCCAAAGAACCTCCAAAAAGACCTACGAGTACAAGGTTTCCTCTTTTTCGTAAAACTGCTAAACCAGTTTTTACCGTAGGTGGAGCATTTACAAAATCAATTACACTGTCAGCACCCTTTCCATTACAAATTGAAATAATTTTGTCTACAGGAGTTCCAGAACCAGAAGCTATAGATCCTGTAACATTAGTATTAACAACATAATCTGCACCCATCTTTTTTGCAGTATCAAATTTCTTATCATCATTATCAACACAAATAATTTTTGCATCAGTGATTGCCTTTGCAATTTGTATTCCCATTAATCCAAGACCACCTGCTCCAATAATTACTAAAAATTCAGGTGAATTTGCATTAGCTTTCTTGACTGCATTATATGCAGTTAAACCAGAGCAAGCAAGAGATGTTGCAGCATCAGGATCAACACCATCAAGTTTTGCTAAATATTTTGAATTTGGAATTAAAGCATAATCAGAATATCCACCATCTTGAAAAACACCCATTGATTTTGGAGCATCACATAAATTTTCATTTCCCACCTTACATGCAGGACATTCTCCACAACCAATCCATGGAAAAACTAAAACACTATCACCTTTTGCAACATTAGAAACACTATCACCAATTTCCTCAATAATACCAACAATTTCGTGCCCAGGAGTAACAGGGTATTTGACACCACGATCTGTGACTTTCATAAATTGACCATCTCCAAGATCATATCCTCCTTCCCACAAGTGCAAATCACTATGACAAACACCCACAGATTTTACTTTAACTAGAACCTGATTACCTTGAGGACGTGGAGTTTCAAATTCAGATATTGCTAGAGGTTCATTAGGGCCTAGAATTCTAGCAGATTTCATAAAGGGATTTTTTGTCTTAACAATATAAGAGTTGACTGGAAGTGAGAAAAAAGTTAAGCCCTTAGATATTATTGAATAGCTAAAGATGAAATGTGTGAGTGAAGCACAGACACCAAACAGTATATCTCAAGAGCCGATAAATATTCTATTTAGTCCATCATCAGTTGTAAAAAAAGATGTTTGGGATATTGATCTAATTCAAATTTTGGATTTATTGTTAAAGATACTTGAAAAATCAGGTAAAAAAGATCTCAAAGTTGCGGGGATGGCAGCATTATCATCATCGTTAATCTATAGAATGAAAGTAGAAAGTATTTTTGCATTACAAAAAGCAGCAATGGAGAAAAAACCAATGTATCAAAGAACTGATGTAGATATTGAATTAATCGATATACCATACAGACACGAATCAACATACCCTGTTTCTCTTGATGATCTGCTAGGATTATTACAAAACCTCATTGGCACAATTGCAAATCCACAATCAAGAAGAAATAAACAATTAGAAATTGAGCCAATAGAAGCACCAGACTTTAACGAATTTTTTATTTCCCTTGAAAGTATTATTGGAAAATATGAAGATTTAGTGATGAAAAAAATTAGTCTTAAAGGATTTGGATTATTACAAGAAATTATCTCAGAACTTGATCAAATTGATTCTATCAGATGTTTCTTTGCAATACTATTTTTGGCAAGAGATCAAAGAGTAGATCTTGAACAAATTGAGGACGATATCAAAATCATAGCAATAAAGGAGCCCCCAACAAACTGATTAAAAATGGCAAGAATTGAAAATTTAGATGAAGCAACTGCAAGAATAGAGTCTGCACTATACTCTGCAGGTAGACCACTTAGAATAGAAGACCTAATCAGAGCTTCAGGCACAGAATCAAGGACAAAAACTCTAGAGTTACTCAATACCATAATGAAAAAGACAAAAACAGCTTTCAAAGCACTTGAAGTGACAATTTTACCAGATGGATCATATGTAATGCAATTAAAACCAGAATACAGTTCAACTGTGAAAAGATATGCATCAAAACCAATTCTTCCAAATGCAACACTCAAGACATTATCATACATTGCATATCAACAACCAATTTCATCAAAACAACTTGTAGAAACAAGAGGATCAGGAGTTTATGCCCATCTAAAAGAACTCAGACAATTAGATTTTATCGGTCATCAAAATGTTGGGAGATTAAAAATTTACACAACAACTCAAAAATTCCAAAAATATTTTGGAATTCAAGGAGATGTAGAAGATCTCAAATCAAGATTATTCTCCAAAGTGAGGAAAACAGCAAGTATGAGTCATACAAATCCAGCTCCTCAAATAATTACAGAGACAAACTAAACAAATTTTTGGCTCAAGGCTAATTTTTTGCGTTTTGTATAAATTAGAGTAATTAAAACAATTTTCGTGAGAAAGTCAGTAGAGAATTTAGCAACCAGTAAAATAACTGGAGGGCGAAGAGTTCCACTTAGAGTTAGAAGAAAATATGAAACTGATAGATATCCAAATGAACCAATCAACGGAGCACAAGTTACAGTTACAAGAAGAATCCGTGGAAATAATAAAAAAACAGCATTAAAGTCAATTGATTTTGTAAACCTTGCAACAGGTGAAGCTAAAGTAAAGAAAGCAAAAATTATCAAAGTTTTAGAAAATGCTACAAACAATGATTACAAAAGAAGAGGTATCATTACAAAAGGTGCAATTCTTGAAACAGAAGAAGGAAAGTGTAGAGTTGTTTCCAAACCAGGACAAAACGGAATAGTTAACGCAATTTTACTAAAGGAATAAAATGAAAGATTACGAGCATGTCGTAATATGGTTGGATTATTTTAACAAGAATTTAAAAAAATCAAAAGGTAGAAGACAGCAATTAGCAAAATGTGTTTTTGATCCTTCATTAAAAGAACTAATTGATGCAACAAAAGCTGCAGGATTTGAAATTACAGAATCAGATGACAAAGTAAGATATCCAAAAAGACCATTTGTTAGGTCAGGGTATGTTGTGTTGCCAAAAGGATCCCCAAAGACAACAATTCTTAACAAAATTTCTGAAAAACTTATTCTAAAAAGGTCCAAGCAATCAAAATAAAATCAAATCTAGCTGTTAGCTAAAGTAAAGTTGACAGAAGTCTATGAAAACAATATCACATTACTATTCTTAATTGCAGGAGGTAGGCGAAATAATGCACCTAGCCGGAAGTGGCAGGGTAATTGTTCAACTATCAAAAGAATTAGTTGAGGGACAAATACTCTGCGACGAGAAGGGAACTAGAGTTGCAAAAGTAATGGAACTAATAGGTCCAGTAAAAAGACCATTTGCTTCAGCAACGCCGTTAACAAATAATATCAAAAAATACATTGGCAAAAGTGTATTCATGTCTGAACAATCTCCTGCTAATACACCAAAAAAATTTAGGAGAAGAAAAAATTGAACATACTAGAAAACCAAAGCTGTCCTGAGTGTAAATCATCAGTGGTGAGTGACATTCAGAATGGTGAAATAATCTGTTCTGGTTGCGGCGTTGTAGTCGATGATCAGATTGCAGATTTTGGTCCAGAAACAATAAGTTCGAATCTTGAAGACAAGATGAAGTTAGCAAGAGCAACAGGACAAACAACTTATTCTCAACATGATTTGGGAATAACTACTGAGATTTCAATTAGTGCAAAAGACTTTAGTGGGAAAAAAATCAACCACGATGTCGCAAATCAAATGCACAATCTCAGAAAGTGGCAACAAAGAGTAAGAGTTTCATCACCAAAAGAAAGAAGATTAGCAAATGTTTTAGTCAAAATGGGTGAAACATGTGATAATCTTAGTCTTTCAAAGAACGTGTTAGAAACTGCCTCAATGATATACAGAAACTTGGATGGACATGTTGATGTGAAGGGAAAGTCAGTAGTTAGCATTACAGCTGCTACAATTTACATGGCATGCAAACAATGTGAAGTAGTAAGATCATTAGAAGAAATTTGCCGAGGAATATGTCCAGCAAAAGATGTTAAATCAAAAACAAAACTTGCATCAAGATACTATAGAACCATGGTAATGGAAATGGGACATGTAGTTGCCCCAGTATTAACCATGGACAAATACATCTCAAAGATAGCAAACACGACACAAACTGAGGTTAGAGTTGAAAGACTAGCTTTAGAAATTGCAGAAAAAACCAAAAATAGCAACATTGCTGATGGAAAGGCTCCAAATGGAATTGCAGCAGCATATCTGTATGTGTCATCAGTCCTACTCGGACAAAACGTACTTCAAAGGGACGTTTCAACCGTGTCAGGAGTAACAGAAGTTACTATCAGAAATAGATGTAAAGAAATTCTAACAAGTTACAAACTCAAAATTACTTTGAGACCATCTCTGGCCAACATTTAACCCCCACCCCTCTTTTCATTTTATTATCAAAAACCATCATTAGGATTAGCTAAATTTAGTCGCCATTATATAGAGACAAAAAATATTTGCTACATGGCAGTATTAGAAATCAAAGACCTTCATGTTACTAGAGAAGGAAAAGAAATTCTAAAAGGCGTCAATCTAAAAACAGGTCCAGGAGAAGTTCATGCCATCATGGGACCAAATGGTTCAGGTAAAAGTACACTAGCTTACACATTACTAGCACATCCAAAATATCAAGTTACACAAGGAGATATTTTGCTTGATGGTGAAAGTATTTTAGAATTAGGTGCAGATGAAAGAGCAAAAAAAGGATTATTTTTAGGATTTCAATACCCAACGGAAGTTTCAGGTGTAGGATTTTCTCATTTCCTTAGAACCGCATACAACTCTTTGAGTAAAGCATTGCAAGGTGATGATAGAGAAGTATTCATCACAGTTAGAGAATTTCAAAAATATCTTAAAGAAAATTTAGAAAAAGTGGGATTGAAAGAAGAATTTCTATCAAGATATCTTAACGAAGGATTTTCAGGAGGAGAGAAAAAACGTGCAGAAGTATTGCAAATGGCAGTACTAAAACCAAAAATTTCAATTTTAGATGAACCAGATTCTGGTTTAGATATTGATGCAGTTCAATCAGTAGCTAAAGCAATCAGTAAAGTTGCAGATAAAGATGCAACAATAATTATAATTACTCACTACGCAAGAATTTTAAAATTCTTAGATAAATTAGATTTTGTTCATGTATTTGCCAGAGGTCAAGTGTTAAAGACAGGAGATGCATCTCTTGCAGACAAACTAGAAGCAGAAGGTTACGAATGGGCCTTGGAACAATCAGCATAATCAAATTAAAGTAGAAACGTTTTCTAAAAATTATTGATTTACAAAGTTTCAGTAGAATTTTCTAAAGAATTTATAGAAATTATAGAGAATCAAATCAATATAGGAATAAAATCAAAACCAATCAAAGGTCAAGCAAATAAAAAAATCATAAAAAAACTTGCAAAACATTTTGGAATATCCTCAACACTGATTCAAATAAAAACAGGTCACAAGTCTCAAGAAAAAATTATTGAGATTTCACAATAGAGAATCGGGTTTTTGTTTAAATAGGGTTTTAAAATTGGAAAAATGATGTCAGAAAACAATGAACAATATTATTTTAATTTCTCATTTTTCCAAATTGATCCTAAATGGAGATGGATGGCAGATTTAGCAAAAGAGGAATCCGCTAAAGAAGTTGAAAATGTAATAAACAATTCAGGAATAATGTTCAGATCATATTCAAATTTAGGATTAAGAGATGATACTGACTTTTTATTTTGGTTTGCAGCAAAATCAGTTGAAGAAATTCAAAAAGTTATTGAAAAATTATACAAAACAGTTTTTGGAAAATACATCATACCTTCAATGACATATTTGTCATGTACACGACCATCAATCTATGTCCAAGGAGCAAGAAAAGAACATGGGTTTCTTACAGGTATGGAACCTAAAAAACACGTGGTAGTATATCCATTTACAAAAACTAGAGAATGGTATCTACTATCAAAAGAAAAACGTCAGGAAATTATGGATGAGCATATAGAAGTTAGTAAAAAATACCCACAAGTCATTCTAAACACAACGTATTCCTTTGGAATTCATGATGAAGATTTCATGTTAGCTTTTGAGGTAGATGATATCAGAGATTTTCAAGATTTAATCATGGATTTAAGAGAAACACAAGTTTCAACATACGTAAAAAATGATATTCCAATGATTGTTAGTGTCAAAAAAGACCTGGTTCCACTAATCTCTAGTTTAGGTTAGATTATTAGAAAAAACTCATCAAAATTTCAAAGTTCATCAGTGCAAATCTTGGATAAACATAAATGAAGAAATTTTGGTGTTAAATTTATTCAAAGAGATAAAAAATGAAATACAATAAACTAGGAAAAACAGACATCGAAGTTTCAGAAGTTGGATTTGGTGCATGGGCTATTGCACTTGATTGGTGGGGTAAAAAGATTGAAGAAGATGAAGCAAAAAGAATGCTCAAAAAAGCATACGACGTAGGAATTAATTTCTTTGAAACAGGTGATTTGTATGGTAAAGGATTAAGTGAAAAACTCATTGGAGAGGTTTTCAAAGATATGAGAGATGAAATTGTTATCTCTTCAAAATATGGTTATGATTTTAGCGAGGTTGATCAAATTGGACATAAAGAATTACCACAAAATTTTAGTGAAGATTTTACAAGAATAGCATTAAAAAATAGTTTAGAGAGATTACAAACAGATCATCTAGACATGTATGGATTACACAATCCAAAACTAAACAAAATTAGAGATGATTTAATTTTTAAAGTATTAGATAGTTTTGTTGAAGACCAATCAATCAAAACATATCAAGTAGCTTTAGGTCCTGCAATAGGATGGACACAAGAAGGATTAGAGGCAATGGACAGACCAAACCTTAGTGCAGTTCAAACAGTTTACAATATTTTAGAACAAACGCCAGGAAATGAATTAATGAAAAAAGCAGAGGAAAAGAATGTTGGAATTCTAGTCAGAGTTCCAGAGGCATCAGGAATTCTAACAGGTAAAGTAAACGCGGACACAAAATTTGATGATAATGATCATAGGTCAGTAAGAAAACGAGAATGGCTCAAAGCATCATTAGAAAAAGTTGAACAGTTCAAACCTATTGCACAAAGAAATGGATTAAACGTTACAGAATTCGCAATGAAATACATGATGACAAAAAAAGGATTTGCAACAGTACTGCCTACAATGATTAGTGAAGAAGAAGTTGTAAATTATGCTGAAATGTCAGATGGAAAATATATTTCAGACTCAGATATGAAAGAAGTTGAAGAGTTGTATAATTCATGGCCATCTTATGAATTAAAAGCAACTGTTCCTGTAAACTAATCAATTAATGAATAAAAAAATAGATTCTCAAAAAACTTTAGAAGTTATAGAAAAAATGAAACTTGCCAAAATTGGCAATTATAAAAAATGGAATACCATTATTAAAAAAATTAACAATGAGGAAGCATTAAACTCAATTCAGTCAGAATATTTCTCCACAATGACTAGAATTTATAAAAATTCAAACATCACACCTAAAACTAAAATTTATCACACAAAACTCTCAGAATTAGATGAAAAACCACCATGTAAGATGTGTGGAGATGATTCACTATACTATTGTAACATGAATGACCAGTATTTTTGTACAGTACACATAGTGGGTCACGACGAAAATGAAATCTAAGTAGTAACGGTTTCTTCTATACTAAAAGAATTTTCTACGAAATATTCAACACGTGTTTTTTTGAATTCACGTGTACTGAATAAAATATTGTAATCGTCAACGTGAATTTGGTCTTGAATTGTTTTTGCCACATCATATGCCTCATCCTGAGTTTTACAATGAATCATTGAAAACACATTGTATGGCCAATCAGGATATGTTGGACGTTCATAGCAATGACTGACCTGAGGAAATGAACCTAGTTTTGAACCAACTTCAGATATTTTATCACTATCAACTTTCCAAACTATCATTCCATTTGCAGTAAATCCAATTTGTCTATGACGTAAAATAGCTGCAAATCTTCTCATCACACCAATATCTTCATAATGTTTCATCTTTTCAAATACTTCATTTTCAGTTAACCCAAGATTTTTTGCAGCATTTACAAATGGTTCATCAATAATGTCCATGTTTTTTTGTAATTCACGGATAAAGTCTTTGTCTTGTTCAGTTGGTTCAAATTTTGTTTCTTTAATTTCTTTTTTTTCTTCAGTGGGAGCAATGTCATGTTTTTTTTCATCAACTAAATCTAATTTTACACCAATTTTGAATAATTGTAAAGTAGGAAGCATTCTAACTTTTTTGATTCCTTTTAGTACGTTAAATTTTTCAAGTTCTTGTTTCAAATCAGTTCCAGGAGGAACAGCTAAAGTGAACCACAAGTTGAATTGATGATCACGTTCATAATTATGACTAACGCCAGGATGACGATTAATTTGATTAGCAACATCTTCTAGTTTATCAGATTCAATTTCCATTGCAACAAGAGAACTCGTGTATCCAAGTTTTCTTGTATCAAATATAGCACTGAGTTGTCTTAAGACACCAATTTCTTTTAGACTATGTAGACGGTCTTTAATAATTTCAGGAGTAGTATCGAATTTTTTAGCAATAGCATCAAAAGGACGAGTTACAAGCGGAAATGACCATTGTATTTCATTAAGAATTTCCTTATCCAAATCATCCATAGAAGTCATGTAATCAATGACCGTACGTTCAATTAAAAATGTAACTAGGATTTTCTGAATATATTTTTAATACATAAATAGAAACCGAAGGCTTTTTGATCGATGATAGTTAATCTGAATCTTCAAGACAAAACAATCATCGTTATCGGTGGTGGGAGAGAAGCAGAAAAAAGAATCAATTCTTTACTAAAACAAGACTGTAAAATTACAGTAATTAGTGATAGGGTAAATTCAAAAATCACTAAATTAGCAAAATCAAAGAAAATTACATTAAAAAAACAAAAGATTCAAGATACAAAATTCATTTCAAAATTAAAACCATACATGGTAATCACCACTACAAATGACAAAAAAATCAATCAAAAAATAATTTCCGCTGCAAAAAAATTAAAAATTATTGCATATAGTTCAGATAATCCTGAAGAAAGTGATTTTTCAAATCCTGCAATTATTGATTTTGAAAACATGGTACAAATTGC
>Ga0209044_1000732_pt1 | contig 23948 bp, 14 predicted proteins | sample SaaInlV_130m_DNA_FD_184655 | JGI IMG/M metagenome (GOLD analysis project Ga0209044, IMG submission 184655) | Marine microbial communities from expanding oxygen minimum zones in the Saanich Inlet - SI037_S4LV_130m_DNA (SPAdes) (version 2) | ecosystem: Environmental > Aquatic > Marine > Intertidal... | reverse complement strand
GGTAGATTTGGATATGATTAAACACATCACATTACTACTATTTATTGGGTTGGCTTGGGGACAGGATTGTACTGCAGATGATGGTACAGAAGGTGTAGAATTATGGGGTGAATGTTATTCAATAGATAATACTACTGAGTTGTTTTTATCCAGTAATCAGCTCACAGGAGAAATCCCACAAGAGATAGGGAATCTGACCAATCTGACGTCTTTGTATTTAAACAATAATCAATTAACAGGTCCCATCCCATCAGATATAGGTAATTTGATCAGTCTGACTTCTTTGTATTTAAACTATAATCAACTCACTGGTTCCATTCCTTCAGAGATAGGGAATCTGACCAATTTGACTTCTTTGTATTTAAACAATAATCAATTCACAGGTTCAATTCCATCAGATATAAGTAATTTGACCAATTTGACTCATTTATTTTTATCCAGTAATCAGCTCATAGGTTCAATCCCACCAGAAATAGGTAATCTGATGAATCTGAATGGGTTGCATTTAGGATGGAATCAACTTATAGGAGAAATACCAGAAAGTATTTGTGATTTGAATATTAATTGGAATAATTCTAATACTTTCAACATTTCAACCAACCAACTCTGTCCTCCATATCCATCTTGTATTGAAGATTATGTGGGAGACCAAGATACAAGTGGTTGTGGTCAAGTATCCATAATTGATGAGACTCTCCCAATCACATATAAACTTTACAATGCATATCCCAATCCATTCAATCCAGTGACAACCCTACAATATGACTTGCCAGAAGATGCGATGGTCAACATCACCATATATGATATGATGGGTAGGATAGTGAGTAATCTGGTCAGAAATCAGCAAAACGCTGGCTACAAATCCATCCAATGGAATGCTACTAATAACACAGGACAACCAGTTAGTGCTGGACTCTACCTTTACACAATACAAGCTGGTGATTATACCCAGACCAAGAAGATGGTATTACTAAAATAGAATTACCCTTTCTACAACATCTAGCCACACATTTGTGGGGTTTGATGTTGTAGAAATGATGGGTAGATTAAATAATGAAATGGTTTATTAAATGTATTAAAAACTATGCCCTTTTTAAAGGAAGGGCTAGCAGAACCGAGTTTTGGTATTTTATTTTATATTGGGCAATATTTTATGTTATCATGATTGCCGTTGATAGAGTTTTAGGGTTCAATTTTATTAATCTTAAAACATTGCCTTTCTCTGAATATATACCATTAGCATATCTTTATGAAGATGTTGGACTGTTAACTGTAATATACAGACCTTTGACTATTCTTCCATCTTTAGCAGTAATATCAAGAAGATTACATGACATAAATAGAAGTGGCTGGTGGTGTTTAACGTGCGTTACACCTTTAGTTATTATTCTTATCATTTTTCTTTGCAAAAAAAGTGATGAAAGCGAAAATCAGTTTGGACTAAACCCTTCACTTTAGTGAGATTTTGTTTCCCACATCTTTGTTGAAAAGTTGAGATGAGGTGAATTGAAGAGATTTATTTGTGGGGAAATGTGTAGAGTTACCCCTTTTTATACTTATAGAATAAGATGATGAAATACCATAAAAAAACGTACAACCTTGAGAATCTCCCCAATTGGTTAACCTTTCTTCGAGATGATATAAAATTAACGTCTCTTGGTATGGGGTTTGCACGATTAGCTGCCGGAAAGGGTTATACTTTTTTACACAAACATGAAAATCAAGAAGAAATCTATATTGTACTTAATGGAAAAGGTGTAATCTATTTGGATGGAGAATTAATAAACCTAAACCCGGGAGATGTGGTCCGCGTTAATCCGGAAGTATATCGTGCAATAAAAGCAGATGATGAAAGTGAACTGGTGTGCCTGATCGTAGGGGCATTACCGGTGGAAGGATTTCCCAGATCTGCCAACAGTAAAACACTCATTGATGATGGGATTCCGGATTGGGATCATTTGCCGCCCTGGTGTGAAGGGAATGAAAAGATTATTGAGCTGAACAAAAAGATTCGAGCTAGAAAAGAAGGTAAAAAATAATTAGAATAATAAATGTTTTTATAAAAGTACAATTCAAATGATTTCCAAAACAAAATCAATCAGTATTATTATTATGAGCCTATTTTATATCATGGCTGGATTAAACCATTTTTTCAATCCAGATTGGTATATGAGAATTGTACCTCCTATTTTGCCATTTAAGCTCGGGATAGTGTATTTTAGTGGAATTGCTGAAATTGTTTTAGGAGCTTTACTCATTTATCCAAAAACAAAGACTCTTGCATGTTGGGGGCTTATTTTTCTACTCGTTGCTATTTTTCCGGCAAATATATACGTTGCCTTAACTAACGGAGAAGTAATGGGTACAACGCCAATGGTTGCTTGGGCTAGACTTCCTTTCCAATTCGTTTTTATTGCACTTGCCTATTGGCAATCAAAGAAATAAGATTTATCTCATAGCTTAGCCGCGGGGTTTTGTTTTTATGATGATGAATAGATCGGTTAAAATAATTTCAAATCGTATAGGCTTTCTTCATTAATTTAAGTTAACAAATACAACAGGGTTCATTATGAAATACACAATATTAATCATCACATTTGCATTATCCGTCCTTATTGCGAAAGATAATACAGTTCTTCTCAAAGTAGATGGCATGCAATGCAGTTACTCATGCACAGACAAGGTTAGTTCCGTTGTCCAAAAAATTGACGGCGTAAAAGAATGCGTTGTTGACTTTGATAAAGGGATTGCCACTGTTGTTTTTGATGACCAGAAATTGGAGCCAATTGATATCGTAGAAGGACTTAAGACAAATACGGCCTATAAGGTGACTGAATTCAAAAATGACCAGAATAAAAAAGAACCAGCGCAAATTTAAATAAACTTTTCCATTCTTTAAAAAACCCCACATCCGTGGGGTTTTTTATTTTTGGAATAATAATTAGATTAGCTTGAAATTCGCTGTTTTTCTCATTTCAAATGATTAATTTTTCCATATGAATTTTATTCTATTTACCCTTATAAACAACGTATTCAACTTGCTACAAATGCTGATAATGATTCGCGTTCTTCTAAGTTGGATACCCCATGACCCTTATAACCAAATCATTCAAATATTATATCGAATTACTGAACCCATTTTGAAACCTATTCGTGATATATTACCCATGCAAAGTATGGGTATGGATTTTTCTCCAATCGCAGCATTTTTCTTGTTAGGATTTGTAAAAACGTTTTTATTAATGGCGGTTTAACTAAAATTAGGCTTTTAAATTAAATCAGTCCTAATTATAGCTTTTTTAATTCCTTGTGGAAACTTTGGTTCTACCATTGTTCATAAAAATACCGTCCAAAATATATCATCTAAAGATAATGATAAATGGACCGGAATTGACAAAATACAGCATTTTTCATATAGTTGCCTAGTCTCTCTCGGTGTCCAATATGTTTTTGTTAATAAAGTAAATATGGAAGAATCAGCCGCCATTCCAGTTTCATTAGGTGTTAGTTTTATGGCTGGTGTGGCTAAAGAAATACAAGATAACAAAAGTAAAAATGGCTTTTTTAGCAAAAAGGATATGGTTGCAAATGGGTTGGGGCTTTTATTCGCATGGTTCATAATCTCATTACCATAACTGGCTAAAATTTATTACATTAACCCATGCAATATTTCAAAATATAGGAATCAATAAAATGAAAATCATCTTACACTTAACACTAATATCCTTATTTACACTCAATTTTTCCTATGCAGGATGTGGAAAATGTAAAACACATAAAAAGAAAGTAGAAACAACACAAACTGTTGAAGTGATTTCCACCATTGGAGAAAATGGATCCATTTCTGGATTGGTTCAAACATCCTGTGGAATGTGTAATTTTGGGATGAAAAACCAAAAAGGGTGTAGCCTTGCAATCCAAGTAGGCGAACAGTCCTATCCAGTCGTTGGAACAACAATATCTGACCATGGTGATCAACATGCAAAAGATGGAATGTGTAATGTAGTCCGAGTAGCACAAGTAGATGGTGTTGTAAAAGATAATGTTTTTGTCGCTGAATCATTTCAGCTCCAAGAAAATAAAACCAACTAGGATTATCATTTGAACGATAAACTCAGACGTAATGACCCCTGTCATTGTGGTAGTGGAAAAAAGCTAAAAGCTTGTCACGGACTATCCAATGAAAAGTCTACCCATTTTAAGATAATAGGTGTTATTTTAGTCTTATTCCTATTCTGGCTCTTCTTTTTCGAATCGGAATCTCCATCTCCAAACCTTACTAATTCACCCAGCCCATTTGTTCCACGAACTCAAACAGGGACATCCACACAATCTGAACCAGCACCACCCGGGAAAGTATGGAGTCAAGAACACGGACATTGGCATGATACCCCATCAATTACTCCATTAGTGCCTTCTGGTCAATCTATTCTAGATTTAGATTCACAACCAGTTGGCGATGCTCCTCCTGGGAAAGTATGGTCAGCTGAACATAATCATTGGCATAATAAAGAGTAAATTACTTTTCAGATTCTAAATCTGATAAGTAATTTGTTACACCCCTAACATCCGAACGATAGATACTTCTGTCTTCTTTTGATTTTATTTGATAATCATATAGTGGATCATAATATTTTTCTAACAATAAACCCACCCACTCTTCCTGTTTGTGGTTTTTAGGATCTAACAACGCTTTATCCATTTTGTCTCTAATTTTTCTAAAAAGGTCCCCACCCAACCGTTTATGAATTTTTATGAGTGATGATCTTAAAGAGAGCAATAAATCAGTTTTGGGGATTCCTTGGCGAAGGGGTTTTCTAATATAATCATCAAGGATATTTTGAATCCGATCTTCTATGGGAATTTCTACAATCACTAATTCTGAATTCTGCATTTTAGAATACCATTGATTCGGAATTGCAATGCGTCCAATCGTTCTGGACTCGTCTTCTAAAAATAGATAGTTAGAATCATGACGAACATAATCAATGGCCAAGCAATTCTCAAAATCAATAGATGTCGGCTGTGATGAATCAAATCCACCAAACGCAGATCCACGATGGTTTGCATGACCTTCAAGATCTATAGATGATGAGAATTTATTTAAAATTCCCGTTTTTCCAGAGCCAGTTCTCCCTCCTAATACAATCCAACGTTTTTGATCATTATGTACAGAACCTAAAATTTCCATCGTTGTTTGACGTAACGCTTTATATCCTCCATCAACCACAGAAATGTTAATTCCAATATCATTTAACCATTCTTTTGCAATTCCAGATCGTTGCCCACCACGCATACAATACATCCATGCGTTTGGGTTGTTATCGATAAAAGTTTTCCACTTCAGGACTCGGCTGTTTTTCAAATTACCGGAAACTAATTCGTTTCCTAATTGCACAGCTGCAGCATTTCCACGATGTTTATAGGTTATTCCAATTTTCTCTCGTTCATCATTTTCAATAATGGGAAGATTTAGACTTTTCGGAAATGAGCCTTTTGCAAATTCGATTGGAGAACGAAGGTCAATCATAGGCGTATTGGCTTTTAATAATTCAAGATGATTATTCATAAAATATTATTTAGATCGTTTTGACTGAAAAAATTCCTGAAGAATTGCAGTGCATTTTTTTTCTTCAACCCCACCCTTTACGGTTGTTCGGCTATCTAATCGGCGATCGCCACATAATTGATACAATGATCCGCAACATCCCTTTTCTTCGTCATAAGCCCCAAATATGAGCTGACTAACCCTAGAATTAATAATTGCGCCCGCACACATGGGACAAGGCTCCTTTGTAACATATAAAATACAATCACTTAATCGCCAATTTTCCAAGGTACCAGATGCGGCGGTAATAGCTAAAATTTCAGCATGAGCCGTAGGGTCATTTAACCGCTCACGTTGATTATATCCTCTTCCAATTATTTTTCCATCTTTTACAATAATTGCTCCAACAGGTACCTCGCCTTCAGAAAATGCTTTTTCGGCAAGACGCAATGATTCCTTCATCCAGATTTTATGATCAACTCTGGATGGGAAAGGATTCCTTAAATCTGACATCTATGTATTTTGGAGCGTTTTTTGGAGGGACGCGAGATGTGTCGCTAATTTTGATCGTCCGGCGGGAGTTGTATAATCCACTTCAACTACGGTAGCGGCTCCACTATCTTTGTAAATTTTATTGATGGATTCTTGACAATTTTCAAATAAAGCTAAACGAAATTCAGACACGGCTAATATGAGCCGTACATCTAAATAATTGATTTTAGAATTATGGTCAAAAACCCAATCTGGGTCTAAAATTGGATTTTGCTTTCCAAAAAATATATTAGAATAAGTTCTTGCTTCAGTGTTGTTTCCTAACGCATTATGGGCAAAACTTAACCCAGCATAGATATCAAGTATTTCATCAAAGGTAGTATCTATAGTTAATAGTTTTTCAAAATAATAAACGGAAGAATCAGCTAAGCGTAAATGCCCCATAGTCCATCCCATTCCATTATAATTATCATAATAGGACGTATCTTTTTTGATGCCATCGGCAAACCAAGACCGTGCTTCAATATAATCTTTTGATTCATACATAGTCCAACCATATTCAGCTAACTCATCTTCTGTTGTCACAATCTTTCCCCGACAATTCGGAAAAAATACAAGACAAATTACTAGCCCCACAGTCGTTAAAATATATCGAGTATGTTTCATCATTTTAATAACATCATTTTCTTATTCTTAACAACACCAGTGTTTGTAGATAATTGTACGAAATAAATTCCGGAGCTCATGGCTTCACCCCGTTTATTTTGCCCATTCCATTGAATCCTGAATTGGCCAATTTGATCTTTATTTTCAACCAACGTTTTGACATGCTGCCCTAACAGATTATAAATATTGATCGAAACATTTTGACTTAATCCATCCATTAATCCAATGTCGTAAATAATCGTCGTAATTGGGTTAAACGGATTAGGATAATTTTGGTGAATATTGGTTTCTTCAGGAACAATTATAGTTTTAGGTCCTAATTTGAAATACCCAGTTTTTTCTGATAGTGTAAAGATATTTTCATCTTTAGTAATGGATGGTAATTCTTCCCAAATGACGCCATTTTTTCGTCTATAAATCGCTAAATCTTCCCGATCCCTACCAAAACGAATTTCAATAGGTTTAACAAATTGGAATCCTTCATCTCCTAAAACGTAAGATGCTTGATCATTAAAATTAGGAGAAAATAATGATGAGTCAACAATCAAAAATGGTTGATCATAAGCGACAGCCCCAGGATCTCCTACAACGGAGAAACGTCCATCACCACTTCTACCTGACCATCTTGAAGATGTTTTGGCTGCAGCCAATGAAAATGCTTCGCTAATTAAGGTATCCCCAACATGAGCGATCGCATGGACATCGATAGAATATGTTCCTGAAACATCAAAATTAAAATCACCAGACCATGTATAAGCAGCAATCGTATCAATATCAATATCTTCATTTTGAATTTCCATAGAAATATTGGTCGTTTTTGAAACTGTATCCGTGACGATTACCTGAATAAATTTTGAAAATGCATTATTTTGAACAACAGCAACAGATGGATGTGGACGAAGCACTCTTAAAACGTCCAGGGTAAAAGTTGCAGTATCCGATGCTTCTTCATCCGCTGCAATCACCTGAATTGTTGCATCTGCAGACCAAAGTTTAGATGGAATAAACTGAACTGAATCACCAACATTATTTGATAAAAAGGTCATTGGAGAAATTGTTATTTTATCTTCATTCGTGATAGCAGAAATTGTAAAGGTTAAGGATGTATCATCCACATCGTAAGTGAAAGCACCAAAATCTATTTTAATGGAATCATTTTCAATGACTTCAATCAAGGGAATTTCCGAAATAACTGGCGGATCATTTTTTGGATTGACGATGGCAATCACAGTATCTCTTGCTTCAGCACCTTCGATATCATGAACAATAAAAATTACACGATGATTAGTTCCATAATAATTTGGCGCACTAGTAAAATAAGCCCAATTTTCCCCAGATGATGCCGTATCAATTTTCACACTCATTAGGGAATTCGATCTGGAATTATTGATCGAATTAACTGTTCTTTTTGATAAAGCTGGCCCAGCTTTTCTTTCAGTTCGATTTGGATTAAATCCTAAATATTCGCGGGCTAATTTCGCATGAACATTCCATGGAGTTCCCGGTCCAACAATCACTTGTCCCAATGGATAATCTTCATCCAATTGTGTTGTATCTAAAATAATTGCAGCCCAAGACATTTCAGTTGAATCATTGTTATCAACATCTATCAAATAACTGGTTAAATTAATTTTTGTAGTATCTACAGCGTCTTCAATCCATTCTTTTATGTGATCAGGTGCCACGATATTTACGACAGGTGTATCATTTACTGCGGCGACACTTAGAGCAAAAACAACAGAATCTATAAGAAGATAATTATCTTCAACTATCACCTTCATATTGTAGAAACCTGTGTCATCCTGTGTTGGAACCCAAGACATTCGACCAATAGAATCTATCGTTGCTACATTGGAAGTTGCAGCATTTCCAATCGTTCGAGTGGTAATAATTCTATATCGGAATGAATCACTTTGCATTGTGGCTAAATCCAAATCACTTACAATAACGGAGTCTAAATTATTCCAAGGAATATCTTCAGACAGAGATACGGCCAAAACAGGCGCAATTACCGGGTTCGAATTGTATCTCACCAATGTATCAGCATGAAGAGTATCAGAAATATTCCCTGCAACATCAAAAGCACGGATATGAGCAACATAAGTTTCATCATGTTTTAAAAAGAAAGTTAATTCGTAAGGTTCATTTGGGAGAGGAACTGTATCCCAATTATAAAAATTGTTTATTGAATCAGCCGGTGAAACAATTTTTTCAATAGCGTATTCATATCGTTCCGTTCCAGAATGAAATTCAGCATCACCAAAATCGGTAAATTCTGACCACTGAATTGAAAGTAAGTCACTTGATATAAGTGTATCCAATGTAATGAAATTCCCACCAGTAGCCGTCCCAACTATCGGAGGAGTTGGATCATAAACATATTTATAAGTGCTCTCTGTTCCAAATGTGGAATTCCCATTTCTATCGGTTATTTTACCTCTGACTTTTATAGAGTCCCCTAAATAAAGGTCTGTTCCGTCTGGAAACTTTTCTAATATATTTGCGAACGATCTATAAAACTTTACCGAGTCACCAGGGGTTGTAATACTATCATTCTCAACCGTATTATTTAGCACTATGGTTTTCCATTGAGTCCCATTCGTAATATTATAAAGTTGAATATCAACTCTTCCACCCTGATATAGTGTAGAATCAGATGACGGAGCAGAAATCGGTAATTTTACTTCAATACTATCTGTAATTCCATTTAACCAACCTTGTACAGGGTTTTTACCGTTAATATTAACTGTACCTGTTAAAAAGTCAGCTGGGTGAATATTATCGACCTGAAAGAGATCAGTACTCACAAAACTTTCTACTACGTTACCTGGACGATCTTTTGCGGTGAATGTGGTATGAAAAGGGCCATCATTTGTTTCGCCATCTGCTAAAACAATATTAAAATAAAAAGCAGTATCTCCAACGCTCGAATCGGCTAAAACAGTTTGGACAGTATCCCCAATTGAAGCAACACCATTCGCATACCAATAATCTATGCTTGGGACAGGAGTTGTCATGGAAATCAACTCATTCATTTTTACAGTTATTAGAATATTTTGCTCACCAATACCAATATTAGATAAAGTTGTGTCAGATTTATTCGCATATGTGAACGTTGCTTGCGGAACAATATTTTCAATATAAAGGGTATCGGGGTAAGCTATCGAATCTGAACCGCCCAAATTATTTCCAGCATAATCCACTGCAGTACTAGTGGAAAACCTGGCAGTTACCATGCCATTATTATTGATACCGTCCGGGGCAATAAATTCAAAGGTCCAAATTGAATCACTAGCTTGAGAAAGATCCATTTGTCCAGATATAGAATCCTGACCGAAAAATAAATTAATGGTCGGCGTGGGTATCATTTTCTCAGAGAACACAACCGTTGCCGTATCAAGCATACCGCCACTTATATATTCTCTTCCAAAGGAGATAGATGCTTTTGGTGGTGAAATATCATATTTTACATTTGTGACAGAATCTGCGCCATCATTCCCTGCGCTGTCACTACTTGTAAATACAAGGTTATAAACTGTGCTATCACTCAGACCCGCATCAAGTGCAACTTGAGCTAATAATGAATCAGCAATATGGATTCCCGTCACCATTTCACTTGAATCTAGACTCACATTAAAAGTTGATCCCGGTCCGGACACTTTATTAAATGTCAATGTTGTTGTTTCAAGAGTGGGGCCCACTTCTGTTATAGTGTACCCGAGTAACATTCCGCCTGATTTTACATGAGCAGACGAAGCGGGAGAAATTCCAGAAATTAATGGTGGTGTATTATCAACTCTAAACGTGGAATCATTTACATAAATAAATTCAGAATTTTTTGCGGAATCTGAACTGGTTGATGAAAAAACGATATTACCATCACTGGCAGTTTCAGTTGGCAATATAAAAGAATAAATCCAATTCGCGTTACTCCCAGTGCTTACAAAACTTTGTGTGTCAACCGATGCATCTGCATAAGTCGCAACCAATTTGGGAATATTTGACATATCAGCATTTTCATTCCAATTTGCCGTTAATGTAATAACATCTCCACCTTTACCTAATAATGGTGGCGTATTTGTCGTAGTTGTATTTGAATAGGTGTAGGTAATTGTGGGCGATTCATTGTCGATTACTAAACCTGTTTTCCCTGTAATGCTCGAGGTATCAATCGGATTACCCGCAATATCTGATCCACTAACCCAAATAAGAACAGATCCTGTATCCGTAGCATTATCAGGCATATCAGCCGTATAAGTCCAAATTAATCTATTTGTTCCCGCTGTTGAATCCATAGCAATATTTACATTATCCAATCCACTCGGATATTCAATTCTGATATGAGGTAAAGTATCTGTAGCCATATTTGTATAGCCGTATGCGGCTTCTGAGAATGTGGCTGTAATTGTGACTGCCGAATCTTTATTTGCAACCACTGGCGAATAAGTAAGGGCAACACTTTCATGAGAAACAAGGTCCCAAATAATTATTTGATCGCTTTCCGCTTGAACCGTGGAGTTACCTGCAATATCAGTCAAGATAGATCTAAAATAAAGTTTATCTCCAGTTGTTGCACCTGACAATACACTAATTGAAGCTGTGTCAACGTTCGTGACGATTGAACTATCCTCGGTAATATCATTCAAAGATGTTATGGTCGTTGCTGTCATAAGATTTGAAAATTCAGTTTCCGTTTCAAATCTAACTTGTAATTGGACAGTTCCATCTTTTAAAGTAGAGTCCGTTTTAGCCAAACCTGTCTTTACTACAAATCGATTATTGGTTGAATTAATATATCCGGGAACCTCATAACCACCATTAGAATAAACTGTATCAATCCCTTTATCTGGTGGCGGAGATTGATCAATACTAAGACTTGCAAAATAGGGTGCTTCTCCATCCGTCGCATTTGAAGAAATATCCGTAAGTCTAGATGAGAAGTAGATTCGTTTATTCTCAGCAAAACCTGTGGCATTCTCTATATCGGTAGCTGTGGGCGCCATAGTAACTGAGTCATTCACATCCGAAGCTAAAATAGTATAGGCAGTTCCAATATTACTCGTAACAGTCCCTATGATACTTAATAATTGAATTGTTCCGCCAATCAATGTTGTATCATTTGCTAAACCTACAGGAACCGTTGCACTCGTTTGTGTACTATTCCAATATCCTGCACGAATGGAATCACCCAATGTTGTAATGGATGTTAAAGTGTTAACAATCGGCGCATTACCATCAATATAAATATCTTTACTATCAGAAATATTATTGCCGCTTGTAATAGTAAATGTATCCATATCATTACCAGCTTTATCCCTGAAAAATCCGTTACTAATTACAACACTATTTAATCCAAAATCCGCCGATGCATCACTAGTTTCAACAGTGTAAGTTGTAAAATCAATATTAGCAATATTGCCAATCGCAGTCGTTCCAGTGATTGTATTACCGGAATTCATATTTACAAGCCAAGCTGTTCCCGCATCTGTACTGGAAATAGTATCATCAAATACGACAGAAAAAGGAATATTGTCACCCGTGTTATAATATCCATTGGAAAGAGATGATGTTGCAGTTTGAAAAACGGGACGGGTTGTATCAATCAATACAGTACTTGTACTGGTGTTAAAAGTTTTTTCATTTCCCGCAGCGTCAATCACCAATGCTGTATGATAGATAGATAAATTATCAGCAAACCCTCCCAAAGCTATATAATCCGCCACGGGCGCCGTTACAGTTGCTGTTCCATTTACATCTGCCCCTGTAATTGTATAAGCAGTTCCAACACTTGCAAACGCATTTCCAGCCGTTACTTTCCCTTTTAATTGTATAGAACCTCCAATGAGAGATGCGTCATTCGCTAAAGGAACATTTATAGATGTAGATGTGTTCGTTCCATTCCAATAACCGCTCACTACGGTCCCTCCGACTGTTGTTACTGAATTCACAGTCAATTTGGTGGTAGGGCTTGTATCAATTTTTAGTGTATCAATACTTTGAGTTCCATCTGTTACATTGGAATATTGATCCGTAATCCTTGCCGAAATCATGATTAAGCTATCTTCCGCATAATCCCCATGGCCTTCAAAAATCGTTTCAGTAATGGTAAAACTTAATGAATCCCCTTTCATCGTTGCCCAATCAATAGTAACGGGATTTCCTAATGTTGTATAGGCTGCATCACCAATAGTTTTTGCAATTAATTGAACAGAGCCGTTATTTAATTCAGAATTTGATTCAGTTAAATCGATCGGAACGTTAACAGTAAAACTTTCATTAAATGAGTTCCAATATTCTTTTACCACCTTGGTAGCATCAGCAGCATATACAGTCGTGACGCCTCCAACAGTAAAATCAGCTGGTGGATTATCATTATCTGTGATATATAAATAGGTTGTAGCAAACGCACCTAAATCTGTATTTGCACCAACGTTCGTGATCTCAAATTCGATTGATTCTGTATCCTCAACCAAGTTATCATCTGTTATGGAAATAGATATTGAATCTAATGTTGAGCCAGCCGGAATGGTAATTGTACCCAGAACAATGCCATAATCCAAATCATCTGTAGTTGATACATCTGTGTAGGCATAGGTTACCACTGTTTCAAATCCGGATACTTTATCCAATGCAAATGGAATTTTAACCGTACCTGCACTCTCTAAAAATGTAATCCCTGTCCCTTCAAAACTACATTTTGATTTGGTATCGTCATCCAATAATGTAACCGTAAGAGAACTGGTTCCAAGTGTCGCGTTAGAATCTGCCGCAATGGCCACGGTAAATGTTTCATCGCCTTCATAAGTTAAATCACTTATTCCTGTAACTGTGTTCGTCCCTGTTGTTACCCCGGCCAAAATTTGTAATGCATCTGTAGGAATTGTATAATCAACGGTCGAAGTGGTTGTTACATCCGTAACGGTCCAATTAAAGGATGTGTTTTTTTCTGATTCACTATCAAGGGTAACAGTTAATGTTTGAGAATTCATTTCCCAATCATTTCCACTTCCAGAAATACTTGCGATTGGCGCAGCATCATCGTCTGTAATGGTATAGACATAAGTAGTTGAATTTGTGGCATGTAAACTACCATTGGTAATATCATCGGAGGTGGGCCCCAATCCAATTGTGATAGTTTGGTTATATTCATCAATGTTATCCCCCAAAATAGACATGGGAATATCAATGGTCTTTAACCCACTACCTGGCGAAACTGTTACTGTCGATGTGGCACTGGTATAATCAGTGGCTAATGTGGCCGGATGCGAACCGGTAGCACTGATTGTATAGGGAATTGCCACCGTTTGTTCACTTGAATCCGTTAAAGTTATAGTAAATGCTACAGGAGTCGTCGTCCCCGTATTACCTTCCGAAGCGCTGGAAGCAGAGGTGACAAAATAAATAGCAGGCCCATCATCATCATCCAATATTTTCATAATATGACTGTTTAAATCAGCAGATAACGATACATTACTTTCTGTGCCTGATGAAAGGTCAAGAGTGATTGTTTGATTCTCTTCATCAACTAAATCGCTAAGGATTGTGACTGTAAATGTTGTATCCGTGGTTCCTGCCAGCATGGTTACGGTTCCAGAAGCTGCTAAACCCGTATAATCTTGATTTAAAGTTGCAGCCGTACTAGCCGATGTATTTACAGCATAATCAATACTTACATTTTTTTCGCTGGCCAGGTCCAATAAAAACTTAAAACTTGCAGTCCCAATTGATTCACTAATATTGGTGCTACTATTTGTTGTATCAATACTAATTGTGGGTGGGTCATCATCGTCAATAATGGTTACAATTTGGGTTTGCTGTCCCCCCAAGGAAACATCAGTAACAGGGTTGGACAATTTAATGGTGAAAGTTTCGTCGTCTTCGTCCGTATTATCCGCAACAATCACTAAACTAAATGTAGTTGTCGTATTTCCTGCAGGAATAGTTATTTCTGTAGATCCGAGCTGATAATCAACATTGCCGTCTGAAGCTGTACCGCTATTACCATCATCAATATAAACTTTTGCATCCACTTCTGACACCGCAGATAATTGCAAGGTAAAAGTCCCGACTGTATTATTAAAATCTGATGATTCATTAACTGAAGCTGTGGCCGATTGAAATTCCACACTGGGTGCATTATCATTACTGGTGATAACAAAAGTATGCTCTACAAAAGATGCAGTTGCATGAAGGGTTCCAGTTGCGACTCCATCACTGCCATCTGCAGGCGTACCTAAATCAATGACTAAATTTTCGGTGTTCTCATAAAATGCATCGTCCGATATATCAAAAGTTATATTCCCTGTCGTGTTTCCTGCAGAGATAGTAAAGTTACCATCCGCTAAATCATGGTCAGCAGATGAGCCTGAGTTAGTTGTTGTGGATTTAGCTGCGTCTATTGTATAGGGAATGACTACATCTTTTCCACTGGCTATATTAATTTCAACTTGTACACTTTGAGTTGCATCACCTTCTGAACCTGCGGCGTCTGCTGATGCCGAAAACCGAACCGTTGGCGCAGAATCATCATCGGTAATTGTAATTGTTAATTGTCCAGTGGCGCCAACAGTACAATTAGTGTTGGCAGTTAAATCAATGATAACTTCTTCACCATATTCATCATTTCCATCATCTGTGATTCCAAAGTCTATGGTTCCAGTTGTATTCCCTGCACTGATGGTTAATAAGCCGTCCGCCATTGTGTAATCCGTTCCACTTCCCACAGCAGAACTACTGGCACTCACAGCATAAGCCACGATTACATCTTGATAGGATTTATAATTCAATGAAACGGAAATGGAATAAGACCCATCAATCTCCTGAACCGTAACTGCACCATCAGCATCCGTAAAATAAACAGACGGAATAGGGTCGGAATCTGCTAAAGTAATTGTTTGTGTTGTGTTATCTCCCCAACCTGCGTTTGTATTTCCCGTTAATCCCAAAATGATTGTTTCGGCATTTTCATCTTCAGCATCGTCAACAAGGGTTACATCAAATGAGAGTGTTGACGTCCCCGCCGAAATTGTTTTTTCTTCCAAGGTTACTGTATAATCATCGGTTGCTGTAGCTGTTCCAGTTCCACCATCTGTGAGAGTAACTTTCACATCTTTTTCAGAAACAGCAGATATGGATAATGTTACTGATTTTGTTGCATCACTTTCTGTTGCAGTTGCGGTAGCACTGGAAAATTCAACCGCGGGTTGATTATCGTCATCTGTGATAGTATAAGTCGTTTGTTGATTAGATGCGCCAGCATCTACATTCGTAACGGCTGTCAAATCAATAATTATAGTTTGATTTAATTCATCAAGGGCATCATCAATCACGGTAAAGCTAACGGTTTCAGATGTGTTTCCAGCAACTACAGTAAAAGCAGCATTATCCGTGAATGAAAAATCTGTGCCACTTCCCGTGGCCGTACCACCTGAGACCGCGTAGCCCAAAACTAAATCTCTACCCGAGGCTGCTGATAAATTTATTGTTAAACTAGGTGATGTTGTGGACTCACTATTTGAATAAGCATTTGAAGAAAATGAGATAGTCGGTTTTGGATCATCATCTGTGATGGTGTGAGTTAATACACTATTGGTATTTAAAGAAGAATTTGTTGGGCCTGATAAGGAAACTGTTATTGTTTCATCATCTTCATCTAATGCATCAGCGGCCGTTACGAGACTAAATGTGGTGGTGGTTTGTCCTGCGGATATAGTCGCCGTTTGGCTGGTTAGGGTAGTATAATCTGTTCCAGATCCTGTGGCTGTTCCATCAGATGTTGAATAACTAACTGTTGCATCAATAGTAGATACGGCATCAATTTCAATGGTTACAGTTTCCGTAGATCCTTCATCACCACTTAAAGTCGAACTGTTAAATTGAATTTTGGGAGCACTGTCATCCTCGTTAATTGTTATTGTATGAGACGTAGTTCCATCAGTAGCATTTGTGATTCCCCCACCGTCAGGGTCTAATTCAATAATAATTGTTTCATTATTTTCATAAAGGACATCGCCAATAATAGTAACCGAAAGATCTGTAGATGAAGCACCGGCAGAAATAGTGACTTCACCCGATGCAAATGTATAATCTGTTCCGGATCCTGAAGCTGTTCCGTCTGCTGATGCTGCATAATTAAAAGTAATATCTTTTCCTGAAGTAATTGAATTCCCATCGCCATCTAATAAGACAACTGTTAGTGTATGTATACTGTTTGCATTTCCTTCTGTGACAGACGAAGTGCCTGTAGAGAACCCACAAAAAGGTGCATCATCATCATCAGCCATAGTGTATGTCTGTTGAGCCGTTCCTAGAATTGCGTTGGAACCATCGGGTAAAGAGATTGAAAAGATGACCGTTTCATCAACTTCATCAATACTGTCATCTGAAAGAGATAATTGAAATGTATTAGTGGAACTTCCCGCAGGGATGGTTAATGATTGTGCAGCAAAGGTTGTATAATCAGTGCCTGCTAATGCAGTCCCCGTTGCGTCGTCGGCATAATTAACAGTAACGATTCTTCCAGAAACAGCATCCAAGGAAACGGTGATATCTGGATTCGTAACACTTTCCGCACCGGTTCCTGCTGCTGATATAGATACAGTGGGCTCAATATCATTATCTGTGATACTAATTGTTAAGGTATCATACACACTGTTTATGTTCAACTCGCTCGTACCAGCTATATACAATACCAAGGTTTCAGGGCTATCTTCGTCTAATTCATCGTCTTCTAAATCAAATGAAAAACTTTCTGATTGATCATTTGCTGAATAGGTTAAGGTTGTGGTAGCGGAAAGACTAGAATAATCTTCTGTTGCTGTTGCCGTTGAAATGACGCCTATCCCTACAGTTGCAGTAGTCGTTTTTCCTGATGCAGCATCTAAATCAAGTGTTACTGTTATTGTACCATCACTTTCGCCCTTTGTTGTTGTCGCCTCGGTAAACCCTACATTCGGCGCTTCATCATTATCAAGGATTGTATGTGTATGGGTTGTTATCGACCCCAATCCAAAATTTACATTGTTGCTTAATGCTATGGTGAAAGTTTCATCATTTTCATCCATAGCATCATCAGACGCATCATAGCTTATACTTTTGAGAATATTCCCTTCTGAAAACGAAAGTGTACCCGATAAGTCTGAAATATGATCAGAGTTACTGGTGGTTCCATTGGTGATAGTCCAATCAATCGTAGACGTTAATCCGACATCAGTACCAGATGCATCAACTTCAACTCTAATAGTTTTTGCATCACCTTCAATTTCACTCGTTGTGGAAGTTTCAAATTTAACGGTAGGTGGGGCATCATCATTTGTAATGGTAAACGTAATATTATCAGTCGATCCAATTGTAATATTACCCGAAGATTCGGATAGGGTTACAATGACAGTCTCATTCGCCTCATATCTGTTATCGTTCGTTACATTTAAATCTACAGATGTTGTAGTTTCGCCGCTAATTAAACTTATAGTATTTGAATTTAAATTAAAGTCAAAAGTTCCTGAACCGAAATTAGTTGCAGTTCCAACTCCAACGGTATAGGTTAAGGTTCCATAGGCTCCAGAATCAAAATTAATAGTTAATGAACCGCCAACTGCTTCTGACGCACTATCAGTGCTTCCAGAAAAGTTTGCTTCGGCACCCAACAAGAATGAGCCTAATAAAAATATCAGGACACATAAAATATTATTTAAAAACTTGATTCGCATCATTTTTTTAATTGGTAAAAAAATTAGAGATTAATTCCTAATACGACAATACCATCCATCCACCCAATATGACCTAACTCAAACGATTCAGTTGTTTTGCCATTAAAGACTTCTGTTGAACGAATTCCGCCTCGAATATCTAAAATTCCACCTACTTTAAAACCGTAAGTTGCTTCCATCATAAAACCTGGGGAGGCCCCAATAATCCCGGCGCCTAGTTTAATCTTTCCAGGTCCGGCAGGAAATGACATTAAACCCATAGCAGAAATACCAGAAAAGGTATCTTCATAAGGCGGCTTTTTATCTATAAAACTAAATGTACCTACTTCAGCACCAAATCGGAATTTCATTCCTAAAAAGTCCATAAGGACGGGGAATTCGATGCTTCCTCTTAAATCAATATTTGATGCCCAATTTATTAAATTTTCATTTACAAACCGTGGTGATCCACCTTGTAAATCTATCGTATATCCAAGATTCTCTGCTTCATCGGATAATTCTTCGTCATCTTCGTATTCATCTTCATCATCTTCATATTCTTCATCATCTTCATACTCATCGTCTTCATATTCTTCATCATCTAGGTATTCATCGTCTTCATATTCGTCATCTTCATATTCATCATCATCGCCGAAGAATTCTTCAACATCATCAATATCATCTGGATCTTGAGCGTAAAGATTTGATGACGGTGCTAATATGAGCAGGGACAAAAAGACCCAAAGAATCGTTTGGGCATACCGATTTAGAAAAGAAATCATCATTCTTTCCGACATGTCACACTCCGCGCAGGATGTACCACTCTAGTAGTCACCTGCTGTTTTTTGTTTTTTACTTACCTCGTGAGTATAATTACTCACTCGGAATATAAGGATACGGCTCTGTGGGACGCAAATTTAAAATAATGGGAAATATTTAATAAAAAACGCATCTTTTTTAGGATTTTCTAGGATGAAACCAGCTAAAAACTTAGAGTCTGGTGACAACTTGTGGCATGCCAATTTTCTAAATATCTTAGTCTTGAATTTTAAAATTTTAAAGTGTTGTTGTGTTATGATTATTTTTTTCTATATGATTTTTTTGGAATGATCAAATCGTAAAACCGAGTAGATACTGCAAACCCCACAGTAAAGTAGGGTTTGTCGACGGTACGCCCGGGAGGATTCGAACCCCCAACCTTCTGGTCCGTAGCCAGACACTCTGTCCAGTTGAGCTACGGGCGCATTTAAAATCTTTAAATAATGAGTCCGTAGCGAAACTGCCTATCCCGATTTATCGGAAAACTACGGGCTCATTTATTTTTTAATTAACCAGACTATTTAGGAACTGTAATCCAACATCAAGATCTTGATTACAGAGAATCTAATTGAAATAAAAAGAATCATCTAAAAAATAGCCTTCAAATTTAAAGACGGAATATTCAATTTACAGTATTGAAAAGGGACAGAATCTGAATTATTTACCAAAATTAACCTAAATTAAATTTGAGTATAAAAGTCTGATATAGATTAAAAATCAACTTCAATTTTTTCCTTTTTATTTTTGTTTTTAGATTCACCAAAGTTTAAGGGCTCATAGGCAATACCTGACTTATCAAAATAATCAGTGATATGTTTTAAAATATCTCGTTCGTCTCCCGGTAAATATCCCTGATGACGGTAAATTATTGTGCCATCTGTATCAACCAAAATGGTTGTTGGCATAAGTTTTACTCTCATTTTTTTCATGACTTGATTATTTGGATCTACAGCCACCATAAATTCGAATTTTTTCGAACGAACATAGGATTTAACTTTCCCCATACTTTTGGGGGTATCTGTATTAATAGTTAATACTCGGAATCCTGTATCTTTGAAATGTTTGTGAAATTTATTTAAATGGTGCATTTGCTTTTTACATGGTTCACACCAGGTCGCCCAAAAATCAATAATCATGGGACCATCCTTTAATAAATCATACAACTTAGCATATTTCCCATCTAACATTTTCAATCGTACATTAGGGACTTTTCCTTGTCCTATTAATAAAGTCAAAAGCAGTGGGATGAGTAAAAATTTTCTTATCATAATGTCCTATTCTTTTTGTTTATTATTTTCGTTTAATTACAACCAAGGTGATGTCATCTTCGTTCATTAACCCATTCATCCATGAATCACCTAAGTCGATTAAAGAATCCATGATTCCTTGGGCATTTAAGTGACCATTCTTTTGTGTACATTGCAAGATGGCATCATAATCTAACATGATATCATCGTGATTAACACACTCAGGTAGTCCATCAGATAAAAGTACAAAAGCATCACCAGATTCAAAGTTGAATATTCGATGATCATAATCAATTTCTTTCATAGAGCCTAATGGCAAGCCCGAAATAAGAATTTCTTCAACCGTTTTATCTTTATGACGATATAGGTATCCAGGCGGCATACCAGCCGAGGTAAATTCAAGCGTTCCATTTTTAATTTTAGTCATATTCAGGGACATCCTGGTGGTCCCTAAATCAATGAATTTGATGGCGCGATTTAGATTCTTTACTATACTCGCTGGTGAATCCATGGGTGTACTAACTAGCCCCGCTTTTGTGATTGAAACCATCATACCAGCATTTAAACCATGTCCTGTTGCATCTCCAACTACTACATAAAGTGATTCATCGTCCTGGGGGAAAAAATCATAATAATCACCTCCCACCTCCGTAGATGTTTTCATATGAAATGCAAATTCATAATCCTGATAATCTGGTGAAGATTGTGGGATAAGAGACATTTGAAATTCTCGAGCCTGATCCATTTCTTGAATTCGTCTCTCTTCATCTAAAGCATGAATTTGTTGTTGCATTCTTTGACGAGTAAAACCCAAAATGCCAAAAACTCCAATTACGATATAAAAACCAAACGCCCAATAACTCAAAAGGGGATGAGGAATAAATCTAATCGCAAGAGTTTCAGTGGCACTCCAAACTCCATCATCGTTAGAACCTTGAACTTTGAATTTATAGGATCCACGTCCCAAATTATTATAGGAAGCAAATCGTAAATCCCCGGCATCAATCCAATCTTTATCCAACGGATCCAATTTATATCGATACTGATTTTTTTCCGTCTTGTGGTAGTTTAATACAACAAAATCAATCGTGAAAGATTTGATTTTGTGATTAATATCAATTGACTTATTCGACTCTCCGAATTCCTCTGTAACTACATCTTCAAAGGACGTTTTTTTAATTCGGGTAATTACACACGGTGGCTGATAATTATTGAATTGAATACTACTGGGATTAACAACCGTAATTCCCTTTGGACCGCCGAAAAAGAAATTTCCGTTGCTACTAATTGAAAAACTGTTGCGAAAATAATCGATATTTCCAATGCCATCGAATAAATTAAAATTAGTGAATGAATGACTTGATTGATTAAATAATGAAATTCCATTTTTTGAACTAATCCAAAGATTATTCTCTTTATCAACAGCGATAGCTGTTATATAATTGCTCGGGAGTCCATCTTGGATAAAATAATGTGAAAATGAATCATCTTCTTTATGGTATCTATTTAATCCACCATTCGCAGTTCCCACCCAAATAACACCATCAAGGTCTTGTGTTATACAAGTAATTCTTGTAGAAGAGATTCCATCTGTAATACTTTCATCAAATATATGGCCTATTATTTCAAAATCATTTCCTGCCATCACATAAGGAATTAATTCTGCAGGTAAGAAATAAAGACCATTTATTTCTGTACCTAACCAAATATTTCCTTCATTGTCTTTATACATAACACGAGGAACCAATTCAGATGTATAATTTATAGTAGAATCATTTTTTGTGTCAATAATCGTTAATCCCGACTCCGTTCCTAACCAAAGGACCTCATTCTCTTCCAATAGAATATCATAAATAACATTTTCAAGAATTCGGTTTATTTCAGGGACACTTTTAAAGGACGAGAATCGTTTTATTTCATCTGTATTTAAGTCAATTTTCAGTAATCCTTCTGTGGAAGCAACCCAAAGAAATTCATCATTAATAATTTCCAAATCCATTATTTGATTTATTTTTAAGGTCGATTTTTCATATTCATATTCTCTTATCCCATCCGGCGATAATAACTCTAGTCCTTGATCTGTGCCAACCCATAAATAACCGTCAGAAAGTGTTGCTATTGAATAAATTTTATCGCTTTTTAATCCCCATTCATTTTCAGGATCATTTTGAATCGATAAAAATTTTGATTTTATAAATGCATGAAAACTAATCCCATTTTGGCGAGTTCCGATCCAAACATTGCCTGCTTTATCTTCAATGAAAGTTGAAATGTCATTATCGGCAATAGATTTTGAATCAATTGGATCATGTTCGAAATGCGTAAAAGCCGTATCAATTTCTCCATATAATGGATTGAAAGACATTGTTAAACAATTGAAACCTGAATAATTTTCAGTTGTAAACCAAAGGTTTCCAGATTTTTCCGCTAGAAGGATTTTAGTAACATCGTTTTCAATAATGCTGTTTGCATAAGGCGTTTCTTGAAGATTCTGAAATGTATTTTTTTCTGAATTAAAAATTGATATCCCATTTTTTGTAGCGATCCATAATTCTTGTTTTTCATTATCCCAATTCAAATCATTTACTTTATTTGAGACAATTGAATTAAGACCTGTCTTTTCAGTATAAATTCTAACATTATTCGAACCAGCTTTAATTAGTCCTATTCCCCGTTCCGTTCCAATCCACAATTCTCCATTTTTTCCATTTTCAATGGCAGTTATAGGAGATTGAAATAAATCTGAATTAGCTTTGAAAGTGACAATTTTATCTTTTTCATTATCAAAATAAAATAATCCTGAGTCTGTCCCGAACCATATCTTTTTATTATCATCTCCATAAAGGGTTTCAATAGATGTTTTATTTAACAAATCGCTCGGTTCACAATTCAAACATCGAGTTGAATCTTTTGACGAATTCACTTGAAAAATAAAATGACTTTCTGACAATTTTACCCAAATATTTCCATAGCTATCTTCAGCCATGGTTTCAGGGTTTATGAATACTAATGCATCTTTTTCATTTAATTTTACAGGTCGTGAAAACCGTCTGGTATTGGGATTAAATTTGCTAACTCCCAATTCTGAGCCAATCCAAATCATATTGTTTGAATCTTCGAAAATACAGGAAATCTTATTCCCGAGGATTGACGATTCATCAAACGCATTCATTTGATAATTCAAAAATTCATATCCGTTATAAAAATCTAATCCATTTTCGGTACCAAAATAAATAAAACCATTATGGTCTTCAAAAATGACTTTTACGGTACTTTCAGATAACCCATCTTGGACTGAAATATTATCAAATATAAAATTGGCTTGCCCAAAAACGCCACCGATTAATAGGCAGAATATTAAATTTATATTTCCAATTTTAAATAGTTTCCTAGATTCAAGTAGTAAGTGCAACAGTGTCTGATTCTCCAAAAAATACTTCATTGGGTGTTTTATACCCAAGTCTTTTTCTTGGACGATTGTTAAGTCTT
>Ga0209044_1000720_pt1 | contig 24267 bp, 23 predicted proteins | sample SaaInlV_130m_DNA_FD_184655 | JGI IMG/M metagenome (GOLD analysis project Ga0209044, IMG submission 184655) | Marine microbial communities from expanding oxygen minimum zones in the Saanich Inlet - SI037_S4LV_130m_DNA (SPAdes) (version 2) | ecosystem: Environmental > Aquatic > Marine > Intertidal... | reverse complement strand
AAAGCAGCTCCAAAGAGAAAAGCAGCAGCAAAACGCAAAGCAGCTCCAAAGAGAAAAGCAGCAGCAAAACGCAAAGCAGCTCCAAAGAGAAAAGCAGCTAAAAAAACTGCAACTAGAAAAGCAGCTCCAAAGAGAAAAGCAGCAGCAAAACGCAAAGCAGCTCCAAAGAGAAAAGCAGCTAAAAGACGATAGACTCGTTTGTAAATTAACAATCGTCATATAGACGGCGAATTGTTTTCATTTTTCTAATCCTTTTAGTGAAAACTTTCTAAAATTATAAAATGAAAATTATAAAATGAAAATTATAAAATGAAAATTATAAAATGAAAATTATAAAATGAAAATTATAAAATGAAAATTATAAAATGAAAATTATAAAATGAAAATTATAAAATGAAAATTATAAAATGAAAATTATAAAATGAAAATTATAAAATGAAAATTATAAAATGAAAATTAATACAAATAACTCATTAATTTAATTTGTTCTTCAGTACTAATGATTTCTTTAGTTGTCAAAATTTCCAAAAGTTCTTTGAAAATTGCTTTTTGTTCTGAAGACATACCACCAGACGGACCTTTTTCTCCAGGAGGGCCAGGTGGACCTTTTGGGCCAGCAGGACCAACAGGACCTTGACCACCGATTGGACCAGTTTCACCTATAGAACCGATTGGACCGATTGGACCACGTTCGCCTTGGGGGCCTTGAATTCCTTGTGGGCCTTGTGGACCTTTTTCTCCAGATGGACCAGTGGTACCACGTTCGCCTTGAGTTCCTTGTGGGCCTTGTGGGCCTTTGTCGCCAGGAAGACCGATTGGACCAGTAGATCCTTTTTCTCCAAGAGGACCAAGAGGACCTTTGTCACCTTTTTCTCCTTGAGGTCCTGGAACTCCTGTCAATCCTTTTGCACCAGCAGGACCTTGTGGGCCTTGTGGGCCTTTGTCGCCAGTTGGACCTTCTGGACCTTTACTTCCTTTGTCGCCAAGAGGACCAGGTGGACCGATTGGACCTTTGTCGCCAAGAGGACCAACAGGACCTGTCAATCCTTTTGAGCCAAGAGGACCAGGTGGACCGATTGGACCTTTGTCGCCAGTTGGACCAGTGGTGCCTTTCTCTCCTATTGGACCAGGTGAACCTTGAATTCCTTTTTCTCCTTGAACTCCAGATGTACCAGTTGGACCTTTTAATCCAGGTATTCCAACAGGGCCTGTCAATCCTTTGTCGCCAGGTGAACCTTGTGGGCCTTTGTCACCTTTATCTCCAGGGACACCTCTTATTCCAGAAATTCCTTTGTCACCAGGTAAACCAGTAGGACCTTTGTCACCAGTTGGACCATTTGGACCTTTTAATCCAGTGGCTCCTTTGTCACCAGTTGGACCAGTGGTGCCTTTCTCTCCTTTGTCACCAGGTGGACCAGTAACTCCTTTGTCACCTTTATCACCTTTGTCACCAGTAATTCCTTTGTCACCAGAAAGTCCTTTGTCACCAGAAAGTCCTTTGTCACCCTGAGAACCTTTGTCACCAGTTGCTCCTTTGTCACCAGTTGCTCCTTTGTCGCCAGATAGTCCAACAGAACCTTTTCCTCCTTTGTCACCAGGTGGACCTAATTGTCCTTTGTCACCAGTTGGACCAGTTGCACCAGTATCTCCTTTGTCACCAGTTGGACCACGAACACCTCGTGCACCAGTATTAATATTAGAATCAGGATTGGAAGTATTTTTTGAAGAACGTTTAGTTTTTGGAGTTTTAGAAATTATTTCAGGAGTTTCTTCAGGAATTTCAATAGAATTAGATGTTTTTCTTAATGTAACATCAAAAACAGAATAGATTGAAGAAAATAAATCATTTACAACCACCCAAATACTATTTGCATTGTTAACAGATGCAGGAAGAGGGTTTTTTGGATCACCAATTATTTCAGAAAAAATTCCATCTTTTACTTTAAGATGAAAATTCCCTTTCCACAAAGGAATGAATTTTTTAGAACGAATTTCATCATCCGAAGGTTTGGTATGAAGTATAGATATTTGAGCTTCATAAACACCAGATTGCTTAAATGGTGCCTGGCCTTGAATTTCAATGCGTGGCTGAGATGACACAGTCGATAGTTAATACTTGAAGTATTTCAGGATTTGGATCGCGAGAAGAGTAGAAAAAATAGGAAAAAACAAGATTAAGATGGTATTTATCTAGATAAAAATCAAAAATGAGCAAGGGAATAAGTTGTTTGGTAAAAAAAACAAGAAAATAGAAAAGAAACCAAAAGTGGAAGGTTCCGAAGAAATTGTTACAAAAGAAACCAGTTTAGTAGATCCAAGTTATAATATTAAAAAATTATTTAAAAAAGGCATCAATTTAATGGCAGATGAAAAGTTAGATGACGCCGTAGAAGTATTTGAACAAGCATTAAGAATTGAACCAGACAATGTAGAAGTTTTAATGAAGTTAGGATATGCAAGATTTCATCTAGAAGATCACAATGATGCGCTAAAAGTATACGATAAAGTTCTAGAAGTAGATGTAACAAATCCAGAAGCTTGGAATCTAAAAGGGTTAGTACATTATGAACAAAAAAAATATGCTCAAGCTTTAGATGCAGTTAACAAAGCAATAGAATCAGATAAGACATACGGCATGGCATGGTATAACAAAGCATGTTTTTTGTCATTGCTAAACCAAGTACCAGAAGCATTACAAGCATTAAAACATTCAATTGAAATCGATGTAAAAAATGCAAGAAAATCAATTAGAGATAAAGACTTTGCAAATGTAAGAATAGAAGAAGGATTCAAAAGAATTCAAGAAGTAGTAGTTTTAGAATCAGTAAGACAAGGATATCATACACTAGGAGCAATTGTATGGACAACATTTCTAGATAAAGCAGATGCAGAATCATCATTGAAAAAATTATTAGAAAAAGGATTAATTGTGCAAAATGAAAAACGTGATGGATTAAGTAAAATTCCAATCTATGATCTTGCAGATAACATTGCAGAAAAGATAGGTAAGGAGAAAATCGGATTTTTTGGAATTACCAAAAAGAAATTACCAAAACCAGTTAAAAATTTGAAAGAACTAAGCCAAGCAATACAATCAGCAAAAGAATCAATAGAAGAAGGAGATGTTGAAAAAACAATTTCAGTTTTTGAAGAATTCATTGATCCAAAAAAATCAGGAGAGCAAATGATTGAAAACTTCTTTGAAGAACACAGAGAGATAAGATTATGGAAAATAAGATTAAACGATAGAGGAGAAGAATACATAATTGACAACAAAGACAAAATGTTAGAACTTTTTGATAATGTTGAAGTTACAATTACTAAAAAACTTAGAGACGAAATAGCATAAATTATTCTGCAGATAAATCCCAATAATTTGCATCTTCTTGTTTAATAGTTGGTTTTTGGAGATTTTTCCATTCCTTAAATGAACGTACATATAATTTTGCATTAGGCAATCCTGCAGATTTAAGAGCATAATACGCTAATCCAGACAAAGTTCCCACACTTCCACAATAAGTAATTATTTCAGAATCACCAGAAACACCACGATTACTCAACAATCGGGTCATGTCTTCTTTAGATCGAAGAATTTTGTCATCACTAGCAAGTGTACGATAAGGAAGACTGATGGCACCAGGGATATGTTGTTCCAGATAGTTTAATCGCTCTCTGTTATCAATTAGAATTACGTCATCCCGAGTTTTAGCAGATTCCAAATAATCAGAAGTAGCTAAAATATCAGATTGTAAATTCATAGAATGATCTTTAGTAGATACTTCAGGAATTTTTGAATCATTTTCCAATCCTAATGATTTCCAATTACTGTAAGTAGTTTCAAGTAATGTAACATTAGAATGACCAATCCATTCCAAAGTCCATGCTACTCTTGAGGCCAATGCACCAAAAGTATCATCATAAACAACTACAGGAGTTTCATCATCAATGCCCATAGAATTTACAAGTTTCAAAACATTTTCAGGACTATCATCAGACAATAGAGTTGCCAATGGTAAGTTTACAGAATTAGGGATATGATCTTGCTTATAATCACCTTCACGTCTTACATCAATTACCTTAATACTATTATCTCGAATTTCTGAACGAACTGAATCAACATCAGAAGTAATTTTAACAGATGAAGTCAAGCAGCACATTCACCCTTGCCGGTTTTAGTGTGATAACTAGTATCACTACCATAATCAAGATAAAAATCAGGATCATCATCTTTAGTTGGAGGCACAATGATTGGCTCCAAAATTTTCTTGATATCGTTAATTGATTTGATAGCAGAATCCTCACTATCATTAACAATTCTATGAATCCAAGATTTCAAAGTATCATCAGATTTTTTATTTTCTTTAAAGAGTTCAATTATTTTTAAAATAACAGGAATTACTCGTTTAGCAGGAACTCGAAGACAAGTTTGACCCAACATAGTTTCACCATCAAAACGACCACCCAAAGACATCTGATAATTTGCATACATGTCTTTTCCAAGACGACCGCCACCTCCAAAGAAGCCAATTGTTGCAATCCCATGTTGGCCACAAGAATTAGGACACCCACTTATCTTAATAGAGGAATCAGTTAGATCATCATCCTCATCAAGATGCAATTCAAGGAATTTTCTTTGAATTTCTTTTGCAAGTCTATGAGAGTTAGTTAATGCCAAATTACAAGATGTAGTTCCAGAACAACCAATAGGAGTAGTCATAGTCAATGCACCTGATTTTGCCAACCCAAATTGAAGAAGTTTGGAATATAGGGAAATCAAATCATCTTCATGGACATATCTTAATGCAACATTTTGTACAAATCCAGAACGAGCTATTCCTTCTGAAGAAAATTCACGAGTTAGATCAGCCAGAGCATTCAATTGATTAGAAGTAATATCACCAGCCTCCAATGTAATAAACACTGAACGATAATCAGATTGTTTTTGTTTGACAGTATTTGTTTTTAGCCATCTAGCATAACCATCAGGTGCAGAACCACCAGTTTCATCACTAATTTTTAAAGGTCTTTTTATGGTATTAGGAGTTGTGTCAACTTTTAATCTAGTAACTACAGACTGTGTAGCTCTAACAATAGCTCTTTCTTTGAATACAAGATTTTGGAATTTTTCCCAACCCATATCATTTACAAGATAACGCATTCTATTCCTTGCAAGATTTTTTCTATCACCTAATCTATCAAAGATTCGCATTACAGCAATAGAAGTATAGAGTAAATCCTCTTCAGGAGTAAAATCTTCTAATTGATGTCCAACAAATGATTTGTTACCCAATCCACCACCAAGGAAAATTTTGAAACCTTTTTGTTCAGACCCGTCAATGTTTTGAATTTCAGGAATTAATCCAACATCAACCATTCTTACCATGCCATGTTTTTCACAACATGTAAAATTGAATTTAAATTTTCGAGGAAGGCTTTGTGCCATTGGATTTCTTAAAAAGAATTTTGCAGTTGCAAGAGCATATGGAGTTGAATCAAATTTTTCATCACTACAAACACCAGACAACGGACTACACATCACATTTCTTACAGAATTTCCACATGCTTCTCTAGAAGTTAAACCAACTTCTGCAAGAGATCGAAATATTTCAGAAACATCTTCAAGGATAACCCAATGTAATTGAATATTCTCACGAGTTGAAAAGTGTGCACTGCCTATAGAATATTGTTCACTAAGTTGAGATAATTTTTCAAACTGCTTAGGGTAAATTTCGCCGGCAGGTAATTTAACACGAACCATTGCATAATCACTAGTCATTCTAGTACCATATGCACCATGTTGAAGTCGGAATCGTCTAAAACTAGCTTCGTCATATTTACCTTGACGGTATAACTTTACAGTTTCAGCAAAATTATCTGCTTCGTCAATTCTAGCCCAATTAATTTTAGGGGACACAGGATCAACTGAAGAATGAGTCAAGTCAGAGACGGTCAATATAATAAAATTCAATAGGTTTTGGTTATAAATTTTTGATATTGGTATGTTTTAGTATAAAATTTCAATAAAGAAACAAAATTTTCCTATATCAATTAAAATTAGAAGTAATTAGTACAACCTAATGTTTTATGTGCGAAAGTATTAATGGATAAAAGAAGGAAATAATACATGCAAGAAGCAACTGTAGCAGAACAATCTTCAAAAATATTTACAGATGTACGTGAAGTTGAAATTACACGTGCAATAGCAAATGAATTTCATGATGTATTAATAGACAGAGCAGAATCAGACGTAATAATTATTGGTGCAGGACCTGCAGGACTTACAGCCAGTAGAGAATTATCAAATTTAGGTTACAAAGTTTTAGTCATTGAACAGAATAACTATCTTGGAGGAGGTTATTGGTTAGGAGGATATATGATGAATCCAGTTACAGTTAGAGAACCAGCTCAAAAAATATGGGATGAGTTAGGAGTACCATACAAAAAAGTTCAGGAGGGATTATACTTAACACCAGGTCCACACGCAGTATCAAAATTAATTGCAGGTGCATGTGATGCAGGTGTCAAATTTCTTCAATTAACAAAATTTGATGATTTGGTATTGAAAAACGGTAGAGTTGCAGGAATTGTAGTCAACTGGATGCCAGTATCAGCATTGCCACGTAATATCACTTGTGTAGACCCAGTTGCATTTGAAGCCAAAATAATCATTGATGCATCAGGACATGATTCTGTCGGAGTTAAAAGATTAGTAGATAGAGGTCTTGCAGAATGGAAAGGAATGGAACCAATGTATGTTAATGATGGAGAAGAACATGTTGTTCACAAAACAGGCGAAGTTTATCCAGGATTAATTGCAGCAGGTATGTCTGTTACTGAAACTCACGGATTAGCAAGAATGGGACCAACATTTGGTTCAATGTTATATTCAGGCAAAAGGGCAGCAGAAATTGCAGCAGAAAAAATTAAAGAGTTAGAAAGATAAGCAATTACAACATAATTATCATAGTGAAAATTTCTAAGATAGTAATTTACAAAGAACCATCAGTTCCAGAGATAAGTTTAGACAAAATTAAAGAATTCATTTTCAAATTATTTGGAACTAAAATTGAGATAAGAGACAATATTTTTAATAAATTAGACAAAAACATATGTGAAAAAATTGCAAGTACAAGAATTTTTGATTTAAAAAAATCATTTGAAAAACATCATCCGACAATAAATGAAATTTTAATTGAATTAGAAAATAAAGATATGTCAAATAAAGAAGAAATGACATTGTATGATGGAATTGAATTAAATGAAATAATTAAAGAATTAATTCCAAAAGAAGAGAATAATCAAGATACATTACACATAATATTTACAAACAAATTAACATGTACATTTGATCAAAATGATTTGAAATATCATGCAAGAACATGGATAGGTTCAAATCCAATAATAATTTCAACTACAGGCATTATAGAAGCTCCTGCAAAACCTAAAAAATACTACATTGACATAATAACAAATATTTCTAAAGAAACAATAGAAAAAATAAAGAAAAAGTACAAAGGTGAATTTTTAGAATATAATGATCCCAAATTACTAGACATAGTTGAAGGATTACTACTACAAATAATATTCTACTATGAAACAGGAGATGTTTTTTGTGAAAACAATCAATGTAGATTATTTAATGCACATTGGCAAAAAGATCTATTTGTTTCACAGATAGAAAATAAAAAAATATGTGAGAAACATGAAAAGATTCTAAATAAAATGAAAAACAATATTTCTTAGAACGAGATATTGACTTAAATTATTGAAATAGAGAGATTAAACACTATGATGGCAGCAGATGCAGGAGCAGCAGTATTAGAAACTAATAACGATGGTCCAAAAATTCCAGATAAGAAAAAAACAAAATTTGATGTTATAATTATTGGTGCAGGTCCATCAGGATATACTGCAGGGATTTATTGTTCAAGAGCAGGATATGATACATTAATTTTATCAGGAATATTACCAGGAGGGCAACTAGTTAACACTACAGAAGTTGAAAATTATCCAGGTTTTGAAAATGGCATAATGGGTCCTGATTTAATGATAGATATGAGAAAACAATCCCAAAGAATGGGAACTACAATAATTGATGATGTTGCAGTAGATGTTGATTTTAGACGTGCACCATACAAAGTACTAACAGGTTCTGAAGAGTATGAAAGTCGTGCAGTAATTATTGCCACAGGTGCAAATCCAAGGAAAATGGGGATAACAGGAGAAGAAGAATTTTCAGGTAAAGGAGTATCATATTGTGCAACATGTGATGGACCATTCTTTAGAAATTTAGAACTAATTGTTGTAGGAGGAGGAGATTCAGCGATTGAAGAAGCAACTTTCCTAACAAAATTTGCAACCAAAGTACATGTAGTTCACAGAAGAGATGAATTAAGGGCAAGTAAAGTAATGCAAGAAAGAGCAATGAATAATGAAAAAATACAGTTTCACTGGGATTCAGAAGTTATCGAAGTAAAAGGAGATCAAAAAATGCAGCAAGCAGTATTAAAAAATTTAAAGACAAATGAAGAAAAAACAATTGATGTGGGAGGTTTGTTTGTTGCAATTGGCCATATGCCAAATACACAATTATTCAAAAGTCAAATAGATTTAGATGATGAAGGATACATTGTATTAAAAAATAAAACACATACAAACATGGAAGGAATTTTTGCAGCAGGAGATGTTCATGATAGAAGTTACAGACAAGCAATCACAGCTGCAGGATTTGGATGTATGGCAGCAATTGATGTAGATAAATTCTTAACAGAAAATGCAGACAAATAAAAATGCACAATGCAAAAAATGTTTGAATAAATTTTATCAAAAAGAAATTTACACAATTCAACAATTTCAATATAAGAAACAACCCAAATACAAATGGACGTTAGATTTTTTTAGTAATTTAGAAATTAATGAATGGGATTCATTTTGTGAAAACTGCATCAAGGAATACTCAAATAAATTAGATAATGCTTGGAACAATCAAAAAGACCAAGTTATTTAATATGAACATACAAGAATTTGTATGAGTCAAGATTCAGAAGAGATTAAAATAAGAATACAAGAACAGAGTAAAAAATTGACAGAGTTAGGCTCAATATTAGCAAAAAATCAATTTACTTATAAAATTGAAGAAAAAATATCTAAAGAATATTGGCAAAAAAGAATCCAAGATTTAACAAAATATAACGAGATATCTTTAGCATATTATTCCCAAGTACAGAAAATGATGAATTTGATCAATATAGAAGAGGCACAAATGTTTTTGTTACAAACAAGTAAGTTTCATCAATTAGGTACAGAGCTAATCAAGTTAATGCGTCAAATTGAAGAAAATCCATCAATAATTAGTTCAAAAGACAAACAGCAAAGCCAGTGGAGTAAAAAGATCAAGGAAAAAATTTTACAAGTAAGTAGTAAATGTTTAGAAAATGAAAAGAACATGAATTTAAATTTTAGAAAATTTTATGATAAAGAAATTAAGACAATATTAGAATAGTTGAATCACTTTAATTTTTTAATTTGAAGTGTTGTAACTGATCCATCTTTAGTCAGGTTCATTAACTCATGACCATTTCGAGTAACCCATCTAGAAATATCTTCTTCAGCATCAGGGTCATCTGCAGAGACGCTAATCACTTCTCCTACTTGCATTCGTTCTAGTTCGATTTTAGTTCTAAATACAGGTTCAGGACAAAATAATCCGGTTGCATCTAATTTTTTCTCATTTGATTCAGACATAATTATCTAATTCATAAAGAATGAATTGTCATATTAAAGTCTAATTAAAAAAGAATAATTGAATTAAAATTCAATACAAAATGAAAAATTAAAAGGATTAAAAATTAAATTTATTTAAAAAGATCTTCATTTTCTGGACGAATTAATTCATCAATAGATTTATCCATTAAATCATAAGAGTAATTACGAATTATAACTACAGGAGATTTTTTTGTTTTTTCCATTACAAGTTCAGCCGCAGCAGAAAGCTCATCTGCAATAGCAATTGCAGTCACACGTAAAATTCGATCAAAGGAATCAAGAGTACCAGAATAATCCAAAATTGGATTTAAACCAGAAATTCCAATTGCACAATTAGTTTGACCCATTCTAAATGGCCTACCAAAAGTATCAGCAATTATTATGGCAATATTTTTACCAGTTTCGTCTAGAATCTTATTTCGTATTAATTCAGCAGATTTATCAGAATTTAATGGTAATAGGGTTGCAAATCCATCAGCAACATTACTTTCATCAATTCCAGCATTTGCACAAATAAACCCATGGTTGGTTTCAACAATAATTAACCCACTTTTCATTCGCACTATTCTTTTAGATTCAGATAAAATTAATTCAACAATACGAGGATCCTTGTTATATTGAGAACTAATTCCTTCAGATAGTAAAGATGTTTTAACACTAGATAACTCTACAATTCTCCCCTCTTGTTTGGAAATAACTTTTTGAGCAATAACAAGAATATCACCATCATCAATATCGGTAGAGTTTATTATAATTTTAGATAAATTATCGTCAGGGGTAATTTCTTTCTCAATATAAACTGGAAGTATTTGCAAGCAAATTAACTAAAACAAAGAAGTAAAAAATTGTTTAGACAGTAGTTTCTAATTCTAATTTGAAATGTTTGTTAATAATATCCAGAATTTTTGATAAATCTTTTTCTTCTAAAGTAGTAGTAGCAAGATCCTTAACTAAATCTTGTGCTCTATATGCAATTCCCAATCCAGAAACATCAAATAATTTAATATCATTAGCACCATCAACAACACAAACTATATCCTCTTTCTTTTCACCCCATTCAGCAATTTTTATTTTAGCAGATTTTGATTTATCAGAATCCACATTAATTTTAACACCGTCCAGTTTACCATCATTAAAAATTAAATCATTGCAATATACATAATCTAAGCCTAATTCTTTTTGTAATCTATCCATCATTAGTGTAAATCCCCCTGAAACAGCCATAATTTTCCAACCTGCTGCTTTTAAAATTCTACAAGCTTCCTTAGCCCCAGTCATAATAGGCAAATTATCAGCAACATCTTGACAGACTTTTTCATCTAATCCCTTTAAAGCAGCAACTCTAGTTCTAAGTCCTTCCTCCCAGTTAATTTTGCCCTGAATTCCTTGTTTTGTAATTTCCCATATCTCATCTTCTTTGTTTAATTTTTCCGCAAGAATTGGGAGGTATTCCTCATCTAACAAAACACCTTCAACATCAAATATTACTAGCAATAGATTTCTGATCAGAGAAAAAAATACTAATAATATTAAAGTAGTGTCGAAATATTTTTAAAATTATTTCATTTTATCATTCATGGTATTAAAGTTTAAAAAAATCCAAAACGCTAATAATAAATCACGGAATATTCTAATGACATCATGGCAGATGAGCTTGAACGAAAATACGATGTAAAAATCCAATCTACTGAAGAAAAAGTAAAATTCCCAGATGCATTAAAGGCAAAATTAAAAGAATCAGGTATGATGGATGATAAAGGTAAATTAAAACTCAAAGGGGTTAGTCCAAAAATGCTCAAAAGAATGAAACAAGAGTATGTGGAATGCCCAGTTTTAAAAGAAGATATTCAATTTGTACAATGTTTCATATGTCCTAATTTCCAAAGTAGGGTTATGGGAGAAGTCTTCTGTAAAGGCGACCCAATCAAATAAGATTAAAATTTTAGCATTATCACGAAAGGCTCATTAATTAAATTAATTCTTAACATGTTAGTTTGGGTAAACAAGACGTAGGAATAACAGTTTCAAAAAAAGATGATTTTAGCGAATGGTATACACAAGTAGTGCTAAAGGCAAAACTTGCAGATTACGCTCCAGTTAAAGGATTAATTGTACTTAGGCCAGACGGATATTCAATTTGGGAGTCATTAAGAAGTACATTTGATAAAAAATTTGCACGTAATGGAATTAGAAATGGGTTTTTACCAATATTAATTCCAGAGTCATTATTAGGAAAAGAACAAAAACATTTTGCAGGATTTAATCCAGAAGTGTTTTGGGTAACGCATTCTGGAACAAATGAAATAGGAGACCGATTGGCATTACGACCAACTTCAGAAACACTAGCATATACCCTATATTCAAAATGGATTCAAAGTTGGAGAGATCTACCATTAAAAATTAATTTTTGGAATACAGCATTAAGAGCTGAAATTAAAGCAACAAAACCGTTTCTTAGAACATCAGAATTTCTATGGCAAGAAGGGCACACAGTACATTCAACAAAAGAGGAAGCTGAAAAAGAAGTAATGAAGATTTTAGATATCTACAAAAATACAGTGGAGGAAGAATTAGCGATACCAGTTACAACTGGAAAAAAGAGTGAAAAAGAAAAATTTGTAGGAGCAGTATATACAACAACAATGGAATCAATAATGCCAGATGGAAAAGCATTACAAATGGGAACATCACATTTCTTAGGACAAAACTTTTCAAAACCATTTGAAGTTAAATTTGCAGATAAAGATAATGTAGAACATTTTGCATGGCAAACTTCATGGGGAGTTTCTTGGAGATTAATCGGTGCAATGATCATGGCACATGGAGATGATAAAGGGTTAGTGCTACCACCAAAAGTAGCTCCAATGCAAATAGTAATTGTACCAATTTATAGAAATGAAGAAGGTAAAAATAGCGTACTGCCAAAAGTGGAAGAAATTCAAAAAGAATTAGAATTAAAAAATATTAGAATTCATGTAGATGATCGAGAAGGATTATCACCAGGATACAAATTCAATGATTGGGAATTAAAAGGAGTTCCGCTACGAATTGAAATAGGACCCAAGGATATAGAAAATCAAAAGATAGTTGTTGCAAAAAGATACAATCTAGAAAAAATAAGTTTGAGTTTTACTGAAATTGAAAAAATCCCATTAATTTTAGAGGAAATTCAAACAGAGATGCTAAAAAAAGCCAAAGAACAAGCCAGAAGTAACACACTAGAAATTACAGATTATTCAGAATTTAAATCTAAAATTGAAAGTGGAGGATTTTTCAATTCCCCATGGTGCGGAAAATTAGAATGTGAAGATAAGATCAAAGAAGAAACAGGAGCAGAAATTAGAGTAATACCATTCAACAGTGAAAATAATACTAAAGAATGCATTTATTGTAAAGAACAAAGTACATCAATTCCAATTTTTGCAAGAGGTTACTAGGAGTAATTTAGGCGCAACATAATAATACAAAAAAATTATTTTTTCAAATATGACAGTAAATCCAGAATTAGAAAAAAATAGTTCAATATTGGAGCAATTTAAAGAAACTAGGAATAGAACATTAGAATTAGTTAAAAATTTAGAAAATGATGATTTTGTAGTTCAAACTGCACCTTACATGAGTCCACCAAAATGGCATGTAGGACACGTTAGTTGGATCTATGAAGCAATAATGAGTAAATTAGATAAAAATTATGAATTCCATTCAAAAGAATTTTCAGAATATCTTAATTCATACTATCAACAATTTGGGGTTCCACATGACAAAGCATTAAGAGGAATTACATCAAGACCAACTGTTGATGAAGTTTTTCAATATTTCAACACAATTAATCAAAAAGTAGAAAAATTTATCCAATCTAGAGAATTTAGTGAGGATGAAAAAAAATTAATTGTTACAGGATTTCATCATGAATGCCAACATCAAGAATTACTTGTATATGATTTACAACATCTTCTTGCAGAACAATATTTACCAGTAAGAAAAAATAAAAATCAACCTCAACAACAAAGACAAAAAGAATTTGTAGAAATTAAAGGAGGCATCTACACAATGGGATATAATGGAAAAAATTATTGTTATGACATTGAATTACCAGAACATAAAACTTTTCTTGAAGATTTTAAAATAGGTATTTTCCCAATAACCAACCAAGAATATTTAGAATTTATGAATGATGGAGGATATGAAACATACAAACATTGGTTATCAGATGGATGGGAGAAAGTCAAATCAAACAAGTGGAATTCTCCAATGTATTGGGAAAAAATTAATGATGAATGGTATGTAAGGGACTTTTTAGGAATTAGAAAAATTAACCCAAAGGAACCAGTATGTCATGTAAGTTACTATGAAGCTGATGCATATTGTAAATGGGCAGGCAAAAGACTACCAACAGAAGCAGAATGGGAAAAAGCATCTTGTTGGAATGAAGAAAAGCAACAAAAATCAATTTTTCCATGGGGGAATGAAAATCCAACTGAAGGAAAATGTAATTTATTAGAATCATATCAGTGGGGATGTGCAGAAATAGGAGCATATCCAAACGGAGTTAGTCCATCAGGCTGTCAACAAATGATTGGTGATGTATGGGAATGGACTAGTTCAGAATTTGTAGGATATCCAGGATTCAAATCAGGATTTGATGAATATAATGACAAATGGTTTACAAATCAAAAAGTTTTGAGAGGAGGATCATTTGGAACTCCAAGAATGTCAATCAGAGGAAGCTATAGAAATTTCTTCAGATTAGATGAAAGGTGGTTATTTTCAGGATTTAGATGTGTAGAAGATATCTAATTTTTTGAAACTAAAGTTAATGAGAAATATTTTTTGTCATCTAACCAAATATTCTTTATTGTAAATCCAACATCAGTTAATAATTTTTTAATTTGAGAAGCATGATATTTATGAGAATACTCAGTATGAATCAATTCATCTTTGTTAAAATTCAAAGATAAATTAGATTTTGCAATAATCACAGATTGCGATACCAAAGATTTCAAATTCATTTCTATTCTTTGATCAGTTTCATTGTATATAGAATAATGTGAAAAATTATTAATATTAAAATCAGCATCAAGTTCATCATTAATTCTAGACAAAACATTAAGATTGAATTTTGCAGTTATACCTTGGGAGTCATCATAAGCAGCCTCTAGAATATTTTTGTCTTTTACTAAATCTAATCCAATTAAAAATAAATCACCAGAATTCATGGTTGAAAAAATCTTCTCTAAAAATAATTTCCCATCATCAGGAGTAAAATTACCAAAACTCGAACCAAGAAAAATAATTAGATTTTTGTTATCGTCATAATTTTTAAGAAATTCTAAACCACCTTCATACGTATCAATTATTCCAGTAATATGCAAAGTATCATAATCTTTCAATAACTGTTCAGAACTTTCAGTAAGGATTTCAGAAATATCTATAGGAAAATATTCAGTTTTAGTCTGCAAAGTAGTAAAAATATCAAGAAGTAATCTAGTTTTTACAGAAGATCCACTTCCAAGTTCTACCAAATTCATGTTTTCATCAAGATATGAAGATAAATCATGTTTCAATTTTTTTAAAATACTAATTTCAGTTTTAGTTGGATAATATTCAGGTAGGGAGCAAATAGATTCAAACAAATCAGAACCTTTTCGGTCATAGAAAAATTTAGGGTTGATAAATTTAGAATTTTGACTTAAAGTATAAGATATTTCTTCAGCAAAAGATTTTTCAATTTTAGTCGCATGTGGTTTAAAATAACGAAGTTGAGAATCCACAACATATTGCTTATAATCAATTTTTTTTTCTGTAAAATCACTCAAGTATCAATTCCGTATTTATTTAACATAAAATTCTTATCATAATTTTACGCATAAAACATATTTCTTGATATACTTGAGGAATTATCCATCATTATTGACAGAAATATTAAAAATTGAACATTTAAAAAAATATTATGTTAAAAAGAAAATATTTAGTTCAAATTCGTCAATTGTTAAAGCAGTAGATGATATTTCATTTTCAATTAAAAAAGGGGAGGTGTTTGTACTAGCAGGTGAATCAGGGTCAGGAAAATCAACAATTGCAAAATTAATTTTAAAATCAACAAAACCAGATGAAGGAAAAATTATTTTTGAAGAACAAGAAATAGATGAACAAAAAAAGAATTTACAAAAAATTCGAATGAATTGTCAAATGATTCACCAAGATCCTTATGATTCAATCAATCCTAGAATGAAAATTAAAGATATAGTATCAGAACCACTTGAAATTCATAATATAGGAAACAAGGAAGAAAGACATAGTAGAGTTTTAGAAGTTTTAAAAGAAGTCAAATTAGAACCGATTGAAGAAATAATTAAAAAATACCCACATATGTTATCGGGAGGACAAAGACAAAGAGTCGTACTGGCTAGAGCACTTGCACTAAAACCAAAAATAATTTTAGCTGATGAACCAGTTTCAATGTTAGACGTATCAATTAGGGCAGAAATGTTAGAATTAATGAAACAACTACAAAAAAAATATGAAATAACATTTATCTACATTACACATGATTTGGCAACTGCAAAAAACTTCGGTCAAAGAATTGCAATTTTATATCTAGGCAAAATTGTTGAAACAGGTCCAATTAACCAAGTACTAAAAAATCCAAAACACCCGTACACACAGGCACTAATTGATGCAATTTCAGAACCAGACCCTCAAAATATTCATAAAATAAGAGAAATTAGAATCAAAGAAACAACTGAAGAGGGTATTTCAAAAGGATGTCGATTCAAACCTCGATGTCCATATGCAATTGATCAATGTAACGTAGAACCAAATTTAGAAAAAATTGTCGATGAACATTTTTCTGCATGCCATATAAAGTTGGATTAAGTTGTTTTTACTGAAGGCATACGTTTGTCTTTGTATGTAACAACATTTGAAACTCCATTTTTAGGGAAAACACCATAAATCAATTTTGCTTTTTGAATAACAGAATCTTTCAATGAAACCATGATAAATTGACTTTCTTTAGATCGTTCCTCCAAAATTGTAGATAATCGTTCAGCATTAGGAGCATCAAGGTGAGCATCAACTTCATCAAAAAGATAGAATGGAGAAGGTTTGAGTTTTTGTAATGCAAGTACAAACACAATTGCTGCAAGTGTTTTTTCACCACCACTAATTGATGTAGATTCTCTTTTAGGCTTATTTGGAAATTGAATCAAATAAGAAATTCCAGAATTAAATATATCGTCCTCGTTTTGTAATTCTAACCAAGCATTACCACCAGTCATTTTATTGAAAATTAATCTAATTTCTTTATCGACTTTATCAAATGCATCCAAGAATGTTTGTCGTTTATCCTTTTCAATATCTTCAATAAATTTAACAATAGAGTTTCTTTCTTCTTCCAAAGAATTCTTTCGGACAGACATTGATCTATAGCCATATGAAACTTCAAGATAAGTTTCAGGAGCTTTTGCATTTAATGCATTAAGTGATGACAATTCAGAAGTCAAACCTTGAACAATTGTTTCAACATCAAATGTTTCCATATTTTTATCAAATCCAAATGCAGAAAGAATTTGCTGCAATTTCACTTCATTTTCAACTAAATCTTTTAAATCACGATTCAGAGAGTCAGATTGACGCTCAAAAGAATTAATTTTTTTAGTTAATTCTCTATCTTTTTCAGTTAAAGTTTTGAGTTTATCATCAATTTCCTGAACTTGTCCAATAGAAGATCCAGAAGTAGAAATTAATTCCTGTTCTTTTTCTCTCAATTTTTCTAAAATTTCTCTTTTAGGATCTTTTTGTTTTTCTAAATCTTGAATTTTTATTTCAATTTGTTCAAATTCAGAATGTAAAGAAGTTTCTTCATCATTTAATCTACTTGTTTGAGATTTTTCACGATTATCTTGAGTTTGCATAGTAGTTAATTGTGAAGATTTATCACGATATTCATTCATAATTGTTGTGTATCGTTTTTCAACATCAGATTTTTTTATATTAATTTTTGATAACTCACTTGCAATTCTAGTTTGTTCTCCACTAGCATAATTTTGTTCAACAATTGCAATACGATCAAGTAAAGATTCAAGATGGGATTCATTAGTAGAAACTTCTGATTCAATAGAATTATTTCGTGAAGTTAAATTAGAAACTCTTTCAGTCAATTGTTCTTTCATTTGTTTAGCAGAATTAATTCTAGACTTAAGATTTGAATAGTTTTCAGAGGCAGAAGTCAAAGCATTTTCAGACAAAGACAATCGTTCAGAATACGATTGAATGGAATCATCTAATTTTTTTAACGAATGTTTTTTCTTTAACATGTATTTTTTTATCAGAGTAATTGATTGAATTAATCCATCAATGTCACTACTCATTGAAATTAATTTTGTAAGTTTAGAAATTTTTGAATTAATATCAATTACAACAGTTCCGCCTTTGGCCTCAAAATATTCACCTGTTATGGTAACGGATTTGTAGCCTAATTGGGATAGATTGTAAGCAGATTCACGGTTTTCAGTCAAAACAATATTTCCAAAAAGGAATGTTTTGAGTGCTAAATATGCATCATTAGACTTAACAAAATCAGATAAAACACCAATTATTCCAGATTCTTTAGGCAAAGTAAGTTTGAATTTAGGTATAGCATCAAGAGGTATAATTTTTAATTTTGGAAGTTTTTTAGTTCGTGCAACCTCGGCAATTCCTAGCAATGTTGCAAAATCTTTTACAACTAATGCTTTAATCCAATCAGAACTAACTGCAAGAACAGCTCGTTCATATTTTTTATCCCATGAAATCATTTCGTAAACTATTCCATCAATACCTAATTTTGTACCATCTTCTTTTAATTTTGCAACGGTATAATCTTCATGCATAAATCCTTTCACAGTTTTAATTTTTGACTCATATTGATTTGCAGCTTTGTCAGATTTTTCTAAAATAAATCCTAATTCATCCATATCATGAATTATTTTTAATTTTCTTGTTTTTAATTTTGAAATTCTAGATTTTAATTCAGAAATAGTAGCCTTGTGATTACCAGTTAAAGAAAATAATTTAGATTCTAAAGTAGTTAATTCAACTATGTCTTTTTCTAATTGAATAAATTTATCAGTATTTGATTTAATTTTTGATTTAGATTCATCTTTTTCATGTAAAATTTTAGAAAGTTTTAGTTTTACATCATTTAGTTGAGTAGTAAGTGTTTTAATTTTATTGTCAACTTCAGATTTTTTTGCAGCTGCTTCAGATTGAGATGTAAGAATTTTATTTCTCTCTAAATCAATTGATTCTAAATCAGAATTTATTTTATTTTTTTGTTCATTAGTATTTTCTATAGAGTCTTTAATTTTTTGAATTTGAATATCTATGTCTTTTCTAGCAGTGTTAATTTCTTCTAATTCAATTTTTATTTGAGGAATACGAAGATTGATTTGATCAAGTCTTTTCTTTGATGCAGAAATTGCAGTATTGTCAATTTCATATTGTTCCATTGCAGAACTAATTTCAGCATCAAGTGCAGATTTTGCTTGAGTATAATCATTAGCAGCATTCATTAATTTTGATTTTTCAGAATCTAAAACCCCAATTTCGCCTTTCAAAATATTTCGTTCGCCATCAAGGGAAGTCATTTCAAGGGTTAATTCAGACAAAGTTGTCTCTTTGTTAGATTTTTTACCAGAAATTACCTTCATTTTATTAGCAGCTGCAATAGCTTTGTATCGATTTAGTTCACGCTCTAAAATATCATGACGTAATTTTTGATTTCTTTCTTCTTCTAATTCATCAATTCGTTTCTTAATTTCACCCATTTTAGCAAGTGCAATTTCAAGTCGTCGATCTGCCTCATCAAGTTGTTTGATTGATTCAGATTTTTTATCATCAAAATAAGATAAGCCAATTAAATCTTCGATAGTTTTTCTTTTTTCCTCAGATGTGAATTCAGATATTCTAGTTACAGTTCCTTGTTGTACTGCATTGAGTTGTCCTAAACCAGCATTCGCCATATCAAGTAAATCTAAAACATGACTTCGTTGAGTTTTCTTTTTGTTTAGATAGTAGGTGTTGTCACCATTTTCATCTAATTCTCTAGTTATCTCAACTACATCACTGTCAACAGGAATTTTTCTATCAGAATTATCAAAATGTACACTTGATCTAGCCATTTTAGGTCCACGACGTGTACCCTCAATATCATGAATTAAAGATCGAAGTTTATCTACCCTCATCACTTTGGGTTTATTTTCACCCATTGCAAAAATTATTGCATCCAAAATGTTACTTTTACCAGATCCATTTGGACCAGAGATCGATACAAGGCCAGGTTCAAACTGAACAGTGGTATTTTTAAATCCAAATGATTTGAAACCAAAGATCTCTACTTTTTTTACATGCACCAATAGAGATCATTTTTAGTTAGATAGGATAATCGATGCTTAACAATTTTTGTTGACTCTATTGATTAATTTTTCTTGTTACATTATGAAATTTTTCGTAGTGGAGGTAATTATGAAATAACTAATATCAATTAATTTCAAAGTGAAGTGAGCCTAGATATAATTACTAAGAATATAATAGAAAAGTATGACAAAAGTAGGATTAATTCAAACAAAATCTTATGAAAATAACAAAGAAGCAATTGAAAATATATCAAAACAATTACAAAAACTAGGCAAGGTAGAAACAGAAATTGTTTGTCTACCAGAACAATGGCTTCCGAATAATCAAATAAAAAATTATGATCACGAATTTTTAGAATTTAAAAAAATTGCAAAAGATTATTCGATGACAATTATTCCGGGCGCATTTTATGAAAAAAATGAAAATAAGATTTCAATTAATTCGCCGATCATAGGCCCAGAGGGGGAAATTATTGGAAAACAAGAAAAAATTCACCCTTATGACTACGAAAAAGAGACAGTTGATGCAGGAACAGAAGCCAAAATTTTCAATACATCATGTAAATTTGGAATAATGATATGTTATGATACAGTTTTTCCAGGCGTGGCAGAGACATTAACCAGGAAAGGTGCAGAAATTCTATTCTCCCCAAGTAGGATTGTAAAAGAAGGCATTGAACCATGGAAAATGTATGTCCAAGTAAGATCTCTTGAAAACAGGATTCCAATCATTGCACCAAATGTAAAAGATGGTAAATTTGGAGGAAACAGCCTCATAGTAGAATTAGTAAAAGAAGAAAAAATAGTTAAAACTAAAATAAATGAACTAGATGAAGAATATGAAAAATCAGTACATATTAGATTTGCAGATTATAACATCATTAGAAAACAAAGAGTGAAAGATAGAAATAATTTTCAATAATTATTCATCTGCAACAAACTTTTCACATGCAGCCTTTGCTTTAACATCTGAAGTTTGTTCGATTGGATGTTTCATTAAATATGCACTAGCAGGTTTAATTGGACCTCCAATTTTTCTGTCAAGAGCAATTTTTGCCAATCTAATTGCATCTATAACAATACCAGCAGAATTAGCTTTATCATCAACCTCTAAACGAACTTCCATATTGTATGGTTGATTTGCCCACTGACGACCTTCAATTCTCATGAACATTAATTTGGTATTACCTAAAAATGGAATAAAATCAGAAGGACCAACGTAGATTTGATCATCATCTAATCTTTCTTTTAATTGACTTTGTACACTTTCAGTTTTAGAGATTCTTTTAGAAACAAGTCGATCTTGCTCTTTCATATTTAGGAAGTCAGTGTTACCGCCCACGTTAATTTGATATGTTTTCTCAATTTTTGTTCCTCTGTCACTGCATAATTTAGCTAAAGTCCTATGAACAATAGTTGCACCAACTTGCCCCTTAATATCATCACCAATACACGGAATATTTTTTTCTTGGAATTTTTTTGCCCATGTTTCATCTGATGCAATAAATGATGGAATACAATTAACAAATGCAGTGTTAGTATCAAGACAAATTTGAGCCCAAAATTCAGTAACTTTATCAGAGCCTACAGGAAGATATGAGACAATAATTTCAACACCTGTATCTTTGATAATTTGTTTTACTTCAGTAGTAAGTTGTTCAATAGTTTTAGTGCTGGTAAGAGGATTAATTTTATTTTCGACCCAAATTCCAACACCATCCAATAATGGACTTTCATAGATCATTGCATCAGTTTTTGGCATGTCACCTTTTGCAACATAATTAACCATGTTTGGAGATTCATAAATTGCATTCATCAAAGGAGTTCCAACTTTATTTTCAGCTACATCAAAACCACAAACAAAATCAATATCATGAATACCATATCCGGCTAATGTATCATGAATAATTCCAGTAACTTCTTGAGAAGGGTTTTTCTTATAATATTCAATTCCCTGAATTAACCCAGAAAAGCAATTGCCAATTCCTACCAAGCCAACTTTAATCCTACCAGTCATGTCTAATCTAACAAAATAAGGCGGTTTAAAGTTTACTTAGATAAATGAAAAAACCTATTATTCAATGTAAATCAGAGTAAAAACATGACAATGTCAGAAATAACAATTAAAGAATTTAGAGAATTTAATTTGGAAGACGGTTATTTAATAGATGGATTTCCATCAGTGGGATTCAGTAGTGCCATTGCAACGGAATCAATGATACACACATCACAATTTGAATTAGGAGGAATAATTGATTCAAAAAAATTCCCTCCAATTAGTGTCATAAAAGAAGGTAAACCAAATTATCCATCAAGAATTTTTATCAATGAAGATTTGAAAGTAGGTATATTTTCATCATATCTTAATTTAGATCAATCTCTACACAAACAAGTATCTGAATCAATGTTAGAATGGTCAAAAAAACATAAAATTAAATTAATTGTAAGTAGTGTTGCAGTAAAATCAGATAAAGAAGATTCTCAAATGATGGGAGTGGGAAGTACAGATTCAGCTAGAAAAAAAATAGAAGAGATAGGTTTGAAGACATTAGATCATGGAACAATACCTGGAATTCCAGGGAGCTTACTAAATGAAGGAAGTATTAGAAATCAAGATGTAATTGTAATAATTTTCAAAACAACTGGAAGTGGTCCGGACTTTAAATCAAGTGCAGAACTATGTATGACAATGTCAAAATTAATTCCAGGGGCATCATGTGACATCCCATCATTACAAAAAGAAGCTGAAAAGGCAGAAGCTACAATAAAAGAAACACAAGAAGAATCAACACACCTGAAAGATTCAATGTATAGATAAATTTTTGATTATGAATACATAATTATTAAAAAACTATGATCCAGATAATAGAATTTGCTGTTTTAGTTATAATAATTTCAGCATCAGGAGTAATGTCACCAGGGCCATTATTTGCAGCAAATATCACATATGGTTTAAGAGAAGGAGTAAAATCAGGAATTAAAATTGCAATAGGTCATTCAATTATAGAACTTCCACTAGTAGTTTTATTAGGAATTGGAGTATTTTCTTTAGAAATTTTTCCGGAATTTAAAACAATTATATCAATTTTTGGCGCATTAACCCTTTTTGGATTTGCAATAATTCAAATAAAGACGACATTAGAAAAAAAGAAAAATATTCAAAAACAACCTAAACATGGACCAATTGTTACAGGAATTTTATTTAGTGCATTAAATCCGTTTTTCATCATATGGTGGATAACAATAGGATTCAAATTAATTTCAGATGCAATGATGATATGGGCATTTGCAGGAATATTAATTGTATTTGTGTTACATATTTGGATGGACTTTGCATGGTTAGGAATTACAGCATTTTTAGCATCAAAAAGTAGAAAAATTATTTCCAACAGAAATTATAAAATAATGATATTATCATTAAGTGTAACATTAATTTATTTTGGAATTACATTTTTAATTGATGGGATTACCTAACCACAATCTAAAATTTCAATTACAGGGGTACACTGATTATTAAAAGAATTAATTTTTTCCAAAACAAATTCACAAAATTCAGGATCAAGTGATTTTTCATAAATGTTTATTGTGTTTAGAAGGGACATATGTTCCACACCACAAGAAGTATCATAAGTAAAAAAAATAACTATAAAAATTGAAATTCCAAAAATAATTAAAAAAATATTTCTTAAATTACTCTTTAGTAATATCAATTTCCATATTTGAAACATTACGTTGTTTCCCATCTTGGGAAGTAAGTGAATCAGAAGAAATTCTAACGTCACTAATTACATATCCAACAGTATCCATTCTTTTGACAATCATTTGTGAAACATCAACTGCTTGCGTGATTCTTTTACCACGAGCTTTAATGGTAATAGAAGGTCTAGTTGAAAGTTGGGTTAAGGTTGCAGAAACATAGCTAAGAATCGGTTTTGTTCCAATGAATATGATATTACGTTCTTCAGGAATTTCAATCTTAGGAGTATCATTAGAAGTGTTTGTTGGTTCAGGTGTTGGTTCTGGTTCAGGTGTTGGTTCTGGTTCAGGTGTTGGTTCTGGTTCAGGTGTTGGTTCTGGTTCAGGTGTTGGTTCTGGTTCAGGTGTT
>Ga0209044_1000715_pt1 | contig 24361 bp, 29 predicted proteins | sample SaaInlV_130m_DNA_FD_184655 | JGI IMG/M metagenome (GOLD analysis project Ga0209044, IMG submission 184655) | Marine microbial communities from expanding oxygen minimum zones in the Saanich Inlet - SI037_S4LV_130m_DNA (SPAdes) (version 2) | ecosystem: Environmental > Aquatic > Marine > Intertidal... | reverse complement strand
GTACCAAGAACATCTCCTCTCTTGATATCTTTCTTTTCAATACCTCTTAGGTTGAAACCAATGTTATCACCTGCTTCAGCAGTTGGCATTTCAGTGTGGTGAGTTTCAATAGATTTGATTTCACCAAGTGCACCAGAAGGCATTACAATAATTTTTTGACCTGCTTTCATGATACCAGTTTCAACTCTACCTACAGGTACAGTTCCTACACCAGTAATTGTATAAACGTCTTGAATTGGAGTTCTCAATGGTTTTCCAATTGGTTTTTCTTCTACTTTAAAGTCATCAAATGCTTCAAGTAGTGTTTTTCCAGAATACCATGGCATATTCTCAGTTTTCTTAACCAAGTTATCACCTTTCCATCCAGAAACTGGAATGAATGGTACTTCTTCAATTTTGTAACCTACAGAACGAACTAATTTTTCACCTTTCTCTTTTGCTGCTTTAAAGGCATCTTCTTTGTATTCAACTGCATCCATCTTGTTGATGGCAACAATAATTTGTTTTACACCTAATGTCTTAAGCAAGAATGCGTGTTCTCTTGCTTGGCCACCAGCTGCAGTTGCAGTATCAGTTTCACCTTCTTTTGCTGAAAGTACTAAAATGGCTGCATCTGCTTCAGAAGCGCCAGTAATCATGTTTTTAATGAAATCCCTGTGACCAGGTGCATCAATTAAAGTAAAGAAGAATTTACTAGACTCAAATTTTTGGAATGCTAAATCAATGGTAATTCCTCTTTCTCTTTCATCTTTAATGTTATCCATAACCCATGCATACTTGAAAGTATCACCTTTTCCGGTCTTCTCGGATTCGGCTCCGTGTGCTGCAATGGTTCTCTCATCTACAACTCCTAGATCCATTAAGAAATGACCCATAGTTGTGGATTTACCGTTATCAATATGACCTGTTACAATCATGTTTAAGTGTGGTTTATCTGCCATATCGAATTCGACGTCGAGGGCATATATTACTGTAATGAATTTTTTTGCAAAAAATATTTTTTTTAGAATAAATTTTTGATCTGAAGACTTGACTAAAAGCACATAAATCAAAGAAGAAAAAATTAGATATATGAAAATTACAGTTTCAGTTATCAAAGCAGATGTCGGCGGAATCGGCGGACATACAAAACCAAGTGACGGCCTAATCAAAGCAATTAGAGACACCGTTGAAAATTCAGGAGATTTACTAATTGATCATTACATTGGCTATTGTGGAGATGATACACATATTGTGATGTCACATACACATGGTGTAGATAATGAAAAAATTCACAAGCTAGCATGGGATGCATTTATGGCAGGAACTGAAGTCGCTAAGAAAGAGGGACTTTACGGAGCAGGTCAAGACTTACTCAAAGATTCTTTTTCAGGTAATGTCAAAGGAATGGGTCCAGGGGTTGCAGAAATGGAATTTGAAGAAAGACCAAATGAAGCATTTACAGTTTTTGCAGCAGATAAAACTGAACCAGGTGCATTCAATTATCCAATATACAGAATGTTTGTAGACACATTAAGTAACACAGCATTAATTGTAAACAAAAGTCTTGCAAGCGGAGTAAAGTTCAACATCATGGATGTAGAAAAAGCACAAATTGCAGAATTACAATTATGGGAAGATAAACCAACAATTGAAGCAGCATTAATGTATCCAGGAAGATATGTTGTGGATTCAGTTTACACTAGAGATGGTGAACCAATCTTAGATGCATCAACAGATAGATTGCATAACATTGCAGGAACATATGTTGGAAAAGATGATCCAATTTGTTTAGTTAGAACACAAAAGAATTTCCCAGCAACAGAAGAAGTTGGAAGTATGTTTAACAATCCACATTACGTTGCAGGCAATACAAGAGGAAGCCACAATATGCCACTAATGCCAGTGAAATTAAATTCAGCAGCATCAATTAATTTCTGCATTCCAATTGTAGAAGCATTAGTCTTTAGTATGCACAATGGTAAATTCACAGGACCATTTGATGGATTCTCAACACCAGACTGGGATTATATCAGAGAAATTGCAACAAAGAAAGCAATAGCCATTAGAAGTCAAGGATTCATTCATCCAGCAACACTTGTTCCATCAGAATTAGAATATGCTGAAGGATACAGAGCAAGAATGGATGTTCTAGAAACAAAAATGAAACCAATGGAAGATGAGCCTTCAAATACAGATAGAAAAGAAAATTACGAAGATCCAGATTAAAGATCTTAGCAATTTTTGCCTTACGAAATAGTTAAATCAAAAAAAAGCGTAATACCTGCGAAGTATGCACATCATACAAAAAATATTTGATTGGAAGACGTACATTTTCACAGTAATAGCATTAGTTTCATTTTCTAGTTTTATTGCAGTACTATTTGGGCAAACTATTCCAGGAGTTATCTTAACATTTTTCAAAGTTGCCGGAGAATACGTAGTTTTAGGCACAGTGTTAATTTTTGCATTTTCATGGTTTCTTAGAGCCAGACCACACAATCGTCCAAAAAATTACAGAATTGTCCCGTTAGATGTATTTGGTAAAAAAAGTGAAATTGAAGAAATTAGAACAGAATTCAAAACACATGATGTAGCATGGAGTTTTATGAAACAATATAAAAAAACATATCCACTACATAATTTTGCATTAGTGTCAGATCTAAAAGATTCAGACAAACCAACAATCTTTAGATATATCTAGATTCAAACTTTTATTCAGGAATAGTAAGTTACAATTTATGGATTATTCTATATTGGCAAAATCTTTTGAAAAAATGGAATCAACTAGAAAGAGATTAGAATTAACACAGTTCTTAGTAGAATTATTTGAAAAAACTCCTCAAGAAGTAATTTCAAAAATTGTATATCTAATTCAAGGTAAATTAAGACCAGATTTTGAAGGGATAGAATTAGGGGTTGCAGAGAAATTAGCAATAAGGGCAATTTCAAAATCTTCTGGAATTGCAATTAAAAAAATTGAAGAAGAATACACAAAAAACGGAGATTTAGGACATGCAGCAGCAATTATTTTAGAACAAAAAACACAAACAACATTCCTAATAGAAAACATTACAGTAGAGAGAGTGTATGATACATTATTCAAGATTGCAAAATTAGAAGGAGCAGGATCACAAGATATGAAAATTAAATACATATCCAGTTTGCTAAATGATGCAAATCCATTAGAAGCAAGTTTCATTTTAAAAATTCTACTCGGTACATTAAGACTAGGAATTGCAGAAAATACAGTAATGGATGCATTAGCAATTGCATATTCAGGAGATAAAGGGAATAGAAAATTATTACAAAATGCATATAATGTTTCAAGTGATTTAGGTAAAGTTGCAGAAACAATTGTAGTTAATGGAATTCAAGGAATTGAAAAATTTAAAGTAAATTTGTTTAATCCAATTAGACCAATGCTTGCAGACAGAGTGAAAAGTGAAAAAGAAGTAATCGAAAAAATGGGTAATGAATTTGCAATAGAATACAAATTAGATGGAGAAAGAGTTCAACTTCACATCGAAGGAAATAAAATAGAATTATTTTCTAGAAGTCTAGAAAAAATTTCAAGTTACTACCCAGATATCATTGAAAAAATTCCAAAAATAATTCAAGCAGAAGATGCAATATTGGAAGCAGAGATAGTTGCAATTAATGAAAATACGGGGGATTTCTTGCCATTTCAAGAATTAATGCATCGAAGAAGAAAATATAAAATTGAAAAAGCAGTTACAGAATATCCCATAACAGTAAATTTTTTTGATGTTTTATACAGTAATGGAAAAGATTGTACAAATCAAAATTATAGAGAAAGAAGAAAAAAATTAGAAGCAATTGTCAAAGAAAATGAATTTGCAAAATTCATTCCAATGATCATAGCAAAAAATGAAAATGATATTGAAGAATTTTTTGAAAATAGTATTAATGCAGGAAGTGAAGGCCTAATGTTGAAAATGTTGGACAAACCCTACCAAGCAGGTTCAAGAGGAAGTCATTGGTTGAAATTAAAAAGAGAATACAGAAATGAATTAGGAGATAGTTTAGATCTTGTAGTGGTAGGAGGATTTTTTGGCAAAGGAAGAAGAACAGGAAATTATGGAACATTATTACTTTCAACATATGATGAGAATACAGATACATTTCCCAGTATTTGTAAAGTGGGAACAGGTTTTACAGATGAAAGTTTGGATCAATTATATCAAATTTTAAATCCAAAAACTACAATTAAAAAAAATCCACGTATCAATAGTGAAATGGAAGCAGATGTTTGGTTTGAACCAGAATTAGTAATAGAAATTGTAGCATCCGAAATTACCTTAAGTCCAATCCACAAAGTAGCACAAGATGAAATTAGAAAGGATACAGGGTTAGCATTACGATTTCCAAAATTTACAGGAAAGATAAGAGTAGAAAAAATGGCAGAAGATGCATCAACAGATGAAGAAGTGATTTCATTATACAAAGGACAAAATAAAGCCACTCATGATAAAAATTTGATAGAATAACGCTCAAAAAATATCAAAAATCATAGAGGATTTAAATTACCACGAGACGTCATACTTTTTGTTATGTATAGTGGAGAACTTGAAGTACAAGCAAAAAGAAAGGCTATAGCAGTTTTACAAGACGAGATCAATAGAATTCTAAATGCATCTAGAGAACTTGGGACACTAACTGATTCTTTAATGAAAAAAGATAAGAAAGCAATCAAAAACACGTTAGAACAAATCTCAACAATAGAAGAAGAAGTAGAGAACCTTAGAAGAAAAATTACACGTGAAGTTGCAGATGTAGGAGGATTGATCATGAATAGAGAAAATCTCTTGAACACAGCATATACAATGGATGAGATTGCAGGCTACATTACTGGTATCGCATTCAAACTTTCAAATGTAAAAATAACTACATTGAAAAGTTCAAAACTTGACAAAGATATTGCAGAACTAATATCATTAGTAGTGGATGAAGTCTACAAACTAAATGAAATTATTAGAAGTCTCAATACAAATACTGCCAATGCAATTGAATTGGCTCAAGAAACACAAACAATTGAAAGAGAAATAGATATCAAATATAGAGAAGCAACAATAAAACTTCTAAATGAAGTAAAAGATCCAAAAGAATTATTGTTGATCAAAGATGTAATAGAAGGAATTGAAGAAATGTCAGACAAATGTCAAAGAGTTTCAGATTCATTCATACTGTTAGCATTAAGCCTTTAGAAAAAATAATTTTAATTTCTACTTTATTTTTAATAACGTTAACCTCAGTTATACACTATAGAATTCATATACAATACATTTTTGATTAAAGTATGAAGAGTGAATTAGTAGAAAATAGAATTATCGTTTGGGATATTGAAAACTCTAAAAAACTTTTCACTGAAGGGTATTATGGGAAACCAATTGGTATGCCTAAACCAAAAATTGAAGAAATTGATGTACCATTAATTTTGGATTTAATTGAAGGATTGTATTTGTTAGAAAATAAGAAAATAAGCATTACCAAATTAAAACAAAAAATAACAGTCGAACAAATGATAGAGATTTGTAAAAAAGAAGTTCATGAATTTGAAAAAAAATACATTGTTTACAAAAATTTTAGAGATAAAGGATACATAATTAATCCTGGAATAAAATTTGGATGTGACTTTGCAGTATATGAAAAAGGACCAGGAATTGATCATGCACCATTTTTAATTCAGGTGTATAATAGAAACGAATCAATAACATCAACAGGAATTGTTCTTGCAGGAAGACTTGCCACAACAGTAAGAAAACAATTCATTCTAGCAATTCCTAAAGGAAAAGATAAAGTTGATTTTCTTGCGTTAGATTGGTGGAAAGCTTAAACAGATTTAATGTGACCGGCAATTCGATCATAAATTTCAAAAAGTTCCTTAGTAATACCAAAGGCAATATGATTATCCCATTTGCTGCGGATTCTGATTGCAGTATCAGTTGGTTCAACATAGATAGTTGCATCCTTAATAGATTGTTTTGCAATCATATCATTGAGTTCAGTATCAGAGTTTAGTTTAGTAGCTAAATCACCATATCCATTCCAATTGACTTTAGTAACTATTTTTGAACCAAAATGTCCCTGAGTGGTTAACATGGTTTTTGCAGTGTAATGTACAGCAGAAGAACCAACATTTTTTCGAACAATAAAGTGTGCTTGAAATCTATCTAATGCACCCCATGGAAGTGGATTTGGATCTTGCATGATTATCCCTTTTGAATTATTTGTATGACGTCAATGTTAGAATTTTTAATTTCAAGAGAACCTTTGTTAGTAACCATTCTAGGAGTTTGAGCAAAATATCGGCTATAGTAATCATCATTTTCAACAGCATCAGTTCCAAGTTCTTTAGATTCAGAATCTACACCGATCTCTTTTAACATTATACTATATTTTTCAGGCCATGTTTGATAGATGAAAGTATCAGATTCAGCATCATGCATAAAATATCTCAGAACATCCCACAAATAAAGATATCAAGAAAATAACACCAGAGATCAATCCAAATAAATATGCAAAAGGTTTGTGTTTTTTTAACTTGAAATTCCAAGGTAAAACTGCATTAATTACAGGTAGTGGAACAGGAATTGGTAAAGCCATAGCAACAAAATTTGTTGAAAATGGTGCAAGTGTAATAATTCTCGGTAGAAGAAGAGAGCCATTAGATGAAGCATCAAAAGATCTTGAACAAATAATTTCAGAAAAAAACAGTGGTGCATCAGTTAAGATTTTTGCAGGAGTAGATGTTGCAGATGAAGCAGCAATGAATGCAATGTTTGATACACTAAAAAATGATAATGTCAATGTAGATTACATAATAAACAACGCAGGAGTTTCAGGTCCTGTAACATGTTTTCCAAATTCTCCACTAAAAGATTTCAAAAGTACAATAGGAATTCACCTTACAGGTACATTTTGGGGCTCAGTTCAAGCACTAAAAGTAATGAAGGAGGGAGGAAAGATCATCACAATTTCAACATTCTTTACCGAAGAAAGACCACTTGAACAAAGACCATATAGATTTAGAAGTCCATATACGGCTGCACAAGGTGCAAAGAACAGACTTGCAGAAGCAATGTCATGGGAATTAACTGATAAGGGCATCATATCTATTGCAACAAACCCAGGACCAGTACATTCAGATAGAATTTACAAAACAGTTTATCCAAAAGCTGCAGCAGAATTCATGAGAGTTAGTGGATTTGAAGACTTAACTCCAGTAGAAGTCGAAGAAGCAAAAGATGATTTGTTAGAATGTATTCTTGCAGATGGAATTGATAAAGAAGGGATTGCAAAAATTGCAGAGAAAAGGTCAAATGGAAAAGATGTTGCAAAACTAACAGAGACATTTACAAATCTACTTACAAAAATTCAAACAATAGCTGAAAAAGTTCAAAATAATACATCACATATGATTGCAAACAGAGAATTTTTAGCTCAAACACAAGTATCTGAATCAGTTCTAAACTTGTGTGATGATGAAATTGCAAAAATCCTTAACGGTAAAGTAATCCCAGGAGACAGAGTATTTTATCCAGTAAAACCACATATCGGAACAACAACTCCAGGAGTTCATCAACCAGACTTTTCAGGTAAATCAGTAGTTTTCACAGTTGATGGTACGGATAAAACAGATGCTGAAAGAGTAGAATTTTTAGCACAACATATTGAGAAGAACGGAGGAAAAGTTGCATGTTTCATTTCACAATCAACTCCAAAAGAAGTTCAAGAATCTATTAGTAGTAAATTCCATTCACATATTGTAGACATTACAAATCCTGAAGAAGTTCAAAGATGGTTAAATACAGCCAAAACAAATCTAGGAGATATTTTAGGAGTCATTCATGTAACTGGAAAACTTCCAGAAATAGGAAAATTAACAGAGTTGAACAGATCAGGATGGGAGGAATTAGTTGCAAAATTCATTTCAACACCAGCAACTGTTGCCCAAAGGGCATTAGAACATTTTGTTCCAGGAGGAGATAAAGATCCAAGATTGTATAAAGATACCAAGGGGGCAATCATGATTATAGGACCAGATTTACCAATAGGACGTAAAGTTACAGGAACCCAAAGAGCACAAATTGAAGTTTTTAGAGGAGCGCTAAGACCATTTACTACAACAGTAAATCAAGAATTAAGCGATGTTTTAAAATCAAAAATTAGAATGTTTACAGTTTTTCCAGGTTCAGTTACAGGTTCAGAACCAGATAACCAAAAAATTGCAGATGCATTTAATTTCCTAGTTACAGAAAATTCACTTTCATCTGCAGAAGTAACATTTTGTGTTGACGAAACAAGATAAGGATGAAAAAATTTTTAGAATTAGTTGTTGGTGAATCATTTTATTCAACATGTATTATTTCAGAAGATGAATTAGAAGAATATTTAAAATTTTCAAAAATAAAAAATGTAATTTTAGAAAACAAAACAGATAAAGATCATCAATTAGTTTCAGGAAGAGCAATTTTATCAAGAATGGAAGGAGAATTTACAAGATTAAATCAAATCTATGGGAATCAAATCATATTTTTGGGAACAGATGGGGATTCAGAATGGGGAAATAGAAATACAAGATTCCTAAAACCATTGTACACAAATCAAGTTTTAAAATTAAAATTTACAATTATAGAAAAAACAGATATTGACGAAAACTTTGGAAAAATAATTATTGATTTTGAAGGTAGTTCACAAGATAATAAAATAATAATAATTTCAAAAAAAAATATTTATAGAATTAAAAAAAATCCAGAAAACAATTAATAAAATACTAAGGAGCAGACATGTCTCCTCAGCCATTAAATCAAAAGATCTAATGAACACATTATATCAAAAAATTAGTATAAAAACATCATTTGTTATTTGAGGCTAAAATAAAGAACCGCCAGTTAAAGAATCAAAAAATAATTTAACCGCTGTAATTACAAGTACAATAGAAATTAAAATTTTCAAATTTCTTTCCTTGACACTTAAAGATAATTTTGCTCCAACTAGTCCTCCAAAAAAAGCACCAATTGCTAAAAATCCAGATTGAAGAAAATCAGGATGTCCCAAAATACTATGAACAATTACTCCAGATAATGATGCAAATAATAAAATAAATTGTGAAGTGGGAGCTGCCTTTTTCATAGACATTCCCATTCCAACTACCATCAAAGGAACGAATACTATTCCTCCACCAATTCCAAAAAAGGACGAAATAATACCTGCAAAAAAACTAGCGCCAATTGTAAAAATAATTAATTGTTTAGAAATTATTTTTTCTCTTGATTCAACTTGTTTTCGTAAAAAAATATAGACAGAGGAAGCAATTAAAACAAATCCAAATAAAATTTTGAAAATATCAGGGGCAACATCAGTGGAAATGATTGCGCCAAGAATAGTTCCAGGAATTGCAAGTAAGCCAAGTTTTAATCCCAAAGAATATTCAATTCTTTTTTGTTTTGAATAAGAAATAGTAGAAGCAACAGAATTACTTAGTGCAGCAAAAAGACTGTTGCTTGCAGCTACAGTAGGAGGAAATCCCAAAAATGTTAAAACTGGAACAACAATTATTCCTCCACCTAGACCAATCATAGAACCCAATATTCCAGCAGCAAACCCCAAAGGTATTAACCATAATTGATCAATCATTGTAATCGCCAATCAAATAATTTCATCATATATAATCAGACTACTTTAGAATAATTAAAGTCCACAAATATGAGTCGTTTTTGTAGGTGATTTCAAGAATTAATGTTTCATTACCTAGTCCAGTAACGGTAGATTTTAGTGGAACAGTTTGAGAAGATTCAGCATATTTTGTTTCAGCAGCATCTATCCATGTAGCAATAGATTCAAAGCCTCCAGGTTGCTTTTCATCCCAACAATCACATACTAAAGATTTAACCATAGATTCAAAGACAATTTCAATTTCATTTGATTTTGAATCTAAAAATGGGGATGATTCAACTAGTGCAATAGCCATTATAGGATTATCAGGAGTTCCACCCATACTGATATTTCCAAGAGATCGTCCATCAGAATTCTGAATAGCAGTAGTTGTACAATAATTAATTTTTGATAAGATATCATCACGAATTGCACAATAATTTCCAATAGTATGATCTGTTACTGGAGTAGGAGTAGACATGAAAATATTTTGTTCAGATAAAGATGCATTTATCTTTTCAACATCATAAAAAGTGAAACCGTATTGATATAGATTTTCTGAAGAAGGCATAGAAGTATCTTCAGGAATCAAAAAAATAGCAATAGCAGATACTATTATTACAATAATGGGAAGAAATATTTTGTTATTCATAACTCATTTAAAAAAAGATTACAAGATAAGGTTTTGCAATTTTAAATAGAAATAATTTCTAAAATAGAATCTTTAGTAATATTATTTTGTTCAATGAAACCAGATGTAACTTCAAGAATATAAGTTGCCTCACCATCAGGTACAAAACTAGGACATCCAGCAGCAATTTCAACAGGAATTACACAAGGAGGAACATTTGTTTTGATATGTACAACTTTTCCATTTTCATCAAACCATATCATGTCTAATTCAAATTGCATATTTAGCATCCATAATGAGTACAATCCTTGTTCTGGAAATACAAAAAGCATTCCTTGATCTAATGGCAATTGATCTTGAAACATTAATCCGCGAACACGACTGGCATCAGTATCAGCAATCTGAACTTCAAGTGGTACACTATCAATTTTGATCATCCCTCGAGGAAATTTTACCTGTTCTAATTTTATTTCACTAGGTAAAGTAAGCAACCCAATTGAACCAATGATTACAGCAGCAATAAAAATAGGGATTATTGCTTGGGCCCTAGTAGTCATAAATTAGTATAACAAGGTCCTTTTAAAAACTGAATGTGTTAGGTGACTGAATTTTTAAAATCATTAATTGTAGAAAATGTGTTTTTTGTATGATGACCAATATCATGTATCGTACTACCATTGTATTTTTTATCTAAATATCTACCAGCTACTATCATAGGACCTCCTATAGCACAAGTAACTCCTGTGGGTTCAGGAATCCATAACATCAAAAATCCAATTTTCTGTAACTTTTTACCTGGAGCAGGTGCTTTTTGAAGTGCACCTAAAGATCTTGCAGTATGAGAATCATCCATTTTGGCAATATCTGTGTACAAGTTGGCCCTACGCTTAGCAGAATCAGAGAATTTTTGTAATTTTGCTAGTCGTGCCTTTAAAGGATCATTCATTTCAACATCATTTTAGAAAAAAATAATTAAGATTCAAAGATCAACAATGGTCACACTCAAGTCAACAAAGAATAACTAAATTGAAACCAACAGACAATCAATTATAGTGGATTCAATTAGTAACAAAGATCAGATGAAGTCAGAAAATTCAAAAAGACTAGAATCAATTAAGGCGGCACATGAATTAGAAAAAACACGATCTAGTTCCAGAATGGAAGATTATTTAGAAATCATATCAGAATTAGTAGAGTTGAAAGGATATGCCACAACATTAGATATTTCAAGATACATGAATGTTAGTGCTCCAAGCGTCACCAAAATGTTACAAAGATTAGACGAAGGAGGATTTTTAGAATATGAGAAATATCATGGAATTAATCTAACAAAAAAAGGAACCCAAGTTGCAGAAGGAATTCGTCAGAATCATGGAATTTTATTAGAATTTTTTGAAATTTTAGGAGTTGGGTATGATACTGCAAATCAAGATACAGAAGGGATAGAACATCATCTTAATCCAAAAACAATTAAACAATTAAGAAAATTCATAACGTTTCTAAAAGCAAATCCAAAAATTATCGATAATTTTAAAAATCTTTAAGAAACAATTGGATATCATTTTGAGAATTAGTAGAATTTAATAAATTTCTTCCAATGTCAGAACGTTTAGGTATTTTTATTTGTCCTTTTTTACCAATTCTTACAGATGCAAAAAATTTATCATTTGTATAAATATCAGCATGCATAGAAGTGTATTCTTTATTTACGGTCAGTAGTAATGCAGTTTTAGATTCTGAAAAACTAAAATGAATATCATTAGAATTTAAAGATAATAAATCAGAATCCTTAGCAACAACATCAATGTGAACCTTGAGGAATTTTTCAATTTCATCAATATTAGATCCCCCTCTACCAATAATAGATGCAATGCAATCTTCATGAACACTAACTTTAACACGATTTTCAGATAAAATTTCAACTTGAGCACCAGAATCATATCTATGAAAATAATCCTTAATTTTATCTTCAGCTAGTTTTTCAATACCAACTTTTTCTCCACGTTTTTGAACAGGTACAATGACATTCTCCTCACCAAATGTGTAAATTTCATGTTCTAAAACATTATTTTCAAAATTGCGTATTTCAATTACAGGTCTAGCTAAGTCAGATTCAGTCATACCAGTAGGCACTTTTACCTTTAATTCTAAATCGTAAACTTTCTCAATATCACCATTATTAACAAATACAACGGTATCCAAAACATTTGGAATTATACCCAATTCAATTTTTCCAATAAAACGTTGAATTGCATCTAATGGAGAATTAGCATGTATGACTCCAACCATTCCAACACCAGTTAATCTTAAATCAGAAAAAGTTGTAAAATCTTCCCTTCTCCTTACTTCATCAAAAATTGTATAATCAGGACGAACTAATAATAAAATATCAGCAGTGTTATCAAAACTACCATCTAATTTACTATATTGAGTAACACCAGAATCAACTTGTAAGTCACGTGGAGATTCAAATGTTTTAACAATTTTTCCCTGATCATGATAAAAATTTGCCAAACCAGAAGCTAAAGTACTTTTTCCGGAACCAGGAGCACCAGAAATAACAATTCCTTCAGCCCTGTCAGTAAGACGCCCCATTAATGATTCAGAAATAGTGTAATCCTTAAGAGATAATTTCACAGTAGGATGTACAATTGTAATTTCATATGATTCAGAAAATGGAGGGTACGTAATTGCAATACGATAGTTATTGTGTTGAATGACAGATGCACCATTTTTAGAAATTTCAATGGTACTGGAATCAGAAACATTTGTAGCAGACAATATTTGTGAAGAAATCATTTTCAAATAATCTTGAGTGAGAAGATCTTCCCCAATTTTTGTAAGTAAGAATTCTCCAGGTTTTCCTCGTTTTCCAAGAGGGTATTGATTTTCTTTAAGGTGAATACTCATTGTAGTGTTGTCAAAAAATTTTAAAAATTCAAGTTCTTCTTTAATAATTTTAGTTTTTAAAAATACAGTTTCTACATCTTCAGCTTGCGCAACTAAATGTTGTACTTTATCAGAAGTATAAAGAATGGCATGATTTTGTTTTGCAACATCAATGATTAAAGCATCAATTCTCCCACTTGCTGCAAATTTAATATCGTCAATAGCTGGATGAGAACCTTTTAGAAGAATTTTCAATCCAAAATTTTCAGATAATTTGTTAAGTTTTTGAATTTGCTCTAATCCAATAAATCCTTGTTGTTTATGATTTGAAGCTTGAGATTGAAGTTCATCAAATACAGCTTGAGGAATAATGATTTCAGAATTTCGAATAGAACCAGATTCAATTTGTTCAGAAAGATTTCCATTAATTATAACACTGGTATCAGCAACAATAGTAGTCATGAAATGTAATCAATCTTTGAATATAAAAAATGTCCAATCGTATCTAGTTAAAGAAAACAAACATCAAGGATCAAAATGACTCACTCTCGCTAAAAAATTGTAAAAATTACAATAAAATCATGTATCAAGAAATAACAAAAAACAAACAATTTTACGAAAATTGTACACACTATTTTGAATTTTTAAGAAAAAAGAACATAGTGGACTATGAATTTGAAGACGAATATTATTTCACCATGCCTGCAATTTCCAGCCATCAATAGAACAAGATTTAGAACTGATCAAAATTTGTGAAACATGGAAGAAAAATTACAGGATCTTACAGATAAAATAATAAAATATGCAGATAAATCAGGAGTTCAGTATTGTGATGCCAGAGCAGAACAACAAGTAAAAAAATCAATATTAATTGAAAATGGGGAAATTGAGCATATTAGAAATTCTGAAGATAAAGGGATAGGAGTTAGATTAATTAAAAATGGATCATGGAGTTTTTGCTCCATAACAAACCCAAATTCATTTGATGAAATTAAAGAAATTTTAGATAATACAATTAAAAATTCAGAACACACACACATATATCAAAAAAATAAAATTAGATTACATAAAAATTCAATTAACAAAAAACAAATTAATTTTCCTGTTTTAAAAAAGCCAGGAACTAATGAATTAATAAAAATAGGTTTAGAATGTGATAAGATAATTAAAAATACATCAAAAATAATAAAATCAATTACAAATCCATATTATACAATTAATTCAAAATATTTTACAAATACTGAAGGTTCAGAAATTTTACAAAATTTTACAGATGTAATAATAGAAATGGTTGCTACAGCACATGAATCAGGTCAAACACAATCAGTGAATATTACAGAAGGAGGAAGAGGAGGATTAGAAAGAATTTCAAATAAAGCTCAACATAGTGCAGCACATATTTCTAAAAAAGCTTCACAGTTAATTTCAGCAAAACCAGTAAAAGAAGAAACAACAACAGTAGTAATGAATCCAGATTTTGTTTCATTACTTACACATGAAATACTAGGGCACCCATCTGAGGCAGATAGAGTATTAGGAAAAGAAATGGCGTGGGCAGGCGGAGCTTGGTGGAAAGGAAAGATAGGAGAAAAGATAGGTTCAGAAAATCTGAATGTATTCGATGATCCTACAATTAAAGAAAGTTTAGGATGGTATTATTTTGACGATGAAGGAGTAAAAACCAAAAAAACGAGTTTAATAGAAAAAGGGATTTTAAAAAATCATATGCAAAATAGAGAGACTTCAGAAGTATTCAACACAGTGCCTACAGGCAATATGAGAGCAACAAATTATCGATATATGCCATTAATTCGTATGGCATGCACATGTATTGCTAACGGAGATCAAAAAGTAGACGAAATAATCAAAGACGTAAAAAATGGGTACTATATTTCAAATATGAAAATACCATCAATTGACATGAAGAGACATAATTGGAGTATATCTTGTCAATATGCACAAAAAATAAAAAATGGAGAATTAACAGATTTGCAAAGAGATGTAATTGTAATGGGTACAGCACCAGAATTTTTTAATTCAATCAATGCATGTGGAAATGATTTCACAGTAAGACCAATAACTAATTGCGGTAAAGGAGATCCCATGCAATCAATGATTATGGGAAATGGAGGCCCCACAATTCGAGGAACTGCAACAGTGAAAAGTGTAAATTAGTATGAGCAAAAAATTAGAGAATATAAAAAAAGAAGTAATAGAATGTACAAATTGTGAACTTAGTCAAACAAGAAATAATTCAGTTCCAGGTAAAGGAAATTTCAAATCAGATGTAATTTTTGTTGGAGAAGCACCTGGGAAAAATGAAGATATTCAGGGAGAACCATTCATAGGTATTGCAGGGAAAAAATTAACAATTGCACTTGAAAATGCAGGAATTACTCGAGATAAGGTGTACATAACAAATATTGTGAAATGCAGGCCACCTAAAAATAGAGTTCCAACAGTAATGGAAAGAGACACATGTAAAAATTATCTTAGAAAAGAAATAGACATTATTAAACCAAAAATAATTTGTATTTTAGGAAATACTGCATTTAATTCATTATTAGATGGAAAAGAAATCATAAAATTTAGAGGAAAAATTGTTAGAAAAAATAATCAATTATATTTTCTAACAATTCATCCAGCTGCTACAATCTATAATCAAAAATTAATTAGTGTGTTGAAAAAAGATATGAAAAAGTTGTTTAAATTAATAGAAGAGATAAAAGATGGAAAAGAAATTAAAATAAACATTGAATATACTTCCTAAAAAATTCTATCAAAGAGACACAGTGATTGTAGCAAAAGAACTACTAGGGAAAAAATTAACTAGAAAAATAGGCAATTATGAAATATCAGGAATTATCAGTGAAACAGAAGCATATAGGCATAAAGATGATCCTGCCAGTCATGCATTTAGAAGCATCACAAATAGAAACAAGGTAATGTTTGGAGAAGTAGGAATTGCATATGTCTATTTTACATACGGTATGCACTATTGTTTCAATGTTGTATCCAAAAAAATGAAAACACCTGCAGGAGCAGTATTAATTCGAGGAATTATTCCAAAAAAAGGAATTAAAAAAATGCAAGAAAATAGAAATATCGAGAATTTAAAAAATTTAACAAATGGTCCTGCAAAACTCACACAAGCATTAGAAATAACAAAGAAGCATTATGGAATAGATTTAACAAAAAAATCAGAATTATACATTGAAGAAGGGTTAGAAATTAAAAAAATTAAAAAATCAACTAGAATAGGAATAAAAAATGGAAAAGAAATGCTTTGGAATTTTAAAATATAGAATTATTTTTCATTGTTTTTAACAGTATCATCATCAATATCATCATCAGAATTTTCATCCAATGTCCAAGGAGCAAATTTGACCATTATTCTCTGCCAATCTAATTTTAAAACTAAAATAATTACACCAGTCATTGCTGCAGCAAAAATTAGAAAGCCAACATAAACAGGTGTAGCATCATCAACATTTTCTAAAAATGGTTCAATAAACGATAATCCAACATAATGGGAAATGAATACAATAATGTAACTTAAAACAAGTTTCCCAGCAAGAGTTGCAGCAAAGAATCGTTTTGGATTATATTTTGCAAGTCCCAAAGGTATGAAAATTATATCATCAGGCATTGGCGTTGCAGCAGCAAAAAATGCAGCAGCTGCACCATATCTTTTTACTAATCTTTCAAAAGGACGCATTCTTTTTCTAGTTTTATGATTCATAATTTTACGGCCACTAAAACTTACAAAAAATATAATTTGTTTTGCAACTGCAGCACTAACTGCAGATAATATAGCCAACAAATGTAAGTCATATCCAGAACCTACAGACATTGTTGCCAACAATAGAAATCCAGGTAGAGGTACAAAGGGAATTAGAGAACCGATAAAATTAACTAAAATTAGAATCAGATAACCATCATCAGGAGCAAACGGAAAAATGTCAGTTAACTCCATTAATCAAATGAATTTTAGGCGATATTTAATCAAAACGAACAATTTCCAATCAAAGTGAATAATAAACATAGTAAAGCAGAATAGTCATGAGTTTAGAATTATTCATAGAACATTATCAGCAAATCCAAGAAATACTAAATAATAATACATTTCAAGAATACGGAATAATTGGATTATTCTTAAATTCATTATTATCAGCTACAGCGATACCACTACCGACAGAAATTTTAACATCAGCACTATTGATAGGAGGAGAAAATATTGGTCTGGTAGCAATTGCATTAATTATAGGATCAACCATTGGAGGAATTTTAAATTATTTCATAGGGTTTGGAGGAAATAAATTAATTAAAAAAATGAGAAAAAAATCAGACACAGAAAAACAAAATGAAAAACACAATAAAATATTAAATAAATTTGGATGGAGTGCAATATTTTTTGCAGCATGGATTCCAATCATAGGGGATTTAATTTTAATTTCAGCAGGAATAAAAAAAATGAAATTTGTAAAATTTTTAATCTTTATGATATCAGGTAAAATAATTAAAACAATTATTGTAGTATTAGGATTAGGATCAATATTTTAAAAATATTACCAGAAAGTTAAATTAAAAACGAATTAGAATCAACGACAGGATTAAAATACAATAAAAACGGAGAAGTTACATGACAACTAAGAAATTTAAATTAATTTGTGATAATATCAGCGCTATAAGCCCATTTATCAGATTTGTAGGAGTGATAGGAGAAAGAGGAGAGTTACTTGCACATTCCCGAAGGCAGCAATTAACCCCATTATTAGATGATAAAAATACCAAGTATCAATTTTCACATATTGCCATGAATTCTGATCTAGAAGCATTCTTTGACAAAAATTTAGGCGAAGTTGAATTTGTGTGGGAAGAACGTAAGAAAGTACAAACAATATCATTTGCAATCAAGAAAGCCATAGTATGGGTCTCAATAGATAAAAAAGTGATCAGGTCAGAAATGTTAAGGATCATAGATTCATGCCTACCAATTGTAAAAAAGCATTCATAGAATTAGAAACATCGTGAAATGCCCATATTGTGAAATTGATTTAGATTCCCTCAGCATGGCAGAGGGATTAAAACATATTTTAGAACATAAAAAAGAAAATCAAAATTAAAGTATCAAAAGAGAAATTGCAAAACATGGAGGATCTTAAAAAATTAATTGAGGAAATTAGTTCAAGAAAACCTAAAAATTATGAACAAATGAAAATAGAGGTGATTAGTAAAGAGCTTCACAACACTATGGAATTTGAACAAAATGTGTTAAAAAAAATAAATTTATTTGAAAATAATCATCAAGATGAAGACTTGATAAAATATGCAAAAATGATTTGTAGAAACATAATAGAAAGAGAAACTATCTTAATTCAAGAAACATATTTAAAAAAAATAGATGAACAATATCTAAATTCAAAATAATTATTTTTCATCATCATAAAGCCAACATCGAACATAACCAGTATCAGTTTTAAATTTAGGTGGAAGTTGTTTACATTTTTCAATTGCTAATGGACATCTATCAATAAACCGGCATTCAGACGGAGTATCAAGCAAACTGGGAGGAGTTCCAGGAATATATTTTGGAGTATTACCTTTGAGAGTTGGAATAGATTCTAAAAGTCCTTGAGTGTATGGATGCTTTGGATTTTTATAAATTTCGTGAGAAGAGCCAAATTCAACCATTTGCCCACCATACATTATTCCAATTTTATCTGCAATTTCAGATAAAACAGCTAAATCATGGGTAATCATCATAAAAGACATGCCATCTTTTTTTAATTTTTTCAGTAAATTCATAATTTGTGCTTGAATTAAAACATCCAAGGCAGTAGTAGGTTCATCGGCAATTACAAACTTGGGTTTTAAAATTAAAGCCATTGCAATAATCACTCTTTGTTTCATTCCTCCACTTAATTCATGAGGATATTTTTTTAAAACATCATCATTCAAATTAACTGAATTAATTGAATCTAAAATTAATTCATTTGAATTTCCAACAAACTTGTGTTGTTTTATAATTTCATCAAATTGTTGCTGGATTGTAAATACAGGATCCAAAGAATTCATTGCACCTTGAAAAATCATAGAAATTTTTTTCCAACGAATAGTATCATTAAATTCCGATTCAGAAAGATCTAAAATAGAATCACCATCAAAAATAATTTTCCCAAAACTACTTCCACCAGAAAGCATCCTTATCAAAGATAGCCCCAAAGTGCTTTTTCCACATGCACTTTCACCTGCAATCCCCAAAGACTCCCCAGAATCTAATTCAAAATCAACATCATCAACAGCATATACAGGGCCTGCAGAAGAGGAATATCGAGAAGATAATCCATTAATTGATAGTAAAGTCATATCTTTTTTAGATCCAAACTAGGATTTTTGTTTTTCACTAAGGGATATAAACAACATTATTAGAAATAAAAAATCGATTTAAATGATTTTTCCAATATGTGGCTTTGATGCAAAAAATGCGGTACTTTGTCCTCAATGCGAGGCAAAAGTAGACAAAGGTGAATTAACTAAAGCAGATGTAGAAGCATCAATAACATTAGCAAAAATTGCTAAATCAAATAAAGAAATAGAAAATTTTTCACTATTTTCTTGCAAGGAATTTCAAGGCAATTTCATTTTATCATTAGCAAAAAACGACATAATGGCAATTCGGCAAAGCAGAACATTGTACCGATTAATTCAAGATCAATTCAAAGAGAAAATTTGGTTGGTAGAATCAGACGAGACAGATAAAAAATTCATAGAAGATCTATTTTTTCCAACTAAAATTTTAGCAATTAATGTAGTTTGGGCAGAAGGGGTTCAAAAAACTAAAGCAATTGTTTCAGGAAAATGGACGCCAAAATTCCCAATTGATACCAAAAAAGTCATAGAAATTGTCAAAAATGCCCGAAACCTTGACATTGAGATAGAATTTGAGGATAAATGAAAGATATGGTTTTTGTAAAAACACACGATATTTCAGAATTAAGTGAAGAATTAATTGGAAAACAAGTAGTCTTAGGCGGATGGATAGAGGACCTTAGAAAATTGGGAAAAATGTCATTCATAACACTACGGGATATTTCAGGAATTTCTCAAGTAATTGTTAAAGGAGAATTAAATGACAACCTGGGAGAAATAAATCGTCAAAGTGCTGTAAGAATTAAAGGAATCGTTCAAGAAACTAAAGCAAGGGATTTTGCATTTGAAATAAAAGCTGAAGAAATTGAAGTTCTAGCAAAAGCGATTCATCCATTACCAGTAGATCCAATTGGAAGATTAGAAAGTAATATCGATACAAGATTAAATCATCGTGCATTAGATATGAGAAATCAAAAAACAGCTTCAATTTTTAAATTAAGACATTATGTATTACAAGCATTACGTAAAACACTAGTAGAAAAAAAATTTATCGAAATTACAACACCAAAAATCATTGGAAGTGCAAGTGAAGGAGGGGCAGATTTATTTTCATTAGACTACTTTGGAAAAACAGCATATCTAGCACAAAGTCCTCAACTATACAAAGAACAAATGACAATTGGATTAGAAAGGGTATTTGAAATTTCAAACTTTTACAGAGCAGAGAATTCACATACAGGAAGACATCTAACAGAATTTACCAGTATCGATATAGAAGCAGCATTTATGGATTATGAAGATGTGATGGATGTCTTAGAAGCATTAGTAATTGCAGTTTACACATTTACTGCAGAAAATTGTAAAAAAGAACAAGAATCAATCGAACATATAATAGAAATTCCATCTGCACCATTTGAAAGAATTACCTATAGTCAATGCGTAGAAGAGATCAAGAAAGCAGGTGAGAAAATTGAATTTGGTGACGATTTATTAGATTCACATCTAAGAATAATTGGAGATAATCATCCAGGCTTTTACTTTTTAACCGATTGGCCAATGAAACTAAAACCATTTTACATTAGAGAAAAAGATGAAGATGCAACACTTTCACGTTCCTTTGATTTGCAATATGGATATCTAGAATTATCATCAGGCGGAACCAGACTTCATGACTCAGAATTACTAAAAGCAAGATTATCAGAACAAGGGTTAGATCCGGCACAATTTGAAGACCATCTTAAGACATTTGATTGGGGAATGCCACCACATTCAGGTTGGGGAATGGGATTAGATAGACTCATGACGACATTAATTGGAATTGATAATGTTCGTGAAGTAGTATTGTATCCAAGAGATCCAGACAGATTATCACCATAAGCAAGTCAAAAACAGACAGATTACAACCAGTCAAATGTTTCAAATATTACTCAATTCTAGACCTGACATGTTAGATCCTGAAAAGAAAAAGGAAATGATGGAAGGCATTGTAACTGAAATCATGGCAAGAATGAAAGCTCAAGGTATGTCACAAGAAGATATCCTTGCAACAATAGAGAAGATATCAAAACAAGGGATTGAAGAGGAAGAATGACCTACAAAAAAAGACTTCACAACATGAATCCTTGTACTTCAAAGGACAAGTCCTTTTTGAAAACCAAAAAAATCATTTCAAAATAATTTTTAAAATTATAATAAAAATGAATTAAACAGATCCAAATGTGAGAGATTACACAAAAAACAAGTACTCCTTACATTCTTAATGAATTATCTTGAAACTAGGTGTAAAAATTGTAATTATTACAGTCATCGCCATTCTTGCACAAGCATTTGGAATGATTTTACTTTAAGAGTAAGCATTCTTGTAACTATAAAATCATACAATTAATGAAATACCAACCTTTTTGTGAACCTAAGAGTTCATAAAATTACAATTTGCACGCCGTGAGAATTGGTATGTTTAGTAGCCCATGATAACTCTCCAAAGGAGCAATGGCGATTAAACAAAAATTCTCCTGTGGTAACTTCGGTTACCACAGTACATTCTTTTGATAACATCATAACATTCCAAAAATAAGTAACTCATTTCTGTTTTTATTCACAACAATCTGAAAGTGTATCATTTTTTGACTTTACTTTTGTCCTTATATGATATGCAAGTTCTAGACCCTGTTTAACTTCATCTTCTGTATAACCCTCATCTTTCATGGCGTCGGTAATTTCAGATACAAGATCTTTTTCTTGTTGTGATAATTCATCACTCATCAACCTACCTTGAATCTAATTTAGCAATAAATCTACCTTGATTGCACATTTCTTATGATACCAACGACTATTTCGTATCTGGGGTTTCAATCTAATCTCCTTTGTACATAAGGTACAATGAATTTTCAAAAGAAAGTCTCCAAAGGAATCAAGTGAGCAACGTGCCACACACATGACCTGTGGTAGGAATGTTGATTCCTAATTCTTCGTTCATCAAAAGGCATGATTTTCTTGCAAAGAGTACATGGAATAAACATAGGCTACTACAAGTCTATCCAAAATTAGCTTAAGATACGTGGGTTATTATAAAAAACACCAGGAAGTAATGGAATACATCTTACAGGGAAAAAGATGAATTCAAAAAACGACGAAGTTTGATTAAGTGGTGTTTTAATTTAAAATTATGACAAATTTAGCAGTAGGAGGAATATCTAGTTTTTTCATTATGGGCATTATGGTATTGATCATCTATTTTGCATATCCATCATTTGAATACGCTTTAGCAATTGCCAGTATCTTGATAATAATTGGTTTAGTTACTATCGCTCAACTAAAGATAGTTAATAAATTATAAAAAAATAGGAAATCAACATGGGCGGATCAAAAAGAAAACCAGATACAAGGAAACGTAAAGGACAAAAAGAAGCAGAGCAAAAACAACGAGTTAAAAATTATAAAAAGAAACAACAAAACGATACAAAGAAAAGAAAGCCAAAAAAATACTAAATTTAATTTCAGTATGTTTCTAATGACACGATATAGATCCTCATCTTAGCACGTATCACTAGAAACAATTAATTTTAAAATTAACTATATTATAATCTAAAAAAAGTCATGAATTCAAAATTTTATGCCTATTGAGAGAGAAAATGGAGATATTAAATAGAAAAACGCTTATCATCAAAAAAGTTCAAAAATATTAGATATGAACGAATCTTCACTTTCAAAATTAGATGACAAAGGAGTTTTCACAATTGTGAAAGTAGAAAAGGTTGAACGTAAAGTAGGAAAAGAAACAATCACCGAAATAAATATTGAAACCGAGGAAGAATTTGATGGAATTAAGAAATTCTACACAGCAAGAAAAATGATAGTTGCAAAATTTTATGATAATGGCAAACCCACAGTATTATCTCAAGATATTCAAAGAGGTAAAAAATACAGAGTAAAAATCATTACACAAAAATTTGGTAATGGGAAAGAAGATTATGATATTGCAAAATCATAAATTTAATTTTAATAACTAAAAAAGTTCTAGTGTTGGTTATATTCAGTAAATCAATAGTAAATTCATGAATGATAGTAATTTTCCCAATGGAGTTTGTAAGCAATGCCATGAATCAGTCAAGGTGTTAATACGAAAAAACGAATTAAAAAATGAAGATATTAGATATGAATGTAAAAAATGTGGCCACATCAGTAGGAAATAATGCTTAATGATACAAAATAGTTAAGAAACAGGATCATTCTTAAATATTATTTTTACATAGTGTAATTAGCAAGAAACCATCATTTCTGCGTCGTAGAGTGGTGAGTAAGGAGAACAATTCATGTTAGGATACATTTACGTTCAATGTTTTCCACCTTCTTTTCTTGTTGTGTTAAAATAAAAAAATAGAAAAATCCTAACTGAAACTTAAATCAGGATTTTTACAGAAAGAACATTTTTCCATTAAACCAAATTCATTCATGAACTTTCCTTTTCCATCGCATTGAAGACAATCCAAGTTGATCTAAATTGCTGATGATAGCAATAAGTTTTTTGTAAAAATGGACATACTGTCAATGTAGGCACAGATATTCAGATTTTTATTATAACAAGTTAATCATAGATTATGATTGAGAAAGAAGATGCAAAAAAAGTCATTGAAGTTATTGGAAATAATCTGATAGGCGTATCACACGATTCAAACAGTTTTCAGAAATTACCAGACTCATTTTGGGGATATTTTGCAAGAGGTCACGATAAAAAAGGCACATTTGGAGTGATTGTCACATATTCTGAAGACGGAAAGGACGTAGATGAATTAATGAAAATGTATGAGGAAT
>Ga0209044_1000707_pt1 | contig 24604 bp, 17 predicted proteins | sample SaaInlV_130m_DNA_FD_184655 | JGI IMG/M metagenome (GOLD analysis project Ga0209044, IMG submission 184655) | Marine microbial communities from expanding oxygen minimum zones in the Saanich Inlet - SI037_S4LV_130m_DNA (SPAdes) (version 2) | ecosystem: Environmental > Aquatic > Marine > Intertidal... | reverse complement strand
CCATTCACTATGACTCCCACACCAATTCCCGTACTGATGGTCACCAGGCAAAAATTTTTTATTTCATTAAATTGTCCCAGAGCGAGTTCTCCCTGACTGGCCATGTTGAGATCGTTGCCAATTAGGAGAGGAACATTAAAATAATCTCCGAGAAGACAGGAAAAATCTATTTCTTCATCAAACTCTAATGGTTTTGATCCCAGCAATATCATGCCTTCTACAGGACCAGGAAGTGCCATGCTAGCGGCCTGAATTTGACTTAAGGGTGCTTCCGGGTGCGCCTTTCTCAGCGAAGAGGAAATTCTTTTGATTTGCTGAACTAGAGAACCAACATTATTTTTTTCTGTTTTTTCATTAATAAAAGGTTCTTCTATTTTACCGTCAACAATAAGTGCGGCCCTGATATTGGTTCCTCCAATATCGTAGCACTCAATAAACCCATTTTTATTGTCGGCGAGATTATTCATGTATATTTCTCAAGTTGAGATGCGGCCAACTCATCCAGCGCCCATTCAACATTTCCTGTCAGGGGCCGAATTTTTCCCGCTGGCAAACCCCTGTTCTCTGATGGAGAGTTCAAGATTCGGGAAACGATGGCAGCCTTATCCTGACCTGAAACAATAACGGTTATTCGCTTGGCCGCGTTAATCACCGGCAAGCTTAAGGATATTCTTTTTTGTCCGGTATCCGGGTGAGTGGTGACCCCACATAACTGGCTTGTCGAGCTTGCAAGAGTGGATCCGGGAAAAATAGATGCAGTATGCCCATCCGTTCCGACACCCAGAAAAATCCAATCCAAACTTGGGTTCTGCCCCTTGCCAGGCGCGAAGTGTTTCTTCAGTTCATCCGCATATCGGTTGGCTTCAACGACTGGATCATTTTCTCCATGGATTCGATGGATATTTTCTTCGGGGATGGATATGTCTTTCAGCATCAAGTTACTAGCAAGTTTAAAATTGCTTTCGCTATGATCCGGCTTTACGCAACGCTCATCCACCCAAAAAATATGGACAATATCCCAGGGGATCCTTTTCCATTTTTCAAATTCCGGTAAATGCTGGAACACATTGCGGGGAGTGTTCCCTCCAGACAGACCGAGGTTAAAAGTCGTTTGTTTGTTCAATGCTTGATTAGCACCTTCAAACCAATCATCCACCAAGGCGCCACAAAGACTTTTAAAGCTGGAAAACACTTTTACGTTATCACTCAAACCACAAATATTTTATAAAGTTTTTCGGGTTAATATTTACTTAGATTTGATCGCATGGCCACCAAACCGATTTCTTAATCCGGCAAGGACCTTCATGCTGAAAGATTCGGGTTGCCGTGACCTTAATCTTGATAAAAGGGATAAGGTAATGACTGGGGCAGGCACATTAAGATCGATTGCGGTTTGTACCATCCACCTTCCCTCGCCACTGTCCTCAACATGATCTTTAATTTTAGAAAGCTTTGGGTCTTCCTCAAATAAACTTTCCGCCAACTCAAGAAGCCAGGATCGGACCACGCTTCCTTTTTGCCAAACTTTACTTATTTTGTGCATGTCAAGATTGAATGACGATTTCTCCATCACCTCAAAGCCTTCGGCATAGGCCTGCATCATGCCATATTCAATTCCATTATGAACCATCTTCACAAAGTGACCGGCACCACTAGGGCCACAATATAAAAATCCATTTTCCTGGGCCAGAGCGCTAAAAATTGGGTCCAGTTTGGAGCAGGCTGTTTGATCGCCTCCTACCATCAAGCAATATCCATTTTCTAATCCCCAAACCCCACCACTGGTTCCACAGTCGACAAAATTAATTCCCTTTTTCTCTAGCTCAAAGGCATGACTTTGCGTGTCTCGCCAGTTGGAATTTCCTCCATCAACAATTGTATCTCCTGCTTTCAATACTTTGGCTAATTCTTCAATATTCTCTTTTACAGGGTTACCTTCTGGAACCATGAGCCATACAATACGATGTTGCGGTAAATTCTCTACCAATTCAGCAATAGAATTCATCCGTTCAATATCTTTTCCAAATCTGTCGGCTGAAAGATTTGGGTCATAGGCAACAACCTCATGCCCATTTCGAAGCAAACGTTCCACCATATTGGATCCCATTTTTCCAAGCCCGACAAAACCGATTTTCATTTGACACTCCATCAATTTAATTTTGGAGACAAACACACTAATTAAGACAGCATAACCTTTTTTATTCTAAAACCATATCCCCTTGCCTTCACAGAAAACACAAATAAAAGCAAGAGCTATCGTTGCTAGAAGGCTAAGAACGGGTGATAGGGAGTCGGCGGTCTTTGCCGAAAGCTTTAGGAGTAATTTTCACACCCGGAGGACCCTGCCGACGTTTGTATTCATTCAAATCCACCAACCGGGCAATGCGCTTTATTTCAGATTTGGATAGACCGGCAACCTTGATTTCTTCTATGGATAAATCCTGTTCGATATAACGCAATAAAACCGGGTCGAGCAATTCATAGGGAGGTAAAGAATCCGTATCCTTCTGGTCAGGTCTGAGTTCTGCCGAAGGTTCCTTGGTTAAAACATTTTTAGGAATAATTTCTCGCTCTCGATTTAGCCAATGACAGAGCTCGTAAACCAAAACTTTAGGCACGTCTTTGATCACGGCAAATCCTCCCGCCATATCTCCATAGAGCGTGCAATACCCCATACTGATTTCACTCTTGTTGCCAGTGGTCAAAACCATCCAGCCAAATTTATTTGAGAGCGCCATTAAGAGATTACCCCGGATGCGAGCTTGCAGATTCTCTTCCGCCAGATTTGGCATCGTCCCTTTAAAAGCATCTTTCAAAATAGAATCGTAAGATTTCATGGCCGACTCAATGGGAAAGGTGAATGTTTTAATATCTAAATTTTTCGCCAGTGCCAACGCGTCGTCAATACTGCCTTTAGAAGAATATGGAGATGGCATCAGCACCCCGATCACGTTGTGAGACCACAACGCATCGACCGCAATCGCGGCTGTCAGGGATGAGTCGATTCCCCCACTCAAACCTATAACCACTTTGGAAAATCCGTTTTTATGAATATAATCGCGGGTGCCCAGCACCAAGGCCGAATAAACTTCTTCCTCTTCCGATTTTTTCCTGTAAACACCGGCGGGCAGTTGGGGAACTTTTTTAATATTGGCTTTCGACAAAGTTGCCGGGGCGCGGTAAGATCGGATTCCTCTGGCTACTGGCTTTCTATTCTTCGGTGACAACGCCACCTCAGCAAAAATAATTTCTTCTTCAAACGAGTTTCCCTGGGTGATAATTTTCCCCTTTGCATCCACCACCAGGCTTTGGCCGTCAAACACCAGCTCATCCTGCCCTCCAACTAAATTGACATAAGCAATCGGACACTTATAACTTCTGGCACGTTTGATGATCATCTGCCTTCGCGCCTTGCCCTTGCCTTTATGATAAGGGGAAGAAGATATGTTTAGAATAAAGTCCACGTCCTTACTCAGGGTTTTGCCCGGTCCAGATTCCCCCCAAATGTCCTCGCAGATTGTCAGACCGATTTGCGCACCTTTCAAGAAGAACCGGACGGGTTCATCCCCTTCTGTGAAATAGCGCTTTTCATCGAACACCCCATAATTTGGAAGAAGTGTTTTTCGGTATGTGCCGATATGTTTTCCGTTGCACATCAGGGCGGCGGAATTATAAAGATGTTTCCCTTTTTGTTCGGCGAATCCAATCACGGCTGTCAGGCCACGTGTATAGGGAGCGATTTTTTTTAAGGTTTCCCGGCAATTTTTGATGAAACTTTTTTTGAACAGTAAATCTTCCGGAGGATAACCTGTGACAATGAGTTCCGGGAACAACACTATATCAGCACCCACCTTTCGGGCCTGGGCACATGCCGACTTCACCTTTTCCGCATTGGTTTTGAATCCGCCTACCAGACCATTGACCTGCGCAAGCGCTAAGCGAAGGGAAACACCGGAATCGGCACTGCCTTGCTTTGTTTGCCTCCCTTTATTTGTGACTTTTCTCATAAAATAATACTTACTCAAGGAAAAAACCGATGCCTATTTCGAGTTCCTCTGGAGTATACTACATTCCAAAAATTAACCCCATTACCAACCCGATGGTCTGAGTTCAAGACATATTTGAAATATTATGAGTGAATCGAATCCTGCTGAGGAAAGCATCAAGCATTCCATTCGAAAAAATGGATTTCCGGAGAAGATTGTCAGGCTTCCCTTCAAACCTGTTTATGATGCCTGCAAAAAACACGGGACCTCGCTCACCGACGTGTTGGACAAACTACAGGATGAACAGATTTTCGGCAAGATCATTGGCAACCATCTTGAGTTTCGTTCGCGCGAAAAAATAGATTTTAAACCAACCGAGGCTTCCGACTCCGAAGAGTTTTCCTGGCTCAAAGGTGCCTCCAACCTGAAAGGGTTTCAGGATGCAGCCAAAGATGCAATGGGGGAGATGACCCCAGAGAAAATGGCCGAGGCTCGGAAAATGGTCGAAAATATGAGCGATGAGGAAAAAATGAACCTCGTGAAAATGTTCACCCAGCGGTTTGATTCTGGAAATAAAAAATAAGCCTATGTTGATATTCGCCAAAGAAATTGGCCAAAGAGAGCACCATCACGAATTGGAAGATAAGCTGCCCGAATTGAAACAGTATATGGAATACCAACGCAAACTGTTTCCTTATACCGTGGTGCGGGCGGGATTGGACCTGGCCTACAAGGAAGTTGATGACATTATGAATTTTGTCGACAACGACTACCACCCCCCGGAAGATTCTTCTCGACAAGAGTACCCCGCCGATGTCCAGCAATGGTACAGAAACCGGTTTCCCTGGTCATCGGCCTTTCTGAAAATGGAAGACATGCATTTCGTACTGGTTACTCTCATCAAGTCGATGGATTCGTTTCGCACTCACGAATCAGCCAGCGCCTATCACTGGCCCGTGCTCTACGATTGTGTCCACAATATCATTCAGGTATACAATAGTCTGGTTCGGGACGACCCTGGTAATTCCCGAGACATTCATTTGAGCAATGGGGTAGAGGTTAACTTTGATGACTTCATCAATAACTACTGGTTCGATCTTGATTTTATGGTTTTCTCTCAGGCTGATTATCCCCACACCCGCCATCAGGAAAGAAAAAATCTTTTAGAAGAAGAAATCAAGGACATCATGTCAGAAGGCGTGGAGCCTCTCGTCGCACTGGAAAAACTGGAAGCCCCCTTTACTCTTGAAGACTCCACCCTCAAACTTCTCCGACGAGACCCTGTTGAAACCCGGTATCTCGAATTAAAAAGCAGTCCTGAAACGGGCAACCAGTTTGACCGAATCTATAAGAAATATGTCGAGGACCCCCAACACGGCAAACTGAGAATAATCGATGCTGAGTATCTAAAAAACTTACCTCTAGCCATGGCTGGCGATCCCCCCGCCTAGGGGGTAAAACCAAGATAACCCGATTCGCTTTTCTGGATGTGGAGCGGTTTTTTCATGCTAATGGAAGCCGTGTCACCAACCTTTTGCTCCCTCGATTTTTTCCTTTTAGCGGTTCTCTGCCTGGCTCGAGATTTTTTATCCGGAGTTTTCGCCACTTCAAGATTAGTATTTTTTGTTCCACCCCAAAAAGATTGGCTCACTTCCATCCCTTCAAATTTTCCAGCGGTTCCTTCTGCCAACTCAACCAGCTCAAAACTTTTGCTGAATATATCCATGGTAAAGGGTCCATTGGAAGATCCAGCAACAAGGTCTACAGGTGTCTTTCCTTGAAAATCAGGAGCTTTAAGTTCAAAAGTACCGAAACTAAGCTGTTGGGTAGTCCCAAAAGCGAGTTGACCCAGAGTTTTTCCAGAATTCCCTAACACCTGATCCTTGATATCCCGGCGAGTGAAGGAAAGCCCACCCTTAGGAAAACCAGTAAAAGAAACTACCGCGTTATCAATTCCAGAAATAGATCCCTGATAAGAAACATCGACATCTCCCGATCCAGCCTGGTCAATTTTAAAAACCTCAAGGCTATCAGTTTCGAAGATGTTGATATCCCCGGATGTTGCATTATCGATATCCACAGATGAAACTGTGGTCTCTATAGCATTAAATTCTGTTCCAAATCCGGTCACCAAATCTGCCACAAGCCTGCCATCTGCCGCATCAATATCTAGAGATGAATCGCTATCCCCATCAAACGCACCGCCGCTAGTCGACGTCAAGGTTACTGCTGCATCGGAAGAACTTGTGGTCTGGAGCAAGCCGAGGGTAATATCTTCATCTGCAGATAGAGCCAGGGTTCCGGTACCCGCGTCAAATACTGTTCCATCCACCATGGTCAAGGCTCCACCTGATCCGCTGGAATCAGAATCGTTGTTTGCCGTGACCGTAATGTTTCCGGTCGTGGTGGTCAAATCGCCCGAGGCAGTAAAAATAATATCGTCATCTGCCAACAGGCTGATTGAACCTCCGGCTGTTGCCGCGCCCGTCGCATTCAGGGAATTTCCTCCACCCACCGTTACATTGAGGTCTCCTCCAACGGTAGAAGTGGAAAGGGTCACTGCATTATTACTGGTCAATGTCGCATCACCGGATGTCCCCGAAGTGTTCAAACTTACGGCACCGGTGAAAGAATTCGAGGTATTGCTAAGTGTAATCGCCTGATCGGAGACATCTGTCGTGAAACTGGCTGTTCCCCCAATTGTTAAAGCTCCGGTATTAGTAATCGCTCCTCCTGACGTGACGCTCAAATTTCCAGTAGTCGTCACACCCACTCCAAAACCTACTCCCGACCCAGCATCCAAGGTCAAGCTACTGAATGAAGAAGCGGTCGTTGAAAAGGTCACCGAAGAGGCAGAGTTCAAAGTAAGTGCTCCAAAGCTTGAGGAAGATACGCCCTCAACAATTATGATCCCATTCGATGTGTTGCCCACGGTCAGACTGCCAGCGGTGATTTGGCTCAGTTCGCTATCTGTCAGGGAAAAAGTTCCTGTACCCGACCCCAAACCAATGGTTGAACCAGATTGGGCCGTTAGGAGAGTCGTACCGGCTGTGCCGGAAGTGATCGCCCCGGTTGAATTGAAAGACATACTATTAGAAGTGATGGTCAATGCGTTGTTGTTGGTAGTGAGTGTCTTGCCAGCCGAGATCGAAAAATCTCCGGTACCGTCACCATCCGAATCCGAGTTGAAACTGGTCGTTCCATTTGTTGTAAGACTTGAAGTGAGCGCGATTCCATTTTCCGCGTTCACCGTCAGACCTTGGAAAGTGGAGTCCGATGTTCCAAAAGTTACCGAGGAACCAGAAGCCGTCGCGTTCAAAGTGAGCGCTCCAAACTGGTCAGTGTTGCCGGAGGAAACTCCATCAACAGCAATATTTCCATTGGTTCCATCACCAATGGTGAGACTGCCAGCAGTGATTTGGCCCAGTTCAGTATCTGTCAGAGAAAAAGTTCCGGTACCAGAACCCAATCCAATGGTCGTTCCAGACTGAGCTGTTAAGAGGGTGGTTCCTGCGGTTCCACTGCTCAAGGTCCCACTGAGAGTCAAGCTTGTCGCGGTAATAGACAGGGCATTGTTCCCGGTGTTCAATGCCTCACCGGAAGCAAGGGTAAAAGTTCCCGTACCATTATTATCTGTATCGGCATCGATTGTCGTGGTTCCTGCCGATGTCAAGTCATCATTGATAGTGATGCCATTGGTCGCATTGAGAGTAATAGCCCCTGCTGCAGATATGCCCACTGTGGCTGCGGTTAAAGTGATGGCACCTGCTTCAGCCGTTAGAATTGCCCCGGAGGATAGAGAAAGGCCTTTTGCACCAGACAAAGTGAGGTCACCTTGTCCAGTAATGGTTCCGCCACTTTGACCGATCGTTAATAATCCGGAAGAGCTTAAACTGGTTGCTGCGGCAAAGGTAATGGCTCCGTTCACCAGATTTAGATCACCGGTACCACCAATATTGCCCAGTTCAGTAGAAGTAAGATTCATTCCAAATCCAGAACTAAACCCAATCCCCAAAGAACCACCGTCTGAAACATTGATGGTCGTCGATCCTGTTCCGCTATTAAGAGAGCCAGTTAGAGCTAGGTCATTCGCTGTGAGGGTCAGCGCATTGTTGGTCGTCGATAAAGTACCTGATGAAATGGTGAAATCTCCCGCCCCGCTATTATCGAGGTCCGCATCCAGAGTAACCGCACCATTTGCAGTGAAACTATTTCCAAGAGTAATTCCCGAATTCGCGTAGAGTGTAGCGGCCCCAGCTGCGTTCAGGGTATTGCTGACCGTAATACTTCCATTTGAGGAAAGCGTCAACGCTCCATTGGCGGTGATCGTACCTCCCGATGCACCCAGAGTAATATTTCCTGCTGATGAGGTGATGGTCATTCCACTTGCAAGTGAGAGGGAACTCCCTCCTTGTAGACTGATGTTGCCAGCCCCTGTTAACGTGCTATTGCTTAGGGTCAAGCCTGTACTAGCAGTCATGGTCACCGCCCCTGCGGAAACCAGTGCATTATTAACGCTTATTGTCGAAGCCGAAGAAGTAAGAGTCAGGTCCCCTGATGAGGTGGTGCTGCTTGCCGCAAGAGTCAAGGCATTTGTCGAACTAAAAGTGGCGCCGCTTCCTAGTGTTAACGTTGAAGAATTTGCGTTGATGTTTAATGAGCCTGAGCTAGTGGATATGCCATTGTTCAAGGTAATTCCATTGCTAGCAGAAAGTGAGATGTCTCCTGTCCCGCTCATGGTTCCAGTCATAGTGATGCTGGAAGGGGCGGAAAGGGTCAAATCACCTGCGGTGACCATGCCACCACTGGCGGCACTCAAAGTAATATTTCCCGCGCTGGTCAATGTGGTGCCGCTGGCAAATAAGATATTGTCATTTCCCGAGAGAGTATCTACGGTGCTATCAGAGTCTCCATCCAAAGACAGAGCTCCGGTAGTGGTGGTCAGATCTGAGTTGACCTCTATGCCATCTACTGCGTTAGCGGTTAAAGCTGAAAATGTGGAAGCCGAACCCTCAAAAATAATCGCACCTTTTGAACCGGATAGATGCGCATTCACATTGAGCTGCACTCCATTGGTGAAACCAGATGTATTTGCTGTAGTCAACGCATTAACATAGATGTCTCCATTGGTTGCAGTAGAGTTTTGCGCGTCTTCACTGTTCGAACCATCATCTCTCAAACCACCGATGACGAGTTCACTGCCTGACATTTTGGCAAGCTCCGAAGTGCTGATAAGCATGGAACAGAATGTAGAGCATGTCGTGGTAGAGCTGTCTCCAAGTACTATTTTGCCGGCAGTAGATTCACTATTGGCATGGGAGATAATGATTCTTCCTGTGCCACTGGCCAGAGAGGCGGATCCAGTTAACGATAAGTCGTCACCGGTCAAAAATATGTCTCCGCCATTGGAAGCCAGACTCCCCAAATTCAAGGCTCCGGTTGCAGTAAAAATTATATCTCCACCATTAGTGGAAATGGTGTCACTCGAACTCGCGAAAGTTATCGTTCCGTTCGTCACTGTAAAGGTCACTGAATTTCCGCTGCCTTGTTGCAAGCTCAGTGTGTCGCCACCAAGATCATTCAAGGTAATACTATTCGTAGCCAGAAGTTCGATATTGGTTGTACTGGAGATGGCTTCAAGTTCCGTATCATAAATTGTTGCGGTTATAGCACCACTGGTCGCTGCATCCCCAATAGTAATGTCATCTGGATCGAGAAGAAGGGTACCGGTTTTTCCATTAGGAGCAGTGGTATCCACTAAACCATGAAAATATAATTCCTCTTTTCCGGAAACTTCTACAAATCCGCCATCCCCAAAATATTGACCGCCCCGGCCTTTGACGATGCCGTAAAACCGCATTCGCCGATCCGCCCAGAAAATGACCTTTCCGCCATTACCGCTGGTCACCGCATCGGCATAGGTTTGGGTATCGGGTCCGATATAAGAATCCGTGGCGTTGGGAACCGAGCCCTGACCCTGATAGTCGCCACCAAAAAGGAGTGTCCCGCCGCCCAGATCGCCCGAAACATCTATGAGGCCATTACCAGAAAAATCCAGCATGTCACCTAAAACATGAACCGTGCCTCCCGTCTCCCCCTGCCCGTAACCCGAGGCATCCAGCGTACCAGATACGTTAACTTCCCCTGCGTCACCGCCCATGAGAATGATTTGCCCATTTTTTTCAGATACTGAACGCGCTTGGATCACTCCATCCATATTGATCACACGGTCAACAATATTCTGAGCGGCATTGACATCCAACCGAACCATCCCGCCATCGGCAAAGATACTTCCGCTATTGGAGACCAGCGAAGTTAATGCTTGTCCATTTATTCCTGTCACCTGTCCCATCACCTGGCTGTCTACTCCCAGATTAATGAGTTGGTCTCCATACAAGTCAACGGTAAAGGTTTTTCCGGAAGCAAGGCTCACCTTACCTAAACGAGCGTTGATGATCCCCATGTTTTGCACACCCGGAGCAACCAAAGCAACCAGTCCACCCTCGGCCGCAGTAATAATGCCCTGATTGACAACTGTTGAAGAAAGGCTTGAAGGCACACTGAAGTTATAATTTCCGTTTAAAAAATCCGTATTAGATATGTTGCTGGTCGTGGCGATCAAACCATTAACATCCACCTGCGCATTACTTCCAAAAAGAACACCATTGGGGTTGATCAGCCAGAGATCGCCATTGGAAGTTAACTTACCGAATATATTCGAAGGATCATTGCCCGTCACTCGATTCAGTGTTACCCCACCCTGAGATAATTGAAAGTCAACATGTTCGGTGCTCTCAATCCCGAACGCCTGCCAATCGATGATGGCCTTTTCGGTGCTTTGCTGAATGATTATTTGCTGAGAAGAAACAGAATCAATAGTGGCTGATCCTGCTTGAACTGTGCCCCCGGTAGGAAGGGCAAAAACCATGGAAGGAAAAATTCCAATCAGATAGGTTAAAAACGAAACCAGGAAAATAGCAGCGTTGCTCGGCTTTTTTGAAACCTGCCGGGCCACGCCCAATGGGAATGTGCTCCCAGCCTTCGGCGGTTCTCCGTCGGCTTGCGAGAAAGCAATCTGATTCATTTTAAAAACGTTCATTAAAAAACCCTAAAACCTTGCTGTCAGATTAAAAAAGAATCTTCCGTCCTTGTTGCCCTCAGCAGCCACTGCCTGATCCAAAGGCTTATCCCATTCCAAATACCCAGAGATTTTTTCTGTCACGTTGAATCGAGCACCGAGCCCTAATGAAAATAGATCCTCGGTTTTTAATCCTGTAGAGGTGGGAATGCGATTCCAAATCTTCCCATAATCAAAAAAGGTGTAGGCCTGCACATTCCTGAGATATTTTTTCTTTGTCTGGATAGCTTTTTGAAGTTCCAGCTTAAAGGACAGGCCTTGATCACCAGTAATTTCAGAGGAATCGTAAGCTCGACCATATTGCGCCCCCCCCACACCAAATTCTTCAGAAGCCAAAAGCTTTTCCAACGAATACTGCCAGGACATGGACCCCAATAACATCCAGGAAGGTGCCAGCTGTTGTAGTCGAAGCATTTCTCCAGAAATCTTGGTAAAGTCACTGTGGCCTACATCACGAGTCAGATTATCTGATCCCGTTTCCGTGGCCTCGAAAATGTCAAATCCCTTGCTCAAATTAAAGCTCACCAGGTTCACCCCCCGATGCTCATCCACAAAGTCGTAAGACAACCCAATATTAACGATGCGAAGACGGTCTTCTGAATCCAATACTCCCAAAATATCCGTGGAAGAGTTTCGGTGCGTATAGCCAAAAGACCCCGTTAGGTTTTCGGCTCTGGATCGAATAAATGGATGTGAAATTTTGAGAGTGAAGGTTTTACTTTTACCCGCTACCTCAAAATCTTTGAGAACGGACCCAGGCTCAGACTCACTTATTGATGCGGAGAAAAATAGTTTAGTGCCTTCAGAAGATATGGGTTGCTCATAGAAACCGCTGAAAAATTGCAATTCGTCGGTGTTCGAGGTAACCACGCCTTGCAAACCGATTCGCTCATAGTTTCTAAGAAGCGTGTTACCGGATAGTCCAGCATTAATCTGAAGAGGTCCGTTGAATTGAGTACCCCGGTTATCCACACCCAAACTTCCGCCATAGGCTTTATTGTCTAAAATCAATGTCATGTTCGTGGCCCCTTGCTTATGTTTAGAAGGGGTGAGAACCGATTTAACTGAAACCCCCGGCAAGTCATCCACCAAAAGCAGATACCTCTCAAGATCCTTGGCTTTCAGAGGACGCGATTTTAAAAGCCCTCTTCGATATTGATTGAGAAGCTTCCTCGGTCCACGCACCTGACCCTGAATAACAACCCGATCCACGAATCCTTCAATCACATCGATTTGTACAATCCCCCCCTCAATTTTCTGTGGAGGCACCACCGCTTTAGATAAAATATATCCATCATTGCGATACATGTTGGTGATTTCCTGGGCTATGGTGTAGACCTGCTCGAGATTTATTCTTCGATGCAAATACCTTCTGAACAACCGCGAAAATCTCCGCTTGCCATAAATCGTAGAGCCTTTGATGACCATTCTCTGAAGAAGGAAATTCACCTTCTTCATCGCAGTGGGAAAAACAGGTTTCAAGTTGTCCGGTTTTACTGGCACCACTTGTGATCGCGGAAACTCCTGTTTTTTGAACCTCTCTTCAAAACGTTGAGGAGATGCCTGTTTATAGGTCTGGTCCCGTCCTTGGGGTGTAATTTGGGCGTAGGATAGCAATGACATAGAACTCCACCAAAGGCAGGCAAAAACCCCTATCAGCGTTATTTTGCTATAAATTCGATTGTTTGCCTTTACCCAGTTCATTCACTTAGCCTTATTCTTAACGGTATTCCGGAACCCAAAGTTAAGCATTTCTCACATCGCTCGAAAACCCTTGAAATACCGAAAACAAAGGGGTTGCATGATTTTTATTAGCAGACAAATCAACCCGCCCAGCTCCAAATAGCCTGAGTTTAGTTCCCAAATATCAAGGCGTTTGTCTCCACTGCTTTAACCAGGAGCCGCCTAATGCAAAATCCCTTGCTTTGAAACTTTTTTTGAAAAATAATTCACTAATTTTGACCCAAAATTGGGCACAGTTATTCGCTACATATTAAGAGCAAGGAATATGCCAAAAGCTCAGGCAAACACAAAACCACATAAATAGTTGAAAAATAAGGAATTTCTATTGTTTTATTTGGGGTTTTAGTAAGCAGGCCCAAGATTGGAAGGCAAAAAGTTCATCCAACCGTCAATTTATTGTTTTTCTTTCCGATTCATTGAATAACAAGAGGGCTTCTGGGGTTGGACAAAAATGGCGTAAATATATGATTACCTGCACCTGATATATTTACAAATATCCAACTAGGGCCTATGATAGATGGCAATTAAGGCTCTTCGCAGCAGCTAATGCAAAGATCAACCTTGCACATCAACCACGGAAAAAATGAAATCTATGAATACTTTGAATATGTGCGATTTTTGTTCCCTCGAAAGGTCTGAATGCGGTGCCGAACCCGTTCTGGCAGTTTTATTGAAACTCAAAAATCTCGAACCCGAGCACTCAGAATCTGTCGTCGCCTGTGATAAATATATTAGTCCCGTAGATGTTCTCAAAGAGAGATTCCACGACCCCAGCTTGTAGGCAAGGCAGGCTTTTACAGCTACCTTTCAAATACATCCCTCCTCCGCATTCAATCTTTAAATATATATTTCCAGTTTTTATTTTTCTAAGCGAAACCATCTATTCCCTTTCTTAACAGGGTTGTGACATTGACTTAACAGACATGTAATGGTCACAACCTATACTGATTCTTGGATCCACATACTTCTGAAAGGAATAGGAATATGACTTGGGAAAGGGATAAGAAAAAAAGGTTGGCAGAGTATCTATGGACAGAGATCAACAAAGCAATCCTGAAATCTCCAGATGTTCAGTTCTCCATAAAAAAACTTCAAAAATTACAACTGCTGGATTATGTTTCGGAGTTTAACTTAGTCTTGGAAGTGGATAAGCTTATAGAAAGTATTTTGAAACAAAATGAAGATAGAGAGGCAAGCACTCAAGATCTGAATAAATTGAAAGAAGAATTTTTAGAAGCTAAAGCAAATTCAGACCCGGAAGAACTACAATTGCAAACTGACCCTGAAGAAAGTGAAACACTGAATCTTTCCCCATCGGTTACTCCCGACCCTCTGCAATGGGTTGACGGCAAAGCCCTGTCAGAAAATGAAATCCGCTTTGAAGAATTTTTTAACCAGCAGTTTGATGAGAAGCACTGGATGAAAAAAGCCAAAATTCGTTTTGACAGTTAGTCCCTTACCCGGAGACGAACTCATATTGATGGGTAGTTGTTAGGCCAGAAAAAAATCCGATTTACTAATGATCTGCGGCAAGCAAATGGTTAGCGATGAGAATAATATTTTGCTTGTTGACTGCAAGAAACTCCGCTTTGAATAAAACATTCCCCGTAATCAGGCAGTAAACCGTTGCGTCAATAACTGGAATGAAACTCTCCTCCCCCTGATTCAACATATCCAAGAGACGGTTACTCGGAAGTTTGGAAATCTTTCCTTCTATTTTTTCCCCCGATGTTCGAATGATTGCGTCAATGGTTTCTTTTTTTACGAAAGCATTATAAGCCATAGCCCAATCCTCTTAAGTTTCCTATAGTTTGCCCATCTACTTTTAAACCGGATGGGTTCAGTTTAACCTTCCCTAAAATCAAAATCCAGCAAAAAGCTATTTGTTTTCAATACTCTATAGGCCAAACATCCGGTTTTTGGTCTTTACGCCAGCATATCTTCCGCTTCTTTCTTTAAGGTGTATGGCCCCTATGTTACAATCCCTCAGTTACAAAAAACCTCTGAATTCCAAATCGTTTCAAAATATTTTCATCCTTTCGAACTCCCCTTTGCATGAAATCAAAAACGACTCCTATTCAAAAAACCGTACCCGACCGCCTACAGGGTACCGATGGAATTCGCCGAGAAATCAAAGTAGCAAAAGATTCAGAGTGTAGAGGATTAACCCCGCTTCAAACCTTTCTTGAAAAGAGCTGGATCACCGAAGAGTTTATGGAACTCTATGTCTACTATTACGTAAAAAACCAGCTCAAGAAAAAGCCGGCTTTATCAAAAAATAGAACCTTTGTCATTGGCTGGGACCCCAGAGATTCTTCCGGAATATTTACGGATGCGGTAGTTCGAGGAGTCCGTAAAGCAGGCGGCGAGGCCCTGGTTTTGGGGGTTGTACCCACTCCTTTGGTACCCCTTTTCATGCTCAATGAAGATGCCGCAGGTGGCATCATGGTCACTGCATCCCACAATCCTAAAGATCAAAACGGGATAAAGCTTTTTCTGCCTTTTCATGGCATGAAGCCATTACCTGCAGACGATGTCGATCTTACTCAAACACTTTTAAAGCAAAACTTTGGTGCCGTAAAAAAAATCTCACTTGCAGGCAAAAAAACCAATTGCAGGCAAAAGGCCCTGCAGCTATTTAGTAAATTTTCCCTAATACCAGAGAACTCCTGGATCGATTCTCCTGATACTTTAAAAGCTCTCATTCTGGTAGTAGACCCAGCTTTCGGAGCACTCAGAGAAATCGCCGCGCAAGTTTTTCAGGAAGCCGGAGTCGGCAAAGTAATAGAAGTCAATGCAGGAAAAAATGGGGCCGTCAATCTGCGCTCTGGAGTTGCCGACCTGGAAGGGTGCCCACGTATTACTGCAGAAATGATTTCGAAACCCACTGGGATTTTCCATTCCCATAAAGCTATCGTCAAACTTTTTGAAATCGGCCGGGCTAACAAAAAATCGGCGGAGTCAGGAAAGAAAAGAATTGCCGGAGCCATCTTCGATGCAGATGGAGACCGCTTCTTCTGCCTGAAGTACGACCCGTTTCAAGATACATTGTGGGTTTTAAGCGGAGACGAGACCGCAATTCTGCAAGCACGACATTTGGTATCTCGCTCCCCCGATAAATATCGAGGATCACTTTATATCAACACGGTCGAGAGCGACCTCAATGCTTCCACCTCTGCCAAATCAATGGGACTAACTCCTCTTCTCACCGCCGTAGGAGATAAATGGATTCTGCTTAAAGTCCACCTGGCCTTGTTGGAACAAAAACTATTGTCGAAAAAACTTTCATCCCCAAAAAAAAGGGAACTTAAAAATAAAATAGCGCAACTAAAAAAAATTGGCGTGAGAAAGGTGGGCACACTTCAAAGTCTCGAAGCATCAATCCCCAAAAGCCAGACCACAACAAAAGTTAATTCCGAGGTTTTGGCGGTAGGTAGTGAGGAAACAGGACATAACATCACCACCGCTTTATTAACACGCTCCAACAAAGCGGACATGGCAATATATTCTGGAAACGGATTAAAAAGCGCTCTCAACACCTTTTCCGCCACCGAATACCTTGCAACAACTTTATCGCCCAAAAGGTTCATGGCAGGAGTTCGCCAACCCTTTTTGCCTGGATTTAAATCCACGCTATATGCATATTATATCTGCCAAGAGAGGTTTTATAAGGACTCTCAAGTTTGGCGAAAAGTAAAGCAGCTCTTATTTCAAACCACCAAACAATTCGGCTACACCGCCAAAACCCGGAATTTCCCCGACGATCCAGATATGTTATATATTTCTTTATCAAATGGAAAAGCTGGAGTCTTTGTAAGAAATTCTGGCACCGAAAACAAAATTAGCGTTAACCTGCGTGGAAGAAAGTCGGATAGCGCAAAGCTCAATAAAATTGGACTTGAGATTCTTAAGCTTTTGCTCTCCCAGCTTAAAGATCGAGACAACCTTTTTTATAAAATGGAACTATACGTTCTCAGTCAAATTGCTTCCCGACCAATCATTGATGAAGAGTTGGAAATAAAAAACCAATACAGATCCAGACTTATTAATGAAATGAGAAAACAGAACCTGATTCAATTGAGTTCCGAAGGAAATCGCATGACTTCTTTGGGAAAATGGTACATAAATCACTAGCCCACCCAGCGTGGGGCCAGTAGCGGTAATATTTTTTCTTAACCTTCGTGTCCCGTAGGGGTAAGTAACTTTTCCTGACTGGAAAAGTATTTGACCCCTGTAACAATAGCGCAAGTTACCAACAAAGGTGCTCTGTGAAAGATTTAAACTTATTTTTTTCAGATCTGGGCGAACCAGAGATTTTTGCCGATTGCCAATGGGTATGGGAACCTATTAATACGCTGGGAACCCGTCTGGAGCAATTGTTACGCAATAAAGCGCAGAAAGAATCTTATGCTTCCCATTTGCCGGGGGTAAAGACCACTTTCGATTCTGCCAGCTATCACCGTGGCGGAAAAGGACTTTATGTACAGGACTGGATAGATTTAGCCGAACCCGTTTTTTTAAAAGAACTGGACATTTTTATCGGTCGAGGGACACAGTTGGAACCTTCGGCCATTATCAAGGGTCCCGCCATAATAGGTGAAAATTGCGACATCCGACAAGGTGCCTACATTCGCGGAAATGCACTGATCGGAAATCACAGCGTGGTCGGCCATGCAACCGAATTGAAGAACAGTATTCTCATGAACCATACTGAAGCCGGCCATTTCAATTATATCGGTGACAGCATTGTCGGGAGCCATGTCAATCTGGGAGCAGGATCAAAACTAGCCAACCTACAATTTAGAAGCGCCGATGAAAAGCTCAAAAACTATATCAACCCCATCCAGATCCCTCTCGACTCTGGAATCGTGGATACCGAAATGGAAAAACTGGGGGCGGTGATCGGTGACAATGTTGAATTGGGTTGTAACTCCATCATCTGCCCTGGCGCACTGATAGGAAAAGATGTCTGGGTTTACCCGGGCCTGACAATCCCTAAAGGCTATTATCCGGAGGGAACTTTACTCGTCCCTAAAGACCGCAAACCCCGAACCATACGGAAATAATGGAAGACAACGAATCCGATAACCAAGCCCGGCTCGATGGTTTTTTTGACATGTTTGATTCTGTCGAAGATGATATTGCTGATTTGATTTCTGATGAAAATGAAAAACCATTGGAAATAGGTGGCTACGAGTGCCTGATCATCGCCTTCAGCAATATGAGTATTTACTGCGAAAATGCTGGGATCCTTTTAAAACAGATAGAAGATCAATATAAGGAACTGAAAGAATCGCAAGGCAAGGAAGGCTTGGACGCATTTGCCACGCATGAAAATCTGGATGAAAATAACGAAATCGTCAATTTCTGTAAAATTCTAGAACGGATTGAGGACAGCTTTTCGGCTTTGGAGAAACGGAGCCAAAAAAGTGGGGAAAACTTTGACGAATGGGCCTGCCTCCTCATTATGTATTCCTATTTGAGGAATTTCTGCGAAAAAGAAGAGGTCGACTTTGATATGCTTCAGAAGGAAATTTCGCGTATTCATTCAGAAATGGATAAGGATAAAAACTCTTAAATGACCCCGCGATGTTATTTTGCAGAATCCCTACCTATTAGATGATATATTTGTTATGGTGCTTGTCTGCGTGCTCACCCCTTTTAATACAGTTAAAAAATCCGGATAAAAGGAAATACCAGGCGCTTAATTTAATACTCAATGCGGATGTGGCGGAACTGGCAGACGCGCTGGATTTAGGATCCAGTGGGCAACCGTGGGGGTTCGACTCCCTCCATCCGCACCACCTTCCCAGGTGGGGGGAGTTTGCTAAGGCCCTGCAAAAGGGGTAAAACAGTAAGAACTGATTGGGTCCGGCAACATGCGGGCCAGCGGGGGTTCTCCGCCAATCTTTAAACTTGTGGAAATTTATGAAAATCGAGATCGAAGACGTCGATTCCTGTAACAAAAAAATCAAATTTGAAATTCCATTTCAGGAATACGATCAAAAGGTAAAACAGTATTATCAGAGACTTGGAAAAGAGGTTAAAGTTCCCGGATTCCGACCTGGCAAGATACCCATTGCCCTGCTGGAAAAAAAGTTTGGCCCGGATGTTAAAAAAGAAGTTCTGAGCAATCTGGTTAGCGACCAACTCAATAACGCCATTGTAGAAAAAGACCTGCGAGCAGTAGGCCAGCCACATCTCCTAGAGGTCAACGCTGAAGAAGGAACAGATATTTCTGTTTCCGCTTCCGTCGAAGTGCTGCCAACCGTAGAACTGCAGGATTACTCGGGGATTGAACTGGAAATGAAAACCCCGCGGGTCACCGAGGAAGATATCGACCAGTCCATTGAGGCAATTCGTCAACGTAAGGCAGAAACAATCACTGTGACCGACCGGCCTGCCCAGGAAAAGGATTTACTCAAAATTGACTTTACCAGCAAACTTGGCGATGAACCCTTTGAAGGCGGCTCCGCAAAGGATCAGATCATCCAGGCAGGAGGAGGGCAATTGGTTGAAGGGTTGGACAAGGGCATGATTGGAATGGAAGTCGGTGAAACTCGAGACATTCAAGTGCAGATTCCCGACGATTACCACAACAAGGAAATCGCTGGAAAGGACGTTGACTTCCAAATTGTACTGAAAGGAATTCAGGAGCAAAAATTACCCGACCTGGACGATGAGTTTGCCCGCAATGTAGAAGACAAAAACTATGAGAGTCTGGACGATATGAAACAGAAAGTCCGCTCCGAACTTGAAGAGTTTGAGCATAAGGAAGCCCGTAAAGCGATTAAACAGAGCCTGGCGACAAAAATTACCGAACAGAATCAGGTAGACCTCCCAGAAGGGCTTTTGAAGGAACAGGTCAAATTTATGGTCGAGCAGGCCCGAAAAAAAGAAGGCAAAGCAACGGGTCAGACCCAGCATGATCATGATCATGGACACGACCATGAGCACGATCATGAAATTGAGGTGACTCCTGAAATGCTCCAACAATATCGCGAACCCGCTATGAAAGCCCTGCAGGAAGAACTGGTTCTCGACCAGCTGGCCCGTGATTTAAAGTCGGAAGTCACGCAGGAAGAACTAGAAAAAGAGGTGCAAAACATGTCCCAATTACTGGGCGGGGGTAACCTGCAACAGATTAAACGGGAATGGGAAAAAAATGGGATTCTGGCCCGTCTTCACAGTCGTATGAAGCGAGACAAAACCATTGACGCCGCACTGGAAAAGGTAACCATCAAAGAAGAAAAAGTTGACAGGAAAGATTTAATTGCTGATAATTAAAACTCAACCATTACAAAGATATCTAATTATTTTTTAATGACTTACAAGCCGAAAACTCTTTCGAAAATGTAACAGGATTCAGAAAGAAGTTTTTCCTTACCCCATATTAATCTAGAGAAAACCATGACCGAAACTTATAACCAGTTAGTGCCTATTGTTGTCGAACAAACTAGTCGAGGCGAGAGATCCTATGACATTTATTCTCGCCTTCTGAAAGACCGAATCATATTTATAGGAAGCCAAATTGAAGATCATATGGCTAACCTGATCATTGCTCAGTTGCTGTTTCTCGAATCGGATGAACCCGATCAGGATATCTATCTTTATATTAACAGCCCAGGCGGCCAGGTCAGTTCCGGAATGGCTATCTATGACACCATGCAATATATCAAACCCGATGTTCAAACCATCTGTATCGGCCAGGCAGCCAGCATGGGTGCTCTGCTCCTTACCGCTGGCGCACCGAAAAAACGGTTTTCTCTTCCGCATGCACGCATCATGATCCATCAGCCGAGTGGTGGTTTTCAAGGACAACATACTGACATTGAAATCCAGGCTAAAGAAATCACCAGAATCCGTTCGATTCTGGATGGCATCATGGCCAAGCATTCAGGTAAAGATGTTGCCCAGGTTAACAAAGATACTGAAAGAGATCACTATATGACTGGCGAAGAAGCCAAGACTTATGGTCTCATTGATAGCGTGATCAGTGATAGAAGTGAACCCATGAAGGGTGAAAAGAGCAAAAAGAAAAGCTAATTAGTATCGCATAAGCGTTCAATTCCAACCCCTTTGAAGAGGGCTTTATGGCAAAGAAAACTGCAACCACCGGAAATTACCGTTGTTCTTTCTGTGGCAAAAGCCAGGAAGAAGTTAAAAAACTAATTGCCGGACCCAGCGTCTACATCTGTGACGAATGTATTGAGCTGTGCAATGAAATCATGGTGGAGGAGTGGGCCCAGGAAAAGGGCGAAGACTTCCAACATCTTCTTAAGCCTCATGATTTATACAAGCACCTCGATCAATATATTATTGGGCAAGAACGTTGCAAAAAAATCCTTTCTGTTGCCGTTCATAACCACTTTAAAAGAGTCGACTCCAACACGGATATGGGAGAGGTAGAACTTCAAAAGAGCAATGTGCTTTTGATCGGCCCTACCGGATCAGGAAAAACTCTCATGGCTCAGACCCTGGCCCGAATCCTTGATGTTCCCTTCACTATTGTGGATGCGACCACCTTGACGGAAGCCGGTTATGTCGGAGAGGATGTTGAAAACATCATATTGAAACTCCTGCAAAGTGCTGACTACGATGTTGAAAAAGCCGAGCGCGGAATTATCTATATCGATGAAGTCGATAAGATTTCGCGGAAGTCAGAAAATCCCTCAATCACGCGTGATGTTTCCGGTGAAGGTGTGCAACAGGCACTTTTGAAAATAATTGAAGGCACTACAGCCAGCGTCCCTCCGCAGGGAGGCCGAAAGCACCCGCACCAGGAATTTCTTCAAGTCAACACCACCAATATCCTTTTTATCTGTGGCGGTGCATTTGTAGGACTGGACTCGTTGATTCGCAATCGCATTGGCAAAAAAACCCTGGGATTTGGTCAGAAAATCGTTTCAAAAAAAGAAATCGACAAGGAAGATGCCCTGGAAAAGGTACAACCGGAAGACCTGCTCAAGTATGGGCTCATCCCGGAATTTGTCGGGCGTTTTTCAGGAATCGCCACGCTTAAGGAATTGACCATTGATGCAATGATAAAAGTCTTAACCGAACCCAAGAATGCCTTGGTCAAGCAATACAAAAAACTCTTTGAGTTTGAAAATGCCAAGCTCAAATTTACGGATGGTGCCGTCAAAGCCATTGCCGAAAAAGCTTCCGAACGCAAAACAGGAGCAAGGGGTCTTCGCGCCGTTTTAGAAGAGACTATGCTCGAAATCATGTTTGATCTCCCTTCCAAGAAAGACGTGGAAGAAGTGGTTATCAATGAAGAAGTAGTCCTCAAAGGCGAAAAACCCATGTTGGTTTACGAAAACAAGAAACAGGCTAGTTAAAATCATGGGTTCAGAAAAAATCGCGTTACCGCTCCTACCCTTAAGGGATATTATTGTCTTCCCTTTCATGGTACTTCCCCTGTTCGTGGGTAGAGAAAAATCCATCCTGGCCCTGGAAAAATCCATGGCCGAACAAAAAAGCATCTTCCTCTCCGCTCAACGCAATCCCAACAATAACGAACCGCAACCCTCAGATATTTACGAAACGGGTACGGTGGCAAATATTCTCCAGATCCTCAAACTGACAGATGGAACCATGAAGGTTCTGGTGGAAGGTTTGCAAAGAGGGCGGATTGAATCTTTCGTCGATAACCCGGACTATTTTGAGGTTGAAGTCAGCCGTATTCATGAAAATGATCAAATGACTCCGGATGTTAAGGCATTGATGCGCAGTGTGGGAACGGTATTTGAACAATATGTAAAGTTGAATCAAAAAATTCCTCTGGAAGCCGTGGCCGCCAGCACCAATATTCTGGAACCGCACCGCTATGCCGATACCATTGCCGCCTATATGGTTTTTCAAACCCAGGAAAAGCAGGAATTGCTTGAAACCTTGAATCCGGCAGACCGGTTGAACAAGCTTCTGGGTATTCTCAAGTCAGAGATGGAAGTCCTTAAAATTGAAAAACGCGTTCATGGCAGAGTACGAAAACAAATGGAACGCAGTCAAAAAGAGTTCTATCTCAACGAACAGATCAAGGCCATCCAAAAAGAACTGGGCAAACGCGATGAGTTCAAATCCGACATGGATGAACTCAAGCAAAAAATTAAAAAAGCAAAAATGCCCAAGGAGATTCACGAAAAAGCCACCAAAGAATTGAAGCGGCTGGAACTCATGCAGCCCATGTCCGCTGAGGCAACGGTTGCGCGCACCTATATCGAATGGCTTGCCGATCTGCCTTGGAAAAAAGGAGCCGGAGCGGAAAAAATAAAAATTGCCGAAGCCCAGAAAATCCTGGACAAAGACCATTACGGATTAGAAAAAGTCAAAGAGCGAATCACCGAACATCTTGCGGTGATGAAACTGGTCAAAAAAATCAGAGGTCCCATTCTTTGCCTCGTAGGCCCTCCGGGTGTAGGTAAAACTTCGTTGGGGCAATCCATCGGCAAGGCCATGGGTAGAAAATTTATTCGCATCTCCTTGGGGGGTGTAAGGGATGAAGCAGAAATCCGGGGCCATCGTAGGACCTACATCGGAGCTTTACCGGGGAAAATCATTCAAGGCATCAAAAAGGCCGGGGTTCACAATCCAGTTTTCATGCTCGATGAAATCGACAAAATGAATGCGGATTTTCGAGGCGACCCTTCCTCCGCTTTATTGGAGGTTCTCGATCCAGAACAAAACTCCAGTTTCAACGACCATTATCTGGAAGTCGATTACGACCTTTCCAATGTTCTTTTTATCTGCACCGCCAATGTCCTGCACTCCATCCCACAACCCCTGCTGGACCGAATGGAAGTGCTTCGCCTGCCCGGTTATACCGATCAGGAAAAAATGGGCATCGCCAAAAGTTTTCTCGTACCCAAAAAGGTACCTGAACACGGCTTGACCAAGAAAAATATAGAAATTACCGACAAAGCCCTGGATAGCATTATCCATAACTTCACCCGTGAAGCGGGGGTAAGAAACCTGGAACGGGAAATTGCCACACTCTGTAGAAAAGTGGTTAAAACCGTAGTTGAAAAAGGCAAGAAAACCAGCGTTAAAATCACCCCGGCCGTTTTAGAAAAGTATCTGGGTATCCCAAAATTCAAAAGAGCCGAAAACGAAGGCCCTCTGGAAATTGGCACCGCAACCGGCCTGGCATGGACAGAGTTTGGCGGCGAAACCCTCGCTATAGAAGTCTCCGTGGTTTCAGGCAACGGGAAACTGGTACCCACCGGACAACTCGGGGATGTGATGAAGGAATCGGCGCAAGCAGCCATGACCTATGTCCGCTCACGCGCTACGGACTTGGGACTGCCCAAAAATTTCTATCAGAAAAATGATTTTCACATTCATATTCCCGAAGGTGCCGTCCCAAAAGATGGCCCGTCAGCCGGAATCACCATGGCGGTCGCACTGGTCTCTGCATTGACCAAAACTCCGTTGCGCCCCGATCTAGCTATGACCGGAGAACTAACCCTGACCGGGAAAGTCCTGCCCATTGGCGGGCTGAAAGAAAAAGTTTTAGCAGCACACCGGTTCGGCATCACCAATCTGATTATCCCCATCGAAAACGAAAAAGATATCCCCGACATTCCAGAAAATGTCAGTAAGAACATCGAGTTTCATCCTGCCACCACCATGGATGATGTGATCAAACACTCATTCCACAAAAAGTTCAAAATCAAGAAAAAACCCGCCAAAGCAAAAGCCAAAAAAACAACCAAAGCTTCCAGCAAACAACAGATCG
>Ga0209044_1000685_pt1 | contig 25139 bp, 24 predicted proteins | sample SaaInlV_130m_DNA_FD_184655 | JGI IMG/M metagenome (GOLD analysis project Ga0209044, IMG submission 184655) | Marine microbial communities from expanding oxygen minimum zones in the Saanich Inlet - SI037_S4LV_130m_DNA (SPAdes) (version 2) | ecosystem: Environmental > Aquatic > Marine > Intertidal... | reverse complement strand
TATTGAAAAGTTTTAATACTACCGTGGTGACGCCCTTGAAAAGATCGGGCCGACTTTTTCCGCATAAATGTTTGCTGATGCTTTGTACTTCTACAGAGGTTTTGTAACCTGCCGGATACATCTCCTCTACGGTGGGATGAAACAGAATGTCCACCCCGGCGGCCTCCAGTTTTCCGATGTCGCTATCCAACTCACGCGGATAGGAATCCAGATCCTCATTGGGACCAAACTGGGTTGGATTAACAAAAATACTGACTACGGTTCGGTCGCAGGACTCCAATGACCTTTTGATCAGTTTTAAATGGCCTTCATGCAGGCATCCCATGGTAGGCACGAATCCTATTGTCAAATTCTGTTTGAGCAACGATGCGGAAATCCCTTTCATCTCGGCGATGGAGGACACCCTGGTTATCGTTTCCTGCCTGTTTTCAGTCCTAATCATTGACTTGTTTGAGTACCCCCTGTTTTGACTGGTAGGTATGTTCCTGCCCCGGAAAGGCTTCGTCCCTGACTTCCTGAATGTATTCGGAGACCGCGCTCTTCAGGCTATCAGCCAGTTGGGCGTATTGTTTGACAAATTTGGGTACGAAGTCCTGATTCAGTCCGAGAAGGTCGTGAAGAACCAGAATCTGGCCGTCACATTTGACGCCTGCGCCAATTCCAATAGTAGGTATCTTTAGTTCCGCCGTGATTTCCTCTGCCAGTTCACCCGGAATGCCTTCCATAACCAGAGCGAAGATGCCTGCATTTTGCAGATCGCGTGCGTCCTGCCTGATTTGCCGGGAGTCGAGATAGTTTTTCCCCTGCACTTTATAGCCGCCGAACTGATGCACCGATTGCGGGGTCAGGCCAATATGACCCATGACGGGAATGCCTGCCTGAACAATCGCCTGAACCCTGTCTGCCATGTGGGCTCCGCCTTCCAGTTTGACAGCGGATGCTCCCCCTTCCTGGACCAGTCGGCCGGCGTTGGTAACGGCCTGCTCCACCGAAACCTGATAGGACATGAAAGGCATGTCGCCTACCACCAAAGCGCGTTGTGCACCTTGTTTTACTGCGCGGGTATGGTCGATCATATTTTCCAGGGTTACGGAGAGGGTATTCTCATGGCCGAGAGAAACCATTCCTAAGGAATCTCCAACGAGAATAATGTCTATGTCCGTTGCGTCCAGAAGTTTGGAGAAGCTGTAATCGTAGGCGGTCAGCGCAGTGATTTTTCTTCCTGAATTTTTTCTCCCTGAAATATCAGGGACAGTGACAGGCCTGCTTTGCATGATTTTTTAAGAGGGTACGGCTTGGACTTAACGGCGGGGGGAATCCAAAAGAAACCATCGGCAAATGCCGTGGGAGAAGCGTAACATTTAGGAAAAAACGAGTTGCAAATTTTAGAGCCCCTATGGGGTCCCCGAATTGCGTTTTTCCTGATTTATGAAGCTTGCTCCGTCCCGGTCCGTTAGGATCCAAGCGGGTTATAATATTCTCTACCTATTCTATGGCTGTTGATCTTGTTAATCAACTCTTCCAGGTCACATTTTTTCTCAACAAAGTCGATCTCATTGGTATTTATGACTAAAAGCGGTGTTTCGGAGTAGTAAAAAAAGAAATTATTGAAAGCCTTGTTCACCGAATCGAGGTAATCGGGGTCCATAAAAGCTTCATAATCCCGACCCCGTTTGGAAACTCTCTTCAGCAGTACTTCTGTGTTGGCCTGCAAAAAAATGACTAAATCGGGTTTTGGAGCTTTGGGTCCGATCAAATTAAAAATTTGTTCGTACAGGCGGTATTCGTGATCTTCAAGGTTGAGTTGGGCGAATACTTTGTCTCGTTGAAACAAGTAGTCAATCACAACCACCGAGTTGAACAGGTCTCTCTGCGCCAGCTCCTGATATTGGTTGAAACGGTTCAGTAAAAAAAAAATCTGGGTTTGAAAGGAGTAGGCTTCCTGATCCTCATAAAATTTGGCGATGAAGGGATTGGTATCGTTATCTTCCAGAATCACCCTGGCCCCATATTGTTCTCCCAGGAGATTGACCAGTGACGTTTTGCCTGCGCCGATGGAACCTTCAACAGCAATGAATCTGGGCTCGATGGTTTGATTTGCCATTTTACTCTGATCAACCTGCTTTTCGCTGATTGAAAATCTCCTTGATGGTGAGTTTCAGTTCCATGAAGTCGGATGATTTGATGACCGTGGCATCTGAGGCCCAGGCACTGAAACCCTGTTTGTAACGGCCATGAGCCGAACAGAGTATTATGGGGACATCCCCTTTTTCATCCTTGATCTTTCGCATGAGCTCAATGCTGTCTTCTGCGGGATTCTTGATGTCCAGAATAACAAGGTCCTGATTATCTAGTTTTTGCATGGCTTCCTCTCCAGTGGCAGAAACTGCAACCTGGTAACCATCGAGTTCTTCCTTGTAAAGGGACTTGATGTTTTGTTCGTCATCGACAACGAGAATTTTTTTCATCTGTCTATTTGATTTATTGGATTCAGTTCGAGAAACACTAGTTGTTTATAATAATCGGGCTTGTTTTGCAACGCTAAATCCCACCAGTGGGTTTTATTCCCCAGGGCTTGCCACGGCTTTTTAAATAACACTTTATTGAGGGTACCTCATCCGCTTGCGGCAGAGTTGTTTATTGGAGACAGGCTCTAACTCCTTGTTGAACCGATGTTTCAGGAGCGAAGGGATTTCTGATAAAGGCGTGAATACTGTTTGGCGGAAGCATCCCAACTATTATCTTTCGCCATCCCATTTAGCATGAGGTTTTTCCAGGTTTCGGTTTGGTCAAAATAGGCTAAGGCTTTCTGTAGAGATTTTAGGAAATATTTTGCCTCGGGAACTTTAAATTTGAATCCGGTTCCCGTTTTACCGTTGAACTCCTGAACAGAGTTTTTCAAACCGCCGATGTCCCGAACGATAGGAACCGTGCCATATTTCAGCGCATACATCTGGGTGAGTCCGCAAGGCTCATAGTTGGAGGGCATGAGTAGCATGTCACTGCCTGCAAGAATACGATGCCCCAGGGGTTCGTTGAACTTCAATGCTGTTGCGATGCGGTCCGGCCGATCCTGACTCCATTGCAGGAAAAAAGATTCGTATCGGCTTTCCCCTGTCCCCAGGATCAATAAAGCGATGTCCTGTTCATCCAGCGCATTCTGGATTTCCATGATCAAGTCGATGCCCTTTTGCTCGGAAAGCCGGGTGATCATGCAGAGAATAGGGGTCTTTTTATTGAGCTGAAGTGAAAACATTTTTATCAGGTCTTCCCGGCATTGTTTTTTTTGTGCCAGAGATTCAGGCCCGTAGTTGGCCGGAATCAAAGGGTCGGTTTCCGGGTTCCATACGGTGTAGTCGACACCGTTCAAAATTCCATGCAGTTGGCGGTTTTGCAAAATTCCTTCCATACCAAAACCCAGTTCAGGGGTCTGGATTTCCTGGCTATAGGCGGGACTCACTGTTGTCAGGGTATCGGCAAATACCAATCCGCTCTTTAAAAAACTGATTTGGCCGTAAAACTCAATGTCTCCTTCTCTGAACAGGGATTCATCCAGTCCGGTTACCTCCAACTGGGAATGCGGGAAGTTGCCTTGATAACCTAAATTATGAATGGAGAAAAACGTTTTTGTTTGAGCAAACCAGGGGTCGGATTTTAAATATACCGGGATCAGTCCGGTGTGCCAGTCGTTGCAATGGATGATGTCTGGTTTGAAATCGAGTTTTTTTGCGGCTTCCAGGACGGCCTGGCAAAAATAGGCGAACCGCTCCACACTGTCGGGGTAATCCGAGCCGGGTTCGCCATAAAGATGCTCGCGGTTATAGTAATCGTCATGCTCAATCAGATAAACCGGAACACTATCCGCTAGCTCTGACTGAAACAGGGTGCCTTTCTGGTCGAAGCCGGGAATGTCCAAGTCCACGTTGAGTGGGCGTATATCTGCTCCCGCTTTGGAGGTGCAGGGGTATTTGGGCATGATGACCCGGATGTCGTGACCGAGTTTTTTTAAGGCTGGGGGCAATGCTCCACTGACATCTGCCAGTCCACCGGTTTTGGCGAAAGGATGGACCTCGGTCGAGACAAAAAGAATTTTAAGTTTCCGGCTCATATTTATGGAAGCACTTTATGTAATGAAAGGTGAAAAGTCAAACGCTGACCCACCTAAAAACATTGATTGCCCAGAGATTAATACTTATAATCGAAGCATCCACTAAGCGGTTATTTGTGCAATATTTTTCCTGCGCCAAGCGGAAGTGGTATTAAGTTTTAGTTTTTATGCAAAAGCAACCCCCTCAATCCCCCTTGTCAGGGGGAGGCACAGTTCCCCCCTGATAAGGGGGGCTAGGGGGGTTAAAATGGTCCTCTTATTTGCGAGAAACAATGAAAAACGCAAAAATTGTTTTGGGTGTCTCTGCCGGTATAGCCGCCTACAAGGCTGTAGAGTTACTGCGCCTGTTGGTAAAAGAAGGGGCCGATGTGAGGGTTGTCATGAGCGCCAATGCCGGACAATTTGTCACCCCCTTGACTTTCGCAGCGCTATCCGGGAATCCGGTCACTCATACATTATTTGATTCTGAAAACTCCGCGAATATGGAACATATCCGTGTTGCCGAGAATGCGGACCTGTTGGTGGTGGCTCCGGCAACGGCCTCCATGCTGGGGAAAATGGCACATGGCCTCGCCGACGATGCCTTGTCAAGTTTGCATTTGGCATTTAAGGGCTCGGTACTGGTTGCTCCGGCTATGAATGATGGGATGTGGGCGCATCCGGCGGTGAAGGAAAATATTGACCTCTTGAAATCGAGAGGTGTGGAGTTTGTCGACCCCGAATGCGGAGAACTTGCTTGTGGAGTGATAGGGCCTGGGCGTTTGGCTGAACCTTCCGTTATTCTTGACAGGGTAAGGGGGTACTTTGATCAGCGTAACGACTTGAACGGCATGCGCTTTCTCGTAACCGCCGGGCCGACTCACGAGCCTATCGACCCTGTGCGGTATCTATCTAATCCTTCTTCAGGAAAAATGGGCTACGCGATTGCCGAACAGGCAAAGGCCAGGGGAGGGGAAGTGGTTCTCATCAGCGGGCCCACTTCTTTACAGCCTCCTGCAGGTATAAATTTTAAGTCGTGTAAAACGGCTGGCGAGATGAACGGTCTGGTTCAGGAGCACCTTGAAAACTGCGATGTTTTGATCATGTCTGCCGCAGTGGGTGATTTTGCCGCTGAAAAACTGGAAAAGGAAAAAATCAAAAAACAGGCAACTGAAGGTCTGGTTCTCAAACTGGTTGCCAATAAAGATATTCTGCTGGAAGTGGCGCGCCGTAACTCAGGCAAGCTGGTGGTTGGTTTTGCGGCAGAAACCCAAAATCTGGTAGAGAGTGCTTTAGAGAAAATGCGGAAAAAGAATCTCGACCTCATTGTTGCCAATGATATCAGCGCACCGGGAATCGGATTTCAATCCGACTCCAATCAGGTGACGATCATTGACCGTGAAGAAAATATTGAAAACCTTCCCCTCAAACCCAAGCGGGATATTGCCGATCTCCTGCTCGATAGAATTCTGTCCCGGCTTAAAAGGTAGTATTTATTTTGCAGAGGCACTTTTAGCGCAACGAAAACCCACGGTGGTATTCCTCACGTTGGGTGCGGTTGCGTTGCGGTAGGTCAGGTTGATATCGTTATGGAGTTTGCTTCTCCAGTTCCCCCCGCGAATAACTTTATATTGTCCCTTTTCAGGACCCTGCGGGTTTTCTTTTGGAGAAAACAGGTAGTATTCCGGATCGTGCCAGTCATGAACCCATTCGGAAACGTTTCCGGAAAGATCATAAATGCCATAATCTGACTTGCCTTTTTCATAGGAGCCTACCGGGGTGGTTTTCATCTTCTCTTCGTTATAGTTCAGCTTTTCAGAGTCAGGCGGGGTATTCCCCCAGGGGTATGCGACCGGACGTTTGCCCCGGCCTGCTTTTTCCCATTCCGCTTCTGTGGGTAGCCTTTTTCCACTCCACTTGCAATAGGCCACCGCATCTTTCCAGGAAGCACCTACCACAGGTTGCCGGTCTCCATTAAAATCGGGTTTTTCCCAGCCTCTGGGTTTTTTAGCTCCGGTCGCGTCCACATATTTTTTATACTTTTCATTGCTTACTTCAAAAATGTCTATATAGAACGCATCAAGCTTGACCTCATGGGCCGGATCTTCAGGACCCAGAGTGTGCCGGTCGGTGTTGAACAAGTCATGGGGTCTGAGTTCTATCAGAGATCTCTTGCTCCCCATTTGGGATTTCCCGGCTGGGATGAGACTCATGTCTTCGGACATTTCGGCGGCGAAACCAGGTGAAACCATGCTCAGTGATAAAAGGACGAAAAGAATCTGTATCATTTCAATAGAGTTTTTAAGTTTTAAAAAGTGAAACTGGATTATAGGCAATTGTGCCTTGCAGTTCAATCACGAATAACAATACAGCATAGGCGTGATCAACCGGGTTAAAAGCATTGGAGATTGACAGAGTTAACCATAAGTAATAAAATTTAAGTTCACCCATAAATCAGGTTTTTTTAATCCTTTTGGCAAAATTCGCCGATAATTAGATAATGGACAGGCCTAAAAAAGAACCGATAACTTTAAAGCAGAGCCAGGACAGTAAATTGTGCCTGAATTGCGGGTTCCCCAATCGCAATACCGACCCCCAGTGCATGTATTGTCGGTCCAGCCTGATTGAAGATAGCGGGTTGTTCAACTGGATTCGTCAGACCTACTACATCCTCCGCTGGCGGTGGCAACTCAAGCAAAAGCGCGACAACTTGGAAGAAAGCAAAACCCCGGTTTACCGTTCTTTTGGTTTCTTCATCATCGGTGTGGTTTTAAGTGGAGTGGGTATTTTTGTCTTCACCACTGCCATGAGCCAGAACTCTTTTTCCAGTGGACTGATTGCCCTCCTTCTGATTGGCTACGGTGTGGTCACCCTGAAAACCCTGTTCAGCAATAAATAAAGAGCCTTTTCCCCCAGAAGCATTCTCCGTCTTTTCCAACGAGTGCTGTTAGACTCGGCCCCTGAATATGTGTATCCTGATAGAGTATATTTTTTAGCCTGGGTTCAGTATGCCAGATCATAAATCCACAAATAAACAAAATATAACCCTTCCGGTTAAGGGTATGAGTTGTGCCAGTTGTTCGGCACGGATCGAAAAAAAAGTTGGCGAACTGGAAGGGGTGGACTCCGTTCATGTCAATTTTGCCGCAGAAGTGGCTACCATCGAGTTTGATCCGCAAAAAATACCTGCAAGCCAGTTCCCCAAAACAATCGCAAAACTGGGATTTGAAGTCCCCCGACTGAATAAGGCGTTTCCTGTAGAAGGCATGACCTGTGCCTCTTGCGTCTCACGGGTCGAGAAAAAACTTGCCTCGCTGGAAGGGGTCCATAAAGTAGATGTGAACCTGGCTACCGAACAGGTATTGGTCGACTACATCCCGGCCCTGGTCGATTTTGAAGTTTTGAGATTGGCTTTGGAGCAGGCAGGCTACCGCCTTTTACCATCACAGGAAGAATCTGTTTCCTCGGATGATGATGAAGCGCGCCATCTTAAACATCTGGCTCAGCTTAAACAGAAGCTGATTCTCAGTGGGCTCATCAGTCTGGCTGTCATGTTTTTTTCCATGCAGTCTTTATTCGATATCGAATGGAAGAATGTTCTTTTGTTTATTCTGGCTACTCCGGTACAGTTTTTTTGCGGCTGGCAGTTTTACCGGGGGGCGTGGAGCGGATTCCGTCACTGTTACGCCGACATGAACACGCTCATTGCCGTGGGCACATCCTCTGCCTATTTTTACAGTATTTTCGCTACCCTTTTTCATGTTTCCGAAGTCTATTACGATACATCGGTCATGATCATCACGCTGGTTCTGCTTGGCCGCTGGATGGAAGCGTGTGCCAAGCATAGTGCTTCTTCCGCGATCAAGAAGTTGATGGGACTCCAGCCCAAAACCGCCCATGTTGAAAGGGATGGCAAGGAGCTTGAAATCAGCGTGGACGATTTAGTGATGGGGGACATTGTTCTGGTCCGGCCCGGAGAAAAAATTCCTGTGGACGGAATTCTGACTAATGGGCAATCTTCCATTGATGAATCGATGTTGACCGGTGAAAGTGTTCCGGTGGAAAAAAAATCCGGTGATGAAGTGATTGGGGCGAGTATCAACAAAACCGGATTTTTTAAAATGCAGGTGACCCGTATGGGAAAAGATACTTTATTGGCGCAGATCATTCATCTGGTGGAACAGGCGCAGGGGTCGAAAGCACCGGTACAAAGGCTGGCGGATAAAATTGCCGCAATCTTTGTGCCAGTAGTGATTGCTCTGGCTCTTCTGGCTTTCGCATTCTGGTGGGGCTTTGGAGATTCTTTGGGTCCCTTGCCGACTTCACCATTTCTCTTTGCCTTGATGATATTTATTTCAGTAATGATCATTGCCTGCCCCTGTGCGTTGGGCCTTGCCACTCCTACCGCGATCATGGTCGGAACCGGAAAGGGCGCGGAAATGGGTATCCTGATCAAGGGCGGTGAGGCTTTGGAACAGGCTGAAAAACTGGATACGATTGTGTTTGATAAAACCGGAACCCTCACCAGCGGCAAACCGGAAGTGGCGGATGTGCTTTTGTCTCCCGGAGCCGTATTGGATACGGATAATTTGCTGGTGCTGGCGGGTTCTCTGGAAAAAAACTCGGAGCACCCTTTAGCCCAGGCTGTGGTTTCTGAAGTGAAGAAGCGCGGCCTCAGATTTAAAGCACTTGCTGATTTTGAGGCTTTGCCCGGTTTCGGAGTACAGGGAACGATAGAGGATAAAAATATTTTTCTGGGTAACATGAAGTTAATGGAAGAAAAGAAAATTGATTTTTCCAGGGTGAGAGATGACCTGGAAAAGTTGACCGGGCAGGGAAAGACTCCCATGATTTTAAGTGTTGATGGGAATGTTGAAGGCATCATCACTACCATCGATGCATTGAAACCCTATGCGAAGGAAACCGTTCACCATCTCAAAATGATGGGATTAAAAGTGATGATGGTGACAGGGGATAACCGGAAAACTGCGCAGGCAGTCGCCCGAAAACTGGAAATAGATGATGTGGTTGCGGAAGTCCTGCCTGCACAAAAGAGAGATGAAATTATGAAGCAGGTGGCGCAGGGACGTAAGGTGGCGATGGTGGGCGATGGTATTAATGATGCTCCTGCGCTGGCTGAGTCCACAGTGGGCATTGCTTTGGGGAGCGGCACGGATGTCGCGATGGAGGCATCGGACATCACTCTGGTTACTTCAGACCTTCGGGCTGTGCCCCAGGCCATTGAGCTGAGCAGAAAAACACTTGCGAAAATCAGGCAGAATCTTTTCTGGGCTTTCTTTTATAATGTGCTGGGAATTCCTATCGCGGCGGGGCTCCTGTATCCTTTTTATGGTGTCCTCTTGAAACCTGTGTTTGCCGCTGTGGCAATGTCTTTGAGTTCTGTTTCGGTGGTTGGAAACTCTCTTTTGCTCAAACGCTTTTCTCCCTCCAAATTTTAGTTTGCTAAGGTGGTTTGTGGCTCCGCAAAAAAGAATTAAAAGGTCTTTTTTATTTTCAGTAGTGACGGTCTTTTTCTTTTTCGGGTTTATCGAACTGATTCTCAGGCTTTCCGGGTTTGAGCCGGTATTCCACTATAAAGACTATGCAATCCCTTCCTGGATGGAAGAGCTGGACCCTGTGGTATTGGAAAAATACCAGAAGTTTGTGGCCGGGCAGGGGTTCGTGAATGAAGATGCCCATGCCTACCAGTCTGATTTGCGCTACGGTTATAAGCTCAAACCCAATACCTCGATTACGGTCAAAAACTATTCATCAGCCTTTGTGGTGGACAAACTTCCTCCCTGGACAATTGTTTCCGGCTCCGAAGGGTTTCGCGTATCTTCAAGCGGTGAAGCTGGAACCGCAGAAAAAACCCTGCATGTACTGGGAGACTCCAGCAGTTTTGGCTGGGGTGTGGACTATGAAAAAACCTATTCATCCCTGCTGGTTGAAAAACTAAATGTTTCATCCGGTCGTTTTAAACTGCGGAACCTGTCCCTTCCCGGTTTTTCCTCTTTCCAGGGAAAATTGCTGTGGCAGGAGTTGGGCGAGGTGAAAAAAGGCGACTGGGTCATCCTTTCCTTCGGGTGGAATGATTCCTACCCTTCGTTGCAAACAGATCGCCAACAATTTAAATCGCGAAACTCCCTGGCTGGAAAAATCAGCTGGAATATGAGACAAGTTTTACTTTTTAGATGGATGAGGACGTGGCGTTTGCCCGAACCGGTCCGTACGCAAAAGAAGGGTGTGCGGGTACCTGTAAAACAATACCGCAAAAACCTTGAGGCCTTGATAGAGGGCGTCCGGGAAAAGGGGGCTAAGCCGGTGCTGGTCAGCGTCTGCAATTTTGCTGAATACCGGGAGACAGCGAAGCAAACCGCCGAGACTGAAAAAATTCCTTTTTTAAATGTTCCTTCAGCGCTGGAGTCTTTTTTGCCTACCGTTCACGATAAGTTTCCCGATCAGTTTGTGGCCTATTACGAGGCTTATGGCGAGAGGTTGGAAACCAATCCCATGCTGGCCTTTTTGTTCCCGGACCGTTGCCACCCGAATGAAATCGGACATGGTTTAATGGCTGAAGTTCTCTTTGAAACCTTCAAGGGAGAAACCCGCTAAACTCTCCATGCCTTGGGACAGGTAAGGGGTCTTGTCCTGATCTACGAGGAGTCCTTCGATCCCTTTCAGCGAAGCGATGAAAGCCATGCCTTCCTTCGCGCCCATGACGAACAAGGCTGTGGAAAGGGCGTCTGCATCCATGACCGTTTCGGCGACTACCGTCGCGGACATCACGCCTGTGACCGGGTATCCTGTTTTGGGATTGAGGATGTGGTGATAGCGGGTGCCCTCATGGTCAAAATATTTTTGATAGTCACCGGATGTGGCGACGGCTTTTCCCGAAAGAGAAAAGCCTGCCAGAATCGCTTCGGGTTTTCTGGGATGTTGCAGGCCAATTTTCCACGCTGTTTGATCGGGCCTTAATCCTAGAGTTTTTAGATCACCCCCGGCATTGATGAGAGCATGATGGATATTTGATTCCAGTAATATATTTATTGCCCGGTCCACGGCATACCCTTTGGCAATCGCGCCAAGATGCAGACCCATCCCTTTTTCCGTTAAAAACACAGTCTGATTTTCCAAGCGGATTTTTTTGTAGTCCACTTTGGAAAGTTTTTGTTCAAGTATTTTTTTGTCAGGCAGGGAAGTGTGCTCGCCATCAAAATCCCAAAGCTCCTGAACGGGTTCCAGACTTATATCCAGAGCTCCATTAGTTTGTTCGGCCCAATAGAGAGCCCGGCTGATGACAGCCAACACTTCGGGAGATACGGATACCGGTTCAAGGCCGGCAGACTGGTTGATTTTTGAAATCTCCGAACCAGGGATACGGGTGCTCATCAACCCTTCCATTCTTTGAATTTCGTTGAAGGCACTCTGAATGGCAAGCTCAGCGGTGTCTTTATTTTTTTCGAAAACGGAAATCTCGACAAGGGTTCCCATCAAAAACTGGGATCTGCGGTGTATAGGAGGTTCTCCACAACCGGAAACGAAGATCAGTAAACCGAGCAGGATAATTAACCCGCATATTGTGTGAGTAAAAGGCTTAACCCCCCTGGCCCCCCTTATCAGGGGGGAACTGTCCTCCCCCTGATAAGGAGACCTTTGAGTAACCCAAGATTCTTCGTCACGTTGTTCCTCAGAATGACAAAATGGCTCTTTATTGTCATCCTGAGCTTGTCGAAGGATCTCGGGGTTATGCAAAGCTTTCCTTTTTGTATTTCGGAAAATATTGCGGGACGGGTGGAACATCATGGTTCTATCGGTCGAATCCAGAGACCAGAACTTCGCGGTTGTAAGCGGCAACAACTTCCCCTCTATTGACCATGCCGACCACCCTTTTGGGATCGTTCAGGCGGACTACGGGAAGCTGTTCCACATCCAGCTTGGCGAACAATTCCATAGCCTCGTTGAGGTTGTTTTCCAGTGTGAGAGTCATCACCGACGTGACTTTCAAATCGTTGGCGACTACCAGGTCGGCCAGGTTTTCTTCAAAAATCATTTCCCGAACCATATGGAATGACAAAATACCGGACATCTCTCCCTGGCTGTTTACTACGGGAAAATAAAAGTTCTTGGAATAGGATATGGTTTCCAGGATTTTCCTGAAAGGCATGGCTTCGGGAATCGTCGTGACATCCAGGCTTAAAACATCACTGACTTTTATGGCGTTGAGAATGGAAACCTCCCGGCCATGTTGGATGTTGATGCCTTCCTTCAGCAGTTTCTGAATATAAATGGAGTTTTTGTCGAAGTTGCGAAAAGTATAGGCCGAAACAATGCAGGTGATCATGATCGGCAAAATGATGGTGTAATCGTTGGTCAACTCAAACAGCATCAGAATATTAGTCAAAGGAGCCTGCATGACTGCCCCTGCTACGGCACCCATCCCTACCAGCGCATAGGTTTCGGGAGAGGCGGTAAAACCCGGATTGATCGCATGCACCAGAGTTCCATAGGCCGCACCCAGCATGGCACCAATAAACAGGGCAGGAGCGAACACTCCACCCAACCCTCCTGAACCCAGTGTTACGGAGGTGCTGATGATCTTCAAAAAAATCAGCGCGAATGCCAGTCCCCAAAAGATCTCTCCGGCCAGAGCCTGTTCCATAAAACCGTAGCCGTTTCCCAGAATCGCCGGAGATAACAGGGAGAGGAATCCAACGATCAGACCTCCGAGAGCGGGCTTCAAAGGTTTCGGAATATGAACCTTCTCGTCAAAAATTTCATGCGCCTTGAAATAGGCGATTGTGAATAACTTTGAAACCACTCCGCACAGGAGCCCCAGAAATAAATAGAAAATAATTTCCGAGTAGCTGACCAATTCATGAACCGGTACGTGGAAAGTGATTTCGTTACCCTCAAGGGCTCGACCCGTGGCTGTGCCAATCACCGAGGCGACCACGATGGGACTGAACGTATGGATGGTGAAGTCAGTCAGGATGATTTCCAGAGCGAACAGCACCCCTGCTAAAGGAGCATTGAAGGAGGCGGCGATTCCTGCCGCCGCTCCACAGCCGACCAAAATCTGCACTCTCTCATGGGAAAGGTGAAACATATTACCGAGAGCCGAGCCAACCGCTGAGCCGATCTGAACGGTAGGGCCTTCCCGTCCTGCTGAACCACCGGATCCAATGGTAAGTGCTGATGTGGTGGAGCAAGTCAGCAAGGTGCGTTTGCGAATCTTTCCCGCTTTTAGGGCGACTGCGTGCATGACCCGGTGAACTCCGTTTTCTTTAACGGCATCGGGGAAAAAATGGCAGATGGCTCCGGTAATGATGCCACCTACCATTGGCATGAGCGGTAACAGGAAAGGAATCGCAGAGCCGGTTATTCCGATCCAGGATAGCCCCTCTGGAGAAAAAACCACTCCAAAAAACCCGATCAACCAGCGAAACAGGGTCGATGCCAGTCCTGCCAGAAACCCAATCACTGCCGCCAGCAGTAACATGTTGTGGTCCTGCAATAAGAGGACTTTGATCTTCTCACGGAGATTTTCGAGAGCAGTCTGCATGGGCTTAAAAGTAGAGGTGTAAAACCAATCATTATAATGAAAGAAGTCATTGAGTGCCAGAAGCTAATTATGTTGTATAAAAATGGAACGATTTTTCAGCATATGCTATGCTTCGGGTCGATTTGATTTATGTAATGGAGGATGTACATGGCGGAGAAGAAAGACGGGGTAATCATCGCGCCTTCCATCCTGTCCGCAGATTTTTCCCGGCTGGGGGATGAGGTCAAGGCGGTAGAGCAGGCGGGGGCAGACTGGATTCATGTGGATGTTATGGACGGCCACTTTGTTCCCAACATCACTATTGGTCCGGCGGTGGTGGAATCCATCCGAAAAGTGACTGAACTGCCGTTGGACGTGCATTTGATGATCGAAAACGCCGACAATTATATTGGCGAATTCGTAGACGCCGGTTCGGATATCATCACCGTTCATGCTGAAGCGTGTCCGCATTTGAACCGCACCATTCAACTGATCAAGGAAAAGGATATTCTGGCAGGAGTTGTGCTGAATCCGGCGACTCCTCTTTCTTCACTGGAAGAAATTCTGCACGAGATTGACCTGGTTTTATTGATGTCGGTCAACCCCGGGTTCGGTGGGCAGAAATTTATTCCATCCATGCTGGATAAAATTCAGAATCTGAGTGAAATTATGAGCAATTATGACCATCCGATGGCATTGGAAGTCGATGGGGGAATCAATCCAGAAAATGTGGGTGAAATCAAACAGGCGGGGGCCGGCGTATTGGTAGCCGGGTCAGCAGTTTTTAAAGCGAAAGACTATAAAAAAGCGATAGAATCCCTGCGTGAAGGGTGAGCCCCTTTTATCCTTGTAATTGCTTGTATAAAAGGGATAAACTGTCTGCCTTCGATCAAATTTTACTTTATTGAGGCTGTAGCGGGAAGGCTGAATTGAGGCCTGAAGCCTATTATTAAATATTGGGAGGGTACGAGTTATGATGGGAATTGGTTTTCCTGAATTGATGATCATTTTGGTCATCATTATGATTATTTTTGGGGCGGGGAAACTTCCCGAAATCGGCAGTGCTTTTGGGCGCAGTATTAAAAACTTCAAAAGTTCCATGAAAGAAGCGCAGGAAGAGGAAGAAACTGCTCAGGTTGAGGAAGGCCAGCAGGGTGCTATTGAAGAGGGCGCGGAAGAAGGTAAGGCCGAAGAAGACATGACCGAAGAAGAAAAAGAAGCCGCGATTCGCAAAAAAGCCGAAGAAGAAGGCGAGGCCAAAGATAAGGCCATGAAAGACGCGGCAGACAGTTTCACCGCCTCGCTTCCGAGAAAAGGTTCTTACGATTTCAGTAAAGATCAGGAAAAAAGTTAGAGGGGAAAAGTACAGAAAACCCCCGTGCCGAAAGGCGCGGGGGTTTTTTTTATGGGTTTAACATTGGGGGCTACTCATGATTAATAGCTAGCCCGTATATTGCATGGGTTTGTTGATTATGGAGCAAAAGCATCATTACTATCCCCCTCATCCTAGCCTTCTCCCTCCAGGGGAGAAGGGACTTTTTGCTTCCTCTCCCTTGAAGGGAGAGGATTGAGGTGAGGGTGGTTTGATAGGGATTTTCTTCCATGCCGATTAACACTCGTGCAATATTCAGGCAAAGGGCCAGTCAAAGATCACTTTTCGTCGTACTCCCAGGGTTCTTTAAGGTTATCCGTTGTCCATACCGTTAAACCGTCCATATCTTTATAGATTCCCCGAGTGAAAAAGTTGAACGGATCGAAGAACCGCACTCCTTTTTCCGGATCAAATTCGAAATTCACCTTTTCCTTTTGAATGGGGTGGGCCTTGCATTCCAGGAATTTTTCTCCATCCACTTCTGAGAGCTTGAAAATTTCTTCTATTTTATCCGGCGGATATTGTCCCGAGTCGATCACTTCCTTCACTTTCAGCATGATCGTCTCTACCTTTTCCTTGTCCAAATGATGCATCTTCATAACGCCAGCCAGCCTCGTTAGTCGTTTATATTTAGAAAGAGAATTATAACCCCTTAGTGCCCCTGTGGGGCATGAAATTTAATGAAGAGGTATCACGAGGGGAGGCAGGTAGCAACGACTCGTTAAGCCGAGCTAACTATTAGTTGGCTAATTGAAGGCTATTGCCAGTTACCACCGGGCGTTGCCCGGCTAGTGGGAGGCGAGGGCGATGATGGAACCGGGGAAGATACCGAGGCTGACGGTTGCAATGACTCCTACGAACACGACAAACAGGGTCAATGGAGTCAGAGAGATTCTGAACTCTGCTTCCGGCTCTTTCATGTACATGAAGACAACGACCTTCAGGTAGTAGTAAAAGGAGATGGCACTGTTGAGCACGGCGATGATGACGAGTGTGATGAGCCCTTCCTGGACCGCGGCACTGAAGATGTAAAACTTCGCAATGAACCCGGCAAAGGGCGGCAGACCCGCTAAGGATAACAGGAACACAGTCATACTGAGGGCGATTATCGGGTGTTTGTAAGCCAGGCCGGAATAGTTTTCAATCTCCAGATTCTCTTCACCTTTTCTGCCAAGCAAAATGACGATGCCGAATATTCCGAAGGTTGTGAAGGCATAGGCCAGCATATAAAACAGTAGACTCGAAGCACCGAGAGAATTTTTGGCTATGACCGCCATCAGGATGTAACCCGCGTGTGAAATACTGGAAAACGCCAGCATCCGTTTGATGTTGGTTTGCATGATGGCACCGAGATTGCCGAAAAACATACTGAGGACAGCAATGCTGCTCAGGAGTACTTCCCATGAGGGTGCCATTTCCGGGAAGGCTTCAGCAAATACCCTGAAGAACGCGGCGAACGCGGCGGCCTTGGGTCCTACTGCCATAAAAGCGGTAACGGGAGTCGGAGCCCCCTGGTAAACATCGGGAGCCCACATATGAAAGGGTACCGAGGCGACTTTAAATCCGAATCCGATAATGAGAAGTACCAGTCCCATCAGGAGCAGGGGATTAGACTGGGCTTCCGGATTTTTCACAAAATCTGCAATTTCAAACAAGTTTGTGCTACCGGTCGAGCCATAAACCAGAGTCATTCCGTACAGCAGAAATCCCGTTGCGAACGCGCCAAGTAGAAAATATTTTAACGCCGCTTCGTTGGATGCAAGGTTGCCTCGCCGTATTCCAGCCAGAACGTACAGGCAGATCGAGACAATTTCGATGCCCAGAAAAATCATAATCATATCGGTGGAGGAGGCGAGAAGAATCATGCCTACGGTACAGAACAGGATGAGGGCATAATATTCCCCTGCCCGTATTCCTTCCCGTTCGTTGTATTCCACTGATAAAAGAATCGCCAGTGCGGAACTGATGGTGAAGATACATATGAAGAATAACGACAGGTGATCAACGATATAACTGTCGTTGAAAGAGTAGGCCGGAATCGGATTCTTGGCAAACGCGCTGATTGCCGTCATCAGCAAGCCAACGAGGCTGATGAATACCAGGAGCGTTTTGTTTCGCCCTCCAAAAAGGTCTACTATCAGCACCATCATGGCGAAAACGCTGAGCACGATTACAGGTGCCAGGGCAATCAGGTCAATAGATTCAGGTGCGAGAATGGGTTCCACGTTTATTCCTTAGTTAAAGCTGGCATTTGTAACCTATGGTTCAAACTTGCCATTTCAGTCGGGGTAATGAGTCGAGCATGTTCCCCATGTTTTTCATTCTGTTTGTCGTTATGTTTGTCATTATGATCGTTATCGTGGTGCTCTTTTTTGGGCCGGAAATTGTCCGGACTGACTTTAGAGACCAGATGCGTGACCGATGCGTCAAACGTATCCATGAAAGGTTTGGGATACAAGCCGATCCAGAAAATCAGGATGAGCAGGGGAACTACAGTAAGCATTTCCCGAGTATTCATGTCTTTCAGGTCCGCGTTTTTCGGATTTTTCAATTCCAGGAACATGACACGCTGGAACATCCAGAGGATGTAACAAGCGGCGAGAATGACTCCCGAGGTGGCGCACGCCGCCCAGAGTCCATTGACCTGGAATATTCCCAGCAGTACAAGGAACTCCCCGATAAACCCGTTCATGCCCGGTAACCCGATCGAAGACAGAGCGGCGATCATGAAACAAATGGTGTATTTCGGCATGATTTTAGCCAGCCCGCCGAACTCCGAGATCAACCTTGTATGGCGGCGATCATAAACGACACCCACCAAAAGGAAGAGGGCACCGGTGCTGATACCGTGATTGATATTCTGGATCAATGCACCCTGGATTCCATAAGGATTCAGCGCGAAAATTCCCAGCATTACGAATCCGAGATGGCTGACGCTGGAATAGGCAACCAGTTTTTTCAAGTCTTCCTGAACCATCGCCACCAACGCTCCATATATGATTCCGATGATCGCCAGCCAGGCTACCATGGGAACAAACTCGTAAGAAGCCTGGGGAAAGAAGGGCAGGTTAAAACGCAGGAACCCGTAAGTACCCATTTTCAACAGGACACCTGCCAGAATGACAGAACCTGCGGTGGGTGCTTCAACATGAGCGTCCGGCAACCAGGTGTGGAAGGGAAACATGGGTACCTTGATGGCAAAAGCCAGAAAAAAGGCCATCCACAACCACTTCTGTGTGCCGAGAGGCGCGTCCAAATGTTCGGTAATATATAAGATGTCTGCCGTTGCCACTCCGGTCGTTTCCTGAATATAAAAATAAATCCAGAGGATGGCCACCAGCATGAGCAAGGAGCCCACGGCGGTGAACAGAAAAAATTTGATGGATGCATAAATTCGGCGCGGGCCTCCCCAGACGCCAACAATAAGATACATGGGAACCAGTTGGAACTCCCAGAAGACATAAAACATGAAAAGGTCCAGGGAGATAAAAACCCCCAGCATGCCGGTCGAAAGAGTCAGCATGGCTATCATGTATTCGCGCATATGTTTGTTTATGTCCCATGAGGCAAGAACGCAGATCATGGTCAGGAAGGTGGTCATCACATAAAGCAGTAGTGAAATACCATCCAGGCCGATGTGGTAGTTGATGCCCCAGGCTTCGATCCAGGGAACGTTCAACTCAAACTGCATCTTATGGGTCGTGTTGTCGAAATTCGTCCACAACAATAACGAGAGCAGGAAATCCGCCACAGCGACAGCGAGAGCGGTCTGCTTGATCGCCGCTACACTTTCCTTGGGCATGAAGACCAGGAACAGCGCCCCGGCTAAAGGCAGAAATGTGATAAAAGTTAAAAACATTTTAGAACATCACCAGCAAAAGACTGATAAAACCGACAACAATAAATAAGGCATAGTTGCGGACGAAACCGGACTGCAACGTCTGGGCCTGGCGACTGCACCAGCCAATGATTTTAGCGGTCCCGTTCACTGTGCCATCGATGGCTTTGGCATCGCATTCTTTCCAAAGCAGTTTGGAACCTTCTATTGTAGGTTGCACAAACGCATCATCATAAAGTTCGTCCACATAATATTTGTTCTGTACCATGTCGAGTCCCCACTGTCCCTCTGTGAACTTGTCCGGCAGGTCGGGCCGCTTGATATAGAACATGTAGGCACCAAAAATCCCGACAACGGCAACGGCAAGGGAGAAACACATTAACAAAAGCTCGGTCCACCATTGGTGCTCCGTGGGCTCCAATAAGTGCGTCCAGGAAGGAGCGTGCTGACCTGCTTGATGGAGCATATGCTCAGAATGTTGTAACGCGCTTGCGAGATCGAAATGAAGCACCGGTTCCAACCAGCTATGTAAAATGTGCATATGCCACCAGTGATGAAACGGGATGCCCAGCAGGCCCCCAACGGTGGCGAGTCCAGCTAAAATAACCAGTGGCATGGTCATCACTTTCGGAGATTCATGCGGGTGGACCGAGGGGTCTACCCTGGACTCCCCGTGGAAAGTCATGAACACCAGTCGGAACATATAAAATGCAGTCAACAGAGCGGCAGATACACCCATTCCCCAGAAAATAATGTTTCCGTCCATCAAAGAGTGATACAGCACTTCATCTTTACTGAAGAAACCGGATAGCGGGAATATGCCAGCAATAGCAAGTGTGGAAACCACGAACGTCCAGTAGGTGACCGGCATATGTTTTTTGAGTCCGCCCATCTTGCGCATGTCCTGTTCACCATGGATGCCATGAATGACGCTACCGGACCCAAGAAAAAGACAGGCTTTAAAGAAAGCATGCGTTACGAGATGGAAGATAGCGGCGGTGTACGCGCCAACTCCGCAAGCCAGGAACATATAACCAATCTGGCTGACCGTGGAATAGGCCAGCACACGTTTGATATCGAATTGTGTCATGCCGATGGTAGCCGCCATGACCGCAGTGCCTCCGCCAATAAACGCAACGACAGTCATCGTCATGGGCGACAGGTTGAACAACACGCTACACCGGACGACCATATAGACTCCCGCCGTAACCATGGTGGCCGCGTGGATCAGGGCACTGACCGGTGTTGGGCCTTCCATAGCATCCGGGAGCCAGGTATAAAGCGGAATCTGCGCCGACTTCCCTGTTGCGCCAACAAACAGCAACATAGTGATGATGGTTACGATTTCTCCGCCATAGATCAGTTTTTCCGGGGCGGCATGCATAACGTCCGTGAAGTCGATGGTGCCAAAAACATTAAATATATACATGACCGCCAACAGGAAGGCGAAATCCCCAACACGGTTGACGACAAAAGCTTTGGTGCCGGCATCGCACGCCGACTTCTTTTCGAAATAATAGCCAATGAGAAAATAGGAACAGCACCCGACACCTTCCCAACCAATGAACATGAGCAGGAAGTTATTGCCCATAACGAGCAGGAGCATGGCGGAAGCGAACAGGTTGAAATAGGCGAAGAACCGGTAGTAGCTGAACTCTTCCTGCATGTAACCAACAGCATAGACATGGATGATCGAACCGACACCGGTAACGACAAACATCATAACCAGAGTGAGCGGGTCAATCTGAAAACCGAAGTCCACGATAAAATCACCGGCCCCGAACCAGGTCCAGGCAACCTGCTCATACACGTGTTGCCCTTCTGGCAACATGAGGTAACCAACGTAGACCAGAACGGAGGTAAGAAAAGACAGGATCATACTGCCACAGGCGATAAACCCCACTGCTTTTTTGCCAATTTTCAAACCAAAAAACCCGTTGATGATGGATCCGATCAACGGATAAAGAGGGATCAGGCAGGTCAGTTTCAGCAGCATACCGTGTTCACCATTTTAACAGGTTAAAGTCGTCCAGATTGACAGTCGGTTTATTCCGATGCATTGCGATGATAATAGCGAGCCCAACCGAAACTTCGGCGGCGGCGACACACATCACCATGAAACTGAAAATTTGCCCGTTCGATAGATTCATGTAATGGTCAAACGAGATCAGCGAAATGTTTACGGCATTCAGCATGATCTCAATAGACATGAACACAACGATAACGTTTCGGCGTATCAGGACACCTGCGACTCCAATCACGAACAGGGTCGCGCTCAGCATCAGGTAATGTGATAAAGGAACAGTCTCTTCGAGCATAATCAGTCCAATTTGTTTTTAGCCAGGACCACTGCCCCGACCATTGCCGCAAGTAAAAGAATAGATGCCACTTCAAAGGGCAGTACAAAATCCGTAAACAGTGTTTCACCAATAACGGCCACCGTGCCGAAAGTATCGGGAAGGGTAGCGGGTGTATTCATGTCTACTGAAAACAAGACCTCCGCGATCTTGTATAAAACTCCCAAAGTCAGGAACCCCGTCAATACCGAGAGCAGTAAATTCTGGTCTCTGGAGGCCCAACCCTTGTCATCGCCTTGTTTCAGGTTCAGCAACATGATCACGAACATGAACAGAACCATAATGGCTCCGGCATAAATAATGATCTGCAAAATGGCGATGAAGTGGGCCTGTTGCAAGACGAAAATGGCAGCCAGACCAAGCATCATGCCAATCAATGAAATGGCCGAGCCCACCGGGCTGTTGTTAAAGATAACGCCCAGGGCCAAAGCCACGCAGAGTCCCGCTACCGGGTAGAAGATCAGTAGTTCCATTTCGCGTACATGTTACGGGTGAATTCAATGCGCTTTTGCAAATCGGCAACCGGTGTTAAAAGTTGCTCTTTGGTATAAAGCATTTTCTTTCGATCCAGCATGGATATTTCGCAATCGTCGCTCATGAAGATAGCTTCTTCCGGACAGGCCTCTTCACAGTTGCCACAAAAAATGCAAATGGCGTAATCGATGTTGAACACATCAGGCCATCGTTCATACTGATTTTGCTTGCCGGTGTTATGCCCCGGTTCGATGTGTATGCAATAAGCCGGGCAGGCTATTTCGCAAAGACCGCACGCCACACATGCCGGGTGCCCGTCTTCGTTTTGAGCCAGTACAGGTCGCCCACGATAAGCGATCGGGTACTGAACCTGTTCTTCCGGATAATATACGGTCATGATCCTTCTATCCTTTGCAGTGCCGAGGAAAAAAGGAATGAATCCAAACAAGTTATGAAAGAAACGTCGTGAGGTGAGCCACATCCCTTTTATAATTTCAGGGAGGTAAGACTTTTCCCACCAAGTCATCTCAGATCTTCTATTTACATAATAAGCCATCAGCGCACTCCTTAATTCAGCGCCAGGATTACGAGCCCGGTAACGAAAATATTTGCCAGGGACAGGGGGAGAAGAATCTTCCAGCCCAGTTTCATGATCTGGTCATAACGGAATCGGGGGAGCGTCCACCGAATTATCATTTGCAGATAAATGAAGAAAACCACCTTGGCAAAAAACACACCTACATGTATCAACATCACAACGAGGTTCGAACCCGTGGTGCCGAGAAAATCAAACCAGGAAAGCAGCGTGGCCGTTGTTAAAAACGGAATATGCCACGCTCCAAAAAACAAAATAGTCATGATCGCGCCGATCGTGACCATTTCGACAAACTCGGCCATGAAAAACATGCCGAACTTAAGACCACTGTATTCTGTAAAATAACCTGCGACCAGTTCTGACTCAGCCTCTGGAGCATCGAAAGGGATGCGTTTGTTCTCGGCAATGGACGCGGTCAGGAACATGAAAAAACCAAGAGGCTGGAGAAAGAATCCCCACCGCAGAAAGTCTTCCTGCGCGGCACCGATTTCGGTGAGCTTCATGGTTCCATAAACCATGAGAACACCGATAATGGTGAGTCCCATAGTGACTTCATAAGAGATCATCTGCGATGCGGTACGCATCGAACCCAGGAGCGACCAGTTGTTGTTGGAACTCCAGCCGGCGATGACATAGCCATAGGTCGCCAGAGACGCAATTGCGAATACAAACAGAAGGCCAACATCCAAATCCGAAATTACCAGATTGACTTCTTTGTCGAAGAGCGTGTATTGCCCGCCAAAAGGCACGACTGCAAAAGTCACCAGGGCCGGAACCAGAGCTATGATCGGGCTAAGCGTATGGAGAACCTTGTTGGCTCCATCCGGTATAAAGTCTTCCTTGGTAAACATCTTCAACGCATCGGCGATGATATGGAACAGGCCCAATGCGGTAAACCCCATGATGTCCGCACGGTTGGCTCCAATGCGATCCTGCATGAGCGCACTCTGCTTTCGTTCCACCCAGGTCAGGACCGGGGCAAAAAAGCCAACGGTGATCGCAAGTATGAAAAAGATTTTAACCAGCGTAATGATTAAATCGACCCACATGGTCTTTCCTTAATTCAGCGGCCCGATCAGGGGTTGCCGTTTGTTAATAGGATAATCCTTGCGCAAAGGATGCCCCTTGAACTGTTCGTAAAGCAGAATTCGTCGCAAGTTGGGATGGTCGCGAAACTTGATGCCGTACATATCCCAGATTTCACGTTCATACCAGTTTGCCGTTTTCCACAAAGCTGATATCGAGTCGGCAAAGCAGTCTTCTATCGAGACGGGAATTTTTACCCGCAACCGATGGTTGTGTTTGAGGGAATAGAAGTGGTAGACCACCTCAAACCGGTCCTCCTTTTTTGAGGAGTAATCGACTGCCGTAATGTCCATCAAAAAATTGAACTCTAATTCAGGGTCGTCGCGCAGGAACTTGAAGAACTCGTTGCCACAGTTTTTTTTCACAGTGACAGTCTCATCACCGCGAAAGTCGTGGTCATCAATCACCAGAGAACCGTGTTGTTGTTTTATGCGTGCAATGATTTTTTTTTCAGACATCGTTTTTTTATCTGCCACGTTAGTGGCCAGCGTAACGCTGGACCCAAATTACAATATCTTTTTACTGCGCTCAATGAATTCTGACCGCTCTTCAACGTAATGCAAAGCTACCTGCCACGTTAGTGGCTACTCCCAGTCGAGTCCGCCGCGTTTCCAGACATAGAGCAGGCCAACGCCGAGGATGAGAATGAACAACATCATTTCAATGAAGCCGAACATTCCCAATCTCCTGAATAGAATGGCCCAGGGGAAAAAGAAGATGGCTTCGATGTCAAACAGAACAAATAGAACCGCCACAAGGTAAAACTTGACGGAGAAACGTTGATGAGGGGAAACTAACTGGCTTTCGCCACATTCAAAGGGCTCCATTTTGTCGGCGAACTCCCTTTTGGGCCCTAACATAGTAGTCATCACGACCATGCCAACGGCAATGCCAATGCAAAGAAGTAACATGATCGCGGCGCCGATGTATTGTTCAAGCATATGCTTTTTGTAACGATTTGGCGTTTTTAATAAATGCTCTTAATTGAGCCCGATCGATTGATGCATAAGTTTTTTCAGACGATCAGAACTCTCTCCTCCAAGAACGCTCTAAACCCCCAAAAACAAATAGTTAACTGAGCTCAAGACCAAGGCGGAAAACTCGGTTAAATAGAAGGCCGATAGTAACCAAGCGGGTAGTTTTTGTCAATGAAAAAGCGTTGATATTCCTAATAATTCCTCGCCTTGTAAGCGATGCTTTTAAAGGGGGTTGAGGCAGGTTTTGCTGTGGGGACAAAACACAAATCCGGGTGAGAGAGGGGCTGAGGGAAATGGAGGGAGCAAGGGCAGGGCGGGACAAAAAAAAACGCCCCCAGCTTTAAAGCTGGAGGCGTTTTCAAATAAAAACCCGGCCTCGTCCTACTCTCCCACACAGCTGCCCGTGCAGTACCATCGGCGCTGAAAGGCTTAACTTCCGTGTTCGGAATGGGAACGGGTGTGGCCCTTTCGCTAATAAGACCGGAAATTCTAAACATCTAGAATTCGGAATTAACAATTGAATATAGTTTGAAATAGCAGAGGGGAAAAATAAGGTCAAGCCTCACGACTTATTAGTACCAGTTAGCTGAACACATTGCTGTGCTTACACATCTGGCCTATCAACCTTGTAATCTTCAAGGAGTCTTCAGTCTCCCCGAGGGGAGAAGAGATATCTTGTTTCAGGGTTGGCTTCCCGCTTAGATGCTTTCAGCGGTTATCCTTTCCAAACATAGCTACCTGGCAATGCAATTGGCATCACAACCAGCACACTAGAGGTTTGTCCATTCCGGTCCTCTCGTACTAGGAAC
>Ga0209044_1000679_pt1 | contig 25325 bp, 25 predicted proteins | sample SaaInlV_130m_DNA_FD_184655 | JGI IMG/M metagenome (GOLD analysis project Ga0209044, IMG submission 184655) | Marine microbial communities from expanding oxygen minimum zones in the Saanich Inlet - SI037_S4LV_130m_DNA (SPAdes) (version 2) | ecosystem: Environmental > Aquatic > Marine > Intertidal... | reverse complement strand
TACCAGCAGTTATTAGTCCATAAAATATTGATTCCATATAATTTACGGAAGAAAATTGATTTATTTTTAAAGTTTAAATTAAGTATGCATTATTTGCGAGGTAATAATCAATTAAACGTTAGCAATAACAAAGAGATTGAAATGCAAATTGTCGGATGGCATAACTATGACAACAATGAACTAAATGATAAAGACGAAGAAGAAAATTGTTTCAATGTTCTTATTTCTGGTATTGATTCAAATAAAAATTCACTGTGTATATATGTTGAAGACTTTCAGCCATTTTTTTATGTCAAAGTTCCAAATAATTGGAAAAAGTTAGACGTAAGTACTCTTGCCAAATATTGCAAAAATCACTATGCTGTTGCTGACTCGTATAGCGATGATCTTGTAATGTATCAATTAATAAAACGAAAACCATTTTATGGGTATACGCATAATGACATGTTTAAATTTGCAAAACTTGTTTTCCTAAACAAAGGAGCATTTCATGCCTACCAAAGAGTGTTTAATCGTCCCATTAAACTCGAAGGACTGTATAATGGGTATTTGGAAGTATTTGAAGGAAGTGTTGAACCTATGTTACGCATGATGCATGTACGTGATATTCAAGCTTCTGGTTGGATTCGTATTGATGCTAAAAAATATGTTGTTAATAAACCACGTCTTTCAAATTGTCAATACGACATAACTATGAGTTACAAAGATCTACATGGTATTAAAAAAGACGCTATTGGAGACATACTTTTTGCAGGGTTTGATATTGAAGCTGATTCGTCGCATGGTGATTTTCCTATTGCAAAAAAGGATTACAAAAAGCTTGCACGAGACATATTTAACGAATATATTAACCTTGTAAAAAAGTCAAATACGCAGTTGAAAAATTATTTTCAAACTTTTCTTGAACTCGCATTTGAAGACTGTTTTAATCAAAACCAAATCGATTACATAAACAGAGAACCATTGAGTGATCAAGAATTACATGATCTTGTAGAAGCTACGTATCCTCTTCTTGTAGAGCGTAGATTATACGATATGAAAAAAATAATTGAAAAAGTTGTAGAAACGGATTGTACAATGCTGGCAACACAGCTTGATAGTGAACGAAGACGTCTTATTAGCATTAATGACAAAGTATATTTAAGCAGACCAAAAGAGACGTATCAATTTATGCTTGATTTAGCATTTAATCCTTATTACAATGCATCAAATATTAACGTTGTATATACAAAAAACAATGCAAAACCAAGTGACACAACCATCGAAAAAGTAGCAAATGAAATACTAAAATGTTGTATCGAATACACCGAAACTATGAAAAAGAAAGTGCGATTAAATGCAAATAAAAAGAATCTTATTTCGCGAAAAGAAAAAGACGATTTGCGCGAAGAACTTTCGAGTGAAAATTATGACATCAGTTATTACATTGAAAAAATGAATGTTATTATGAATGAAAATTTTCCACCAGTTATTGGAGACAATTTAATTCAAATCGGAACTACATTCCAAAAGCTCGGAGAACCAGATTGTTTTTTGAAACATATTATTGTGCTTGACACTTGTGACACTATAAATAATGACGAACTTATAAAAGACGAAAACAAAGACACTGTTTTCCCTTTAAAAGAAATAGAATCTGCTGTTAAAAAGCACGGTCTTGATACATTTGAACTCGAGTCAATAGAATCTATAGAAAAAGAAAAAGAAAGGTGTAACGCCAAGTGTATTGAACTTAATTACAAAGAACAATGTAAAACCGATAAAGCAGAAGTAGTTGTAGAAGTCTATGATAATATGAAAGACGTCTTACTTGCTTGGACACGTCTTATTGTAATGTCTGACGTAGATGTTCTTATTGGGTACAATATATTTGGTTTTGATTTTAAGTTTATGTACGAGTGTGCTCAGGTATGCGATTGCGTGGAAGAGTTTATGCAAATAGGACGAATGAAAGGATTTGTACAAAAAATGCATGTGCAAGGTCACAATATAAAAGATACAAACAAGAAACAATCTATGGACGATATGGCTCATAACATTGAAATGCATGGACGATTGGTCATTGACCTGTTTAAAGTAATACAGACTTCGTACAACTTGGATAGCTACAAGCTCGATAATGTTTGTGAAAAGTTTTTGTACAAAAATAAAAACGACTTGCCTCCAAAAGAAATTTTCAGATTGCAAAAGGGAGATAGTGAGGATCGATGCACCATTGCTAAATACTGTCTTATTGATTGTGTTTTATGTAACAGGCTGCTTATCAAGCTTCAACTTCTTGTAAATAACATTGGTATGTCTAATGTGTGTTCTGTACCATTGATGTACCTCTTTTTGCGCGGGCAGGGAATAAAGGGACTAAGTTTTGTGTCTAAAATTTGTAGGGAAAAAGGTTATTTAATTAACAATTTGAAAAAGCAGGAAGAAACGTCGGAAAAATACGAAGGAGCTATTGTCCTTAAGCCTACGACCAAGATTTACATTGATGACCCAGTATGTGTTGCTGATTTCAATTCGTTGTATCCCAGCTGTATGATTAGCGAGAACTTATCTCACGATTCGCTTGCTGGTGTTTATAACTGTTATAAATGCATAGACATAGACAAACTGGAATCCAACGATGAAAAATGTAATTGTTATAAATTTGACTCTAAGTATGCTCACATAAAGGAGGTTGAATACGTCGATATTCAATACGATATCTACGACTACATTGACGATTACAACTCGCAAGGCATGGTGAAAAAAGAGAAAAAGAAAATCAAAAGTGGCATTAAGACATGTCGATTTGCACAACTTCCAGATGGAAAGAAGAGTATTATTCCTGAAATCTTACAGGAACTCTTGAAGCATCGCAAAAACACACGTAAAACCCAAAAGAATTTTCCTGAAAACTCTTTCGAATGGAACATTTACGAAGGGCTTCAGCTTGCGTATAAGATTACAGCTAACTCTTTCTATGGACTGACTGGTGCTCAGACCAGCAAGATTTATTTACCTGAAATTGCTGCTTCTACAACAGCGACTGGTCGAAATCTTATCAAGATTACCAAGAAGCATTACGAGTCTCATTACGACTGCAAGGTGGTATATGGAGACTCAGTAACTGGAGATACTCCAGTAATCATACGAAACAGGGGCGTTGTTACCGTCGCTAGTATTGAGTCCTTGGTAGAAAGGGAAAAGGACTGGTCTGAATACGATGAAAAACAACAAGTAACGTTTATTGGTCTTGAAGTATGGACCGAACGCGGATGGACAAAAGTAAACAGGCTTATACGTCATAAAACAAACAAGAAAATTTATCGAGTATTGACACATACTGGTTGTGTTGATGTAACAGAAGACCATAGTCTTCTTGACCATTCGGGACGTAAAATAGCGCCAAAAGATTGTGTTGTTGGAACAGCCTTGTTGCACTCTGAACTTCCTATTTTAAAAGAAACGAATGTTAGTGTAACAGCAATAGAAGCGTGGGCTATGGGATTTTTTATGGCTGATGGTAGTTGTGGAAAATATGTTACAAAATGGGGAATAAAATACTCCTGGGCAATTAACAATGCTTGTTTGGACTATTTAAATCAAGCAAAAGACTACTTAAAAAAGAGTACAAACCAAGAATTTAAAATTCTTGATACACTTAAATCTTCTGGAGTTTATAAGCTTGTTCCTGTTGGTGGTATGAAAAATATAACACTGAAGTACCGAGCACTTGTTTATCGAGAAAAAGAAAAAATTGTACCACAATGCATACTTGAAGCACCATTAGAAATTGCAAGAGAGTTTTGGAATGGTTATTACATTGGAGACGGCGATAAAGACATATATACACGATGTGATGCGAAAAATAAGTTGACTTGCCAGTCTCTGTATATGTTGATGACAAAAATAGGGTTCAAAGTCTCATTGAACAACCGAACTGACAAACAAAACATTTATCGTTTGACAGCAACTAAACGAAAGCAAAGAAAGCCTTGTGATAGTATCAAAAAAATAGAAGAAGTAACACATTTATATCATAGTTGTTATGTGTATGATTTTGAAACAGAAAACCATCATTTCCAAGCAGGTATTGGCAAAATGATAGTTCATAATACCGATAGTGTGTTTATACGCTTCAATTGCAAAGACTTAAACGGTAAAAAACTTCACGGACTTGATGCTATTAATAAGTCAATAATGCATTGTACAGAAGGTGCATTAGCTATATCAAGACAACTTAAAAAGCCACATAATTTAGAATTTGAAAAATCTATTTTCCCATTTATATTGATTTCAAAGAAACGATATCATGGGCATTATTATACCGAATACGGATCTTCAAAATATTCGCCTAAAAGTATGGGTATCGTATTAAAAAGGCGCGATAACGCAAATATTTGTAAGGAAATTTTCGGTAATGCTATTCGAGAAATTATGTTAAAACAAGATCTAGAAGCAAGCTTACAAATGATAAAAAATTGTTTGCGTAAGCTGTTGGATGGTGAATATCCATATGAAATGTTTATAATTTCAAAAACGCTTCGTAGTTATTACAAAGCACCGGATACTGTTGCACATAACGTATTAGCACGACGTATTGCAAGACGAGACCCTGGTAACAAGCCTCAAACAAATGACAGGGTACCTTACATATATGTCCAAGTATCTGGTGACGATGGAAAGAAGAGAATACTCCAAGGAGACCGTGTTGAAAACCCGGATTATGCGCGTGTGATGAAACTAAAGATAGATTATAAATTTTATTTAGAACGACAAGTAATGCAGCCTATTTTGCAAGTATTTAAGCTCGATTCTAGGTATTATGAAAAATGCAAAAAACTTTTTGACAATACGCTAATGGAATATGAAACAAAGCGAAATAAAAATCAAAAAATAACTGCGTTTTTCAAGGTTGTACCAAAAACAGAAAAGAGTTTTAACCCGTCTAAAAAAAGTGAAAAAGAAGAAGAAGAAGAAGAAGAAGAAGAAGAAAATAATGAGGAAGAAGAAGATAATGAGGAAGAAGAAAAAGTCGATCTTGTTTCATACGAATTTTAGCACGTAAAAATCGTATTTAAAATTATACTTTATAATAGTAAATGCATGGTTCAAAATCAGATTTGCAAGTATTTCGTGATAACATTAATAAATTTATAGAACAGCTTGTTCGTATTTATCCTGAAGATAAAGATCTTATGGTTTACAAAGACAAAGTAGCTCTTTATGCAAAGGTAGACCCTCGAGGTATGGTGGAATATTTTATGAATAACATGTCAAACTATACAGTACATATAATGGAACGTAACGATGATTTTTTCTTAAAAGACCTGGCTATTGAACAGGTAACGCAAAAAGAAAAATACCGCGAGCTCTTTGATAAAGTACGTAAGTTATGGCTTGATGGTATGACAAATGAAACTAAAAATACAGTGTGGCAATATTTTGTAGTTTTTGTTACATTGGGTGCAAAAATAACGCAAGATCACAATACCATAACAACTATAAATAAATATAGGAAAATACCTTTGAAAATTTAAATATTATTTATTTTATATGGGAGCCTTTTTTTCAAAAGACGAAGAAGAACAACAACGAGCTAATAGAATTAATGATATAAAAGAAACTTTGCGTAAAGCAAAGCAACAAAGACAATCTATGGAAGCTATAAATGATACGGAAGACGAAGCAGCTATACAACTTCTTCAGGAAGGTGGATTTATAGACCCTCCAGCTCCAGCTCCAGCTCCAGCTCAAACCGGTGGTTTCTTTATGGTTTGTGCTTAATTTTTTAAACTTTTTTATTTATGATTTATAAATGAAAATAACTAAAGTTCTTGTAAGTTGTGATTCTCATGGTGATTACGCATCAATGTTTCCATTGGTTCATAAAATGTGGAAAAGCATATGTGATTACGATTGTATTGCTATTTATGTAGGTACCAGTCTACCTGCTGTATTGGAAAACTTTAAAAACAAGTTTCCAGATAGTGTAATACTCTATAAACCATTACCAAACATACACACTACTTTTCAAGCACAGTGTATTCGTCTTTTGTACCCGGCTCTTATGGAAAATGAAACAGTACTAATATCTGATATGGACATAGTTCCGTTAAAAAAACAACACTTTGTTGAATTACTGGATAGTTACAACAAAGAAAATTTTGTTACGTACACGGATCGTTATGTAAAGCAAAAAATGTTTGCAATGTGTTATAATGCAGCTCATTGTTCAGTCTGGCAAACTATTTTTAACGTAAAAAAAATTGATGATATATCTACTAATTTAATACAGTGGTACAAAGACGAATATACTGGTAGTAAAAATTGTATTGGTTGGTTTACAGACCAAGAAAAACTTTATAGTAATGCTATAAAGTATGATAAAATAATAATACTTAATGACATACACACAAATTACAAGCGTCTTGATAAAAAACAAAAGAAATTTATACTTGAAAATAAACAAGTAATTTGCCAATCAATTCATAATTATTCTGATTTTCATTTTATTCGCCCGTATTCAAAGTTTCATAAAATTATAAATAATATTGCGCTTTGTGCTGTTAACAATTCCAATAAGGAACCTTTTCAGGATAACGTCTAGTACAATCCCATCTTTGACATGGATGATCGTCCTTATGACAAGTACTACACTTCCATTTTCTGTTCCACCCGCTTCCACTCCATCCACAATTACACTCGTGTGGAACACGTGACCATTTACCACATCTCGTTTCAACACATGGTCCTTCTTTTGTTTTAGTACAGCGTTTAATTCTGTTTTTCATATTGTTTATTTGTGACCCAAAATCATTTGTAAAATTACTTAGTTTGTTGTCATTATAAAATAGATCATCGTTATCTATTGTAGTCGTGACGTGATTTACAATATTATTTATATTTTCGGTTTGTTTTAGCCCATTTAGCCCGTTTAGCCCGTTAAAAGAGTTAAACGATTCACTGTACCATATATGTTTAAACACTAAAAAAATTATTACTGACCAAAAAACAACTTCAATTAAGTTATTGGTCATTTATAATATTGTAAGAAAAAAAGTTATTTTATTTTATTTTATAGGTTTCTATGTTATTTAATATTGTTTGTAATGCAGAAGTACTAATAGACGGATAATTTATATCTGGAATAGGATTTGGCATATCTACTTTTCCACCGCTTATTTCATCGAGTTTTGATTTTACTTTTGTTATGTCACCTTTTAGATTGGACATTGCAGTATTGAATTTTCCTTTGACCTCGTTAATAGCAATTTCATTTGCATTAGTTAATTGTAAAAGAGTGCCAACAGAAATATTAAATTGGTCTACAATACCAGTCATATTGGATAATTCTCCAAATGTATGCCCTGTTAATTTACTAAATAATGTTTTTATTTCGTCAATTGCATCTACCATACTAGACCGAATGCTTTCCATACTGTCTTTTGATTTAGAAAATGTAGTCTCAGTTGTTTTTACGGCAACAAAAAGACTATTCATACTGGCAAGCATATTATTAAATACATTAGCAATTAAATAACTAAATAATGTTTCAAACGCAGTGTAAATAGACGTTATCATAGTTGTAAGCATAGTTGCTATGTTTTTAAAAATAGAAATTATGGTATCAAGTATTCCTTTTCCAGTATTTTGTATTCCTGATGTTACATTTTTATTGGTTTCTAGTGTTTGTTCAACTGTTTTTGATACTTCAAATAACTTGGTGAAACTGCTTACTATTGTTGTTCCTATGTTATTTGTAAGCAAGGATTCAAACGCAGTATAAAAATCTTTAAAAATTTTTGCAAAGAACTGCGAAATATTAGTAATAATACCATTAAGTATGCTTATTAAATTACTACTATTTTCTTGTATACCCGTTGTTACAGATTTGTTGATTTCTAACGTTGTATCAACTGTTTTTACTGCACCAAAAAGAATATTTATTGAATCCAATATATTCTTAAAAACATTAGTATTAACGTAAGTAAGAACTGATTTAAACAAATCAACTATACTGGTTATAAATCCTATAAATATATTAACAAACTGTTTTACTGCTTGAATAATAATATCTAACGGTGCGTTTGCAAGTGAAGAAAAAGCACCAAATGCAGAACTAATTAAAGAAGATAAAAATTGAGGTGGATCGCTTTCAACACTTAAAGCAGCTTTAGTAGCTTTGTCTTTTTGCAATTTGTCTTTTATTTTTTGTCGTTGTAAAAGAAGATCGCGATACTCCAATTTGAGTTGTTCGTATTCTTCTGTATTTGTTGTTTTTGCTTGTTGTAATCTTGCTTGCAATTCTTCGGTTTTTTGATTAATATTATTCAATGTTTTTTCCATAGGACTAACAAACGATTCCGATAATGGAAAATAAAAAATAGCTAAAACTACTAGTATGGTTGCAATTAATTCAAAATCAACCATAATTATATTATTATGCAATAAAAAAATTAAGCATTGAAGTTTGTTAATACTTGTGTTTCAATATTTTTCATATTTGTTAGCATTGTAGTACTTACAGTATTAATATTGGTTGCAAGATTTCCTAATACTTCTTTATGCTCTTCTAAATTCAATAAATTTGGAGATAAATTGCTTATGTCTTGTTCAAGGTTTTCAAGTTGTGATTTTAAATTTTGTAATTGATCAAGACCAGTCTTTAAGTTTACTACGTTTTCATTTTCAAAATTTTCTTTTGTGTAAGGTAATAAATAAAAAATTACCAAAGCTGCCAAAGCTGCCAAAGCTATTAAAATAGTTGGTGTCATATATTAAATAGTAATAAAAAAGTTTAAAATTGTAAGTTAGTTGATACATTTGATTTTATTGTGTCCAATGATGTTGTAAAGTCGGTATAAGCAGTGTTAATATTAGTAGTTATATTAGTTAGCGAGTCTCCTACTTCGGGGAGCGATGGAGCTAGTTCGGCTATATCGTCAGCTAGATTATCAAGATTATTTTTTACTTCAGTTAACTTACCAATAGCTTCTGTCATGTCTGTCACGGGGTCAACATATCCACCTGATTGAATTGCTGAATTTTTAACAGCAAGTGGGAGACCAAATATTATTAGTGCTACTATTACAATTAGAACATACAGCATTATTATAATTATAATACAGATAAAAATATTTATTCAGACGTGTTTACTTTGTCTTCGATTTTGAGAATGTAGTACAATGTAACAAGACTAATACCGACTGTCAAAATGCTTGGAATAGCACTTATCAAATAACCGATTATGTCACCAGTAAATTGGAACATTTGTATCAAAGTAGGTATCAATACTTCACTCGAACATTGCTTACTATAATAAGCGTAAGGGATATACAAATATGGGAAAACCAATGCTGCAATAAGTTCTATCCAGTTCCAAGTAAGGTTACATTGATATGCCAAAAATACAGCATAAATTGATCCAATTACATGAATAATACCGGTACCAAGAATAAATTCAATAACAAAACCACCTTGTTGGTTGTATTGAACATTTTCTTGGAGTGTTTCCATAACATTTTCAATTTGCTTTTTTTGTTCTTCGTGTAGTGCTGTTACAGATGGTATTTGCTGTTGTTTCTGAAAATTTACATCAAACACATTAGAGTCGTTGGCACAACTTGGTTCGGGAGTTACAAAAGCTGGTGCTGCGTTCATTATACTATAATTAGATATTTTATTTTTAAAAGTCTGGAACACCTTGTATCATACGTTCATTGATTTCTGGAACAAGCGAAATATTTTCATCAAAAATAGGTATTTCTTGAGTACCGTCTATATCCAATAAGAAAACTAATAACCATACAATAAACCCAACAAGAGCTGCATTTTTAATGTATGTCATCTTCGTTTTTTTATTGTCAAATAGACGAGAATCCAAGTACATAAATACAAAAGCAATCAATGCTGCAAGAATAGGATAAAAATACAGACTAGAAATTATCATTATAGTCTTACTTATAAAAATAGTTTATGCTTCTAACTCACTAACAAAATCATCAATGCTTACTTTATCAAGATTATTTTTTGGTTCTATAATGAAATCATCATCGCTTTCATCATATATAGTGCTAGACTTTATTGAAACGTTTGAATCTTGTGAATCTTGTGAATCTTGTGAATCTTGTGAATCGTTTGAATCTTGTGAATTAGATTTTTTTATTTCTTCACTAGCATACTTAGAAGGTATGGAAATATGCATAACGTTTTCTTCGTCTATATGCTTCTTTATTTTTTGTTCCTTTTCTTCTTCTTCGTCTTCTTCGTCTTCTTCTTTTTCACTATTTTCTTCCTTGCTTTCTTCTGATTCTTTCGCTCCTTCTTCTTCCGCTCCTTCTTCTTCCTCGTTGCTTTCATGAAATTCATGAGCAATATACGCATATTGATCCTCAGGGTATTTAAATTCTTCTTCTTCTTCTTCTTCTTCTTCCTTTTCTTCTTCTTCTTTTTCTTCTTCCTTTTCTTTTTCATCATTTTCTTCTTCCTTTTCTTCCTTTTTATTAGTGTAATAGTCCATTACTTCATTTAGATCGACACGCTTTTGAACAGTACGTATAATAGAGTTGCGAACAATATTTTTTAAAGTTTCTAGATTTTTTACCTGCTCTTCTTCTGGATACTTAAAAGAAAACAAATTTGCATGTGTCCATACTCCTCTTGCAGATTCAAGGTAAAAATGGAATAACATACGTTGGTTCGATGCAGAAATATTTAAAAGACTAATAGGTATTTCTTGGGTTACAATTAAACCTTTGTCTGTTTCCATAAGGTAACGAACAACATTTCTAAAATTAAGTTCAAAAATACGAGTTATATAGTCTTCATCGTTGTCTGATTCTTTTACTTTATTTAAAAACTCTTCATACAATTGTTCTAGTTTGCTTTCGGATATATCTGGTATATTTCTTAATGCAACTTGAAAAACAACAATAGAATCGCGTGGGTTTAGCTTATACGATGTTTTGTACAAGTTTTTTAATTCATTAAGTATATGTGTTACAAGAATATCATGAACAAGTGGGTCTTGTATCATTTACTCTATTAAACTATTTTATTTTTTAATTAATAGACGAGCGAGTATTTAATAATACGTTTTGTGTTTTTCTTTTGTAACATTGATATTGTACTTACTTTTATTAAAACTACTGTAATCACCCTTTTCGGGCTGTCCTGTTGTAAATGCACCGGATTCAATAGCGTCATTATTTTCCCAGAACTGGTCCAAACATACCTTAAATTGATCATGTAAATCTGCTTTATACCAAAATACTTGGTCTTCTAGTTTATCATTATTAGTAGAGTTATCTATTACTAAACACCCTCTGTCTTTAGTGCATTCATCGAGTACCTTATTAAACATTTCAAAATTAGGAAACATACCTGCATAATGTTCGTACATTTTTTTCTTATTGTTGTACTTAGTTTCTTTACAAATAAAAAGATAATCTACTTGCGTTCTAAGACCAGGAGGAATACCAAGCAAATACTGCATTGTAATAATAAAAGTAACTTTACCGTGTCGACCATTCATAAAAATCCATTTTATATTTCGGTCATTAATCCATGACTTATTATCATATAAACAGTCATCAAAAATAAGAAATGCACGTGGATCCATGTCTTTGTATTCTCGTTCTTTCAAAGTACGCTTAACCATAATGCGCTGTCTTGAAAGAAATTTTTCTACTAACTCTGGTGTATATTCGTCGTATACAAAAATACTAGGAATATGCGGTTTATAAGTTTCATTAAATTCATCTGTTGGAGAAATAACAGTACCGCAAGGAAAATCTCGATTATGATACAAATAATCAAGTACTAATGTTGATTTACCTGTTCCACGCTTTCCAATAAAAAGAATTACTTTGTTATCACCTACCATATTCATATCAAACTTTTTTACTTTAAAATCAATTTCGGGTTGCTTAGATGAACCAGCATTGGTAGTCATTTAAGTTAAAAAATAAAATTGCTCTAGTTTATTTACGCACTTTGTTAATTTTCTTTTGTGTGCGCGTTAGCTTATAATACGAATAGGCAAAATAACACATACAAAGTGCTAAAATAGCAATAGAAAGCCATGGTTGTACATTTGTATACCCCATAAAGTTTACTGGTATAAATCTGTTTGAAAGAAGAATAAGACCTATACAAAAAACCGAAACTAACAATGAGTTAAACAATGTGTCATTAAAATATTTTTGAAATACACGTTGTTCGGTAGCACGTACACTTTCTTCGTATATTTTTTTCAATAATTGTGTTACATAATCCCCGCCGTTATTTTCCATATTTTCCATATTTTCCATATTTGATTCCATATATCAAATAGATACAAAAAAAACTTAAAATTTTTTACTTTCTAAGAGCAAGAATACCTTGAATTGCTCTTTCTAGTTCACTTACTTGACGAGTTTGTCCTTGTCCCTGTCCCTGTTCACTAGATCCGGCTTCTTCAGCTTGTCCATCTTGTCCAGCTTGTCCAGCTTGTCCAGCTTGTTCTTTAACAGGTGTTTGCGTAATCATCGCATAAGCTTGAGAAATTAACTGAAGTTCTTGCATTCTGAATGCACCACGGGAAGTAGCAAGATCGATTGATCCTAAGATAACTTCCAATGGACTTACACTAAGTTGATTTTCTTCAGCCTTTTTTTCACTCATATACTCTACAGTTGCTGTATATTTTTAAGCAATTTAATTTTTATTTTAAAAATGATTTATATTTTTATAGTATTATATAATGGAAGAAGTTCTTACTGAAAAACAAGAATATGTTATAGAATGTTTTGAAAAAGGAAAAAATATTTTTATTACTGGACCAGCAGGTTGTGGCAAAACATTTTTACTAAATAATTTAATAAATAAATTAAGTAAATTTGAAAAAGAACAAGTTGCAATAACTGCTATGACTGGTGTTGCTGCTACTCTTTTACCAGAAGGGAGAACACTTCATAGTTGGGCTGGAATTGGAATCGGAAATGGTGATTCAGAGCATTTGTATAAATATGTGCGCAAAGTTTCTAAAAACAGAGAGCGATGGAACAGTGTAAAAGTTTTAATAATTGATGAGGTTTCTATGCTTACTCTTGAACTTTTTGAAAAGCTTGACTATATAGCACAAAAAATAAGAAATCGCAAAACTTTTTTTGGAGGAATACAACTTATTTTCTGTGGTGATTTTTGTCAATTACCACCAGTAAAAAGCACTGATTATTGTTTCCAATCAGAACTATGGCAAGGAAATATTCACAATATTTTGCTTACTAAAATATTTCGACAAGACAATACTATATTTCAGACATTATTAAATGAAATAAGGCTTGGTTATATAAGTGACGAACATATTATGCTGCTAAAACAACGCATAAAAAAAATAAAATATGAAAATGGAATAATACCAACATGCATTTATCCCACTAATGCACAAGTATCGTCTATTAATGAAAAAGAAATCGAAAAATTAAAACAGGAAAATAGCTCTATACTTTTCAAATGTGTCGATAAAGTTTATAACCGCGAAAAAGACATAATATTAAAGACTGGAAAAAGCTATGAAAAAATAATTGAGTTTATAAACAAGAGCTCTATGCTAGTAGATAATCTAGAATTGTGTATTGATTGTCAGGTTATGCTTGTTGTCAATTACGATATGGATACAAAACTTGCAAATGGGTCACGTGGTATTATTACGGGGTTTGTAAATGGAAATCCCCGTGTTTTATTTCGCCATGGCATAGAGCAAATTATAACACCATATCAACAAAGTAGCGAAATGACAACGTACAGTGTAACTCGAACACAAATTCCATTGCGATTGGCATGGGCTGTTACAGTACATAAAAGCCAAGGAATGACGCTTGATTATGTAGTAACAGACTTAGGAAATGTATTTTTACCTTCGCAGATTTATGTAACACTAAGTCGAGTAAGATCACTAGATGGTCTATTCTTGAAAAATATAAACTTTTCAAAAATATACTGCGATGATGCAGTTAAAGAATTTTATGAAAATATAAATAAACCAGTTAAAAAGAAGCATGAAAATGCATTTTCTGTGCTGCTTAATTCAAACTAAAAATATTAGCATCTTCGGGTATACTATCACATGAAACTTCAAAATGACCAAAATAATTCATAAGAGCATCAATTGGTTGTTTGTATTCTATGTCTTCTAATAAACAGTGTTCACTAAGTGCCGTTTTTTTGTTTGTTTTTAATTTATTACCTTTGACATATACATCACTTCTGTATTGGTCTGGTAGCATATCTTTTATTAAATTTACCATGTTGGTATCGAGCGTGCTTTTTGCGTAATCGTCTACGTATTCTATGTTTATTTCATTTAAGAACATATGCATATCGTAATACCTATTTTGTGTTGGACGCATTCCATTTGTGGTTGGATCCCAGTCTAATTCAGGATTTGGATAAACTGCTTTATTGATAATAATATTTGGCAAATGAGCCAAACCGAAATCCGAAATTTTAGCAAACATATCAGTAGATATTTTGAAAAATTTATTTTGTATCTTGTAATAGTAGTCATCTTCTGCTACTTTGTCAATAAAAACATTATCGATTTTTAAATCGTTATGACGCCATTCTGGGTAAACCGACTGAATACAATGCAGTGTATAAAGAACTTGAAAAATAATTATATCCATATTTTTTAAATAAGGCCACTCTTCATTTGATAATTCTTCTACATTTGACCTGCATACTTCAGTAACAATACGCATTGATGGATTATTGCATGCTGTGCATTGTGCATGTTTGATATAAAGAAGAATATGGGGACTTATACTATTGAATATAAAATTATTTAAGTGTTTAATCATACGTACTTCACAGTTAACATTTTCTTCTATGTCATTTATGTGTTCGTCTTCTTGATATGCGCAATTTTTAACAACATATGTATTGTGTTCATATTCGGTATTATTTTCGTCTATCATATATGCTGATGCGTAAGCACCAGAACCTATAAACTCGATATTGTCCTTATTTTTTTTAATTTTTTCTTTTAGTCGTTTTAAATTGCACGAAGAACCTTTTTTTATGTATTTTGCTGTTAAAATTTTGTCTTGCATTGCCTCCATGTAATCGTCTTTCCATATACAATCGAATTCTTCATTATATAAGATAGATTCGCCATAAACTGGATCAAAGTTTTCTTCCATTTGTTTATATTAATGTATCTTTGTAAGTCTTTTGATCAATGTATATTTTTTTTATTTTATTTTTGTTTTTTATTCTGTACTTATTTTTATTTAATATATCTATTTTTTGCAACTTATCAATAAACGTATAGTCCATGTTGTGTTTTATTAGCATATTAACTCCATAATCAATATTTAATAATTTGTTATTTGTTTCTTTCGAGTATATGCTATACAAAATAGTATTTGAAATATGATGTACATCATCAATGCTATAAAACTTTGGTCCATTTATTTGTTCAAAAATAGTAATAATATTTTTGATATTTGTTCTATAGCGTGAATACTTACCAAGTGTTTTTGATACACTAAGATCATCTGGTACAGTATAATTCATTTTATTGACGTAATTGGCAGGAAAATAACACGAAAGAAGGCAATGGATATACTGGTTTGACCAGTTATTTTGATTATAAATAAGCTTGTCGCATATATCCCCAAGCATAATATAATTAGTACACTGTTTCATTATAAATAGCTTTTTCAGTAATGGATCACTCGAATTATAAAAGAAACTTAAAAAATTGTCATTTACTAGCATAGGAAGCATACTTTTATCTTTATTAAATTTAATTATGCAGTTATTTGCTGTTATATTCTTATCAAAAATTTCTAATAATGTATCTTGTCGATTGTGTTTTATATTGGATGACCTGTTTTTCTTTTTAAAAAATTCGTTAATATTAGAAGATGATATATTTGTTCCATATAACAAATATAACTGGTACACAGTGTTGATTGTTTTATTAAAATTATTTTCGCAATTTTCAATGATTAATTCAGTGTCTTTTTTATTAATTTTTATATTTTCTTTGTTTTTTATTCTGTTAACTAGTCTTGCTATGTCATTGTTATCAATATTTTTAAACTCGATATGCTTAAAATTTTTACACTGGTCCAATTGATCAAAATTATTTGTTATACACACCATAATATCGTCTTCATTTAATTTTTTTTGAAAAATAAATTCAACGATTTGATTAAGATCTTTTTCATGCTTAATAGTTTCCATATTGTCTATTAAATATACTGTCTTTTTCTCCTTTGTAAAATAAGATTCAATATTTTTACTAAACAGCGAATTAGTTAATACTTCAAATACATTTTTTTTATTTTTATTTAAATCTATTAGCTTTATACTGTATTTATGTTGTTTAAATATTATTGATACTATTGTACTCTTACCGAGACCTGTTTTACCGTAACACATTATCGGTGTTTTTTCCTTATTGTTTATAACGTGTGTTATCTCGTTAATAGCATTTTTATTTCCTACTATTTTATCTAATGTTACTGGAGTATATTTTTCATTCCAAGACATTTAGACTTTATATTATGTTTTTCTATATAAAAAATGATTGCTATTACTAGAGTGTCAAATGAATACAATAAGTATAAAAACACTACAGGGTTTAATCGATAACGATCCAGAACAATACAAAAATTGTGTTGAAAATAACTATGAAAATGAAATAATCCCGTGTCTTGAAACTTGTGAATCTTGTGAATCTTGTGAAACTCGTGAATCTTGTGAAACTCGTGAATCTTGTGAATCTTGTGAAACGCGTACCTACGATATGATGGAATACATTGACAGTTTGTTTTTATGTTCTGGATTTATTAAACTCCAAGAAAAGGAATGCATTACTAGTTGTAATATTGCACGACTTTATGTAAATAAGACTGGTTTATGTATATCAATTAAATGTGGAGTAGCTTACAAATCTTCGTTTTTATACGATGAAAAGGCGTATTATATATATCCAAACCTACCAGAAATTACTCAATATATTTCTAAAACAGAGGATATAAATGTGACGTTAGTTAACGTTCATAAATTTTTAAATTTAGAAAAGATTTTGCCAGAAACTTTTGATATAATTATTTACAATGCAGATTCAAAAAATCTTTCAAAAAAATTTATAGATTTTTTCAAAAAATATTTTGATAATTCGAAATCGGTTTCTTTAATTGCAGAAGATTTGGTACTATGTATGTCTTATGTAACTCTAAGAAAAGAACAGGGTATATGCAGTATTGAAAGACTTGCAAAACTATTTAGTCCTGATTGGTAAAAGCATTATTTTTTGAAATTATATACTTTAAAAATTCTTTTACAAATTGATCCATAAATACATCGGAATTAATTTTTTTTAATTCTTTTTCGCATTCGTATTTGTTTGGTCCAGTCTTTTTTACTGTCCAACCATCATTAAGTGCATTATAAATACAAATCATTTGCAATAAAACTTTATAATTTGTGTTTTCCATCCTGATATTTTTAAAAAGGAAATTTATGCAGCATAACTACGCATAAAAATAAAATAAAATAAAATATATTAATTATGAATAAATTACAACTTATTTTAATAAAAAAAGACGATCCTGTAAAGCAATATACTATTGATATAATGCATGATGAACCACTTTCAAATATAGTAAACAAACTAAATACATATCGTAGTCCAGATAAACAAATAAGTGAGCTATATAACCAATACAACCAAGTAATACCTCTTAACTACAAACTTAAACGAAATATGACTTTTTATTTTTAAACTCCATATAATGCTGTATATCACTAGTTTTGTAAATTTCAAAACCTTTTCTGGTATATAATTCAACCAGAAAACTGTCATTTTTATCTACTGTTAAAGTAATATTATTTAACGACTTTTTATGCTCTCTGTAAAATAAAATAACATTGTTTATTAACATAGATCCATACCCGTTGTTTCTATATTCCGGTAATATACAAATATTTGTCAGGTTATCTTCTTCTATGTCTCTCAAAGAAGCCAATCCCATTTTTTTATTTTTTATAAAGCATATAAACCACAGCGACTTTGTATATTTTAGAGAATTTAAAAGATCTTGATTTAACAGAGGTTTATTAAAATTTTCAGAAACAACAGAATTTATCCAGTTAAGTTCTTCGTTATTTAATTTTGAAGCAGATTTAACCAATATTTGCATATTGTGCTTTTTATAGTCTTTTTAAAAATAGCTACTACTATAAATGAGATACTATTACGAATTAAAAGAACAATCTATTACAAATGACGAAAAAGTGTTTCTTTCTATGGTAGAACATCTTGTTATAATCCGATTTTCGGTTATTTTGAATCGTGATGAGTTTTTAAAAAAAATAAATTCGTTATTGTGTAATGAACGTCTTGAATACAGGTTTAAATTGTTTGAAACTTTTTGTTTACCCTCTTTATTACAACAATCTTTAATAGATTACAAAATAATAATAATTATTGATGAAAACTTACCAATTAACTGGAAAACACGTCTTACAGATTTAACAAAAGATTATAATTTTATTACTTTACATACATGGAATAAAAAAGACACTTTTGAAAGTAATGATTGGATAATGCCTTATGTAGATTACAAGACTAGCAAGACTAAAAAATTTTTATGTACTACACGTATTGATGACGACGACATGATAAACAAAGATGCCAATTTAATTTTTAAAAAAATTTTATACGCACGACGAAGTAAAATAAATGAAAAATCTTGTTATCATTTATCTAACGGTATTTACATTCATATTGAAAAAGACAACAGGCTTTTTCCTTTTAAATGCAATAATAAATCACTTGCAGTATTTATGAGCCTTATAACACCTATTGAAAATGAAAAAAATATTTATTATTATTCGCACGATAAAATAGCAAATTACCCAGAAATAATGCAAATACAAGTTTTATCTAAATCAATACAGTTGTTTGCAGTTACAAATCACCATTGGGAAAATGACACTAGAAATGTGCGATTTAAAAAATTTAAAGAAGAAGAAAAAAGTTGTCAAAAAATAATTGCCAATTTTAATGTGAAAAATGATTGCAATTATTTTTTGTAACAAATGGGTGTACCGAGTTATTTTGCTTGGTTATACCGAGAACACAAAAACGAACTAATAACAACAAAATACATGTATGATTGTAATGTTTTGTATCTAGATTTCAATTGTCTTATTCATCCAGCGTGTAAAAAGCGTATAAATATGTCACAACAAGAAATGTTTCAAAGCGTGCTTGATTATTATCATGAAATCGTAAACTATATTAAGCCAAAAAAATTAATATATATTGCTATTGATGGAGTTGTTCCATTATCCAAAATGGACCAACAACGAAAGCGTCGTTATCGCAGTGCAGCTGACCGAATTATACACAACGAATTGCAAGAAAAATACAATATGCCTATTGAAACAAATGATTTTAATATGATAAGTCCAGGGACACAATTTATGCAGTCCATAGACAACTTGGATTATACCTTGCCAAATTGTGAAGTTATTGTTAATCCTTCTTCGCAACCAGGAGAAGGAGAACACAAGATAATGGAACATTTACGAAGCAACAACACTGAAAATGCAGTTGTTTATGGACTTGATGCAGATTTAATATTTTTATGCTTACTAAATTACAAAAAAAATTGTATGTTGTTTCGAGAAAGCACATTTTTTGAAAAAAATCCGGAAAATGGTTGTCCATATTATTTTGTAAAAATTCCGGAAATGCGAATTTATTTGCATAATAATTTAGTTTCCGATAATGAAAAAACACAAGTAATTTCTTCGCATTATGTTCAAAAAACTATTATTGATTATGCATATTTATGTTTTTTGCACGGTAATGATTTTTTACCACATATACCGTCAATGCTAATAAGAGAAGGTGCATTAGAAATAGTACTAGAGTGTTATAAACAATTAAGACAGTCAAAAAGTTTTGCAAATATTATAAATAAAAATAAAATTGTTTATGAAAATTTTTTGCAAATTATTGAAATGATTTCTGAAAAAGAAAATGAACAATTTTCAAAAATAACAAACAAACGTATTTCAAGAATTAAAAATTACAAAGAAAAAATTCCTTCAAATTACAAAGAAGAAATAGAAAATTATAATTACATAGAGCATAAATATGAAGACAAAGTTCGATTTGGTACAAATGGCTGGAAAACGCGGTATTTAAAAGAACTACATTGCAAAGAAATTGATATACTTGAAGGTTGTCAAGATTATTGTAATGGTATGGCTTGGTCTCTATGTTATTACACAGATAAATGCATTGATTGGCGTTGGCATTATACTTCCAAGTACGTTCCATGTATGTCAGATTTATTAAAACATTTAAAAGACAATACATTAAACCCTAATTTTATTCTTAAAGAAACAACACCGCTAAGTGTTGATGTGCAGTTATTGTATATTATGCCACCAAAAAGTATAATGTTGTTACCAGAAAAGCTTCGATCGATTATGATAAAATATTCTAAATATTATCCTCATAACTTTGAATTATGCACGATTAATAAAAAATTATTATGGGAATGTGAACCACTATTACCACAATTAGATATTAAAAAGTTTGAAAAAGAATTAACTAGTTAAAAAATTCATAATTTTGCTCGTATATAGAGTCTTGACCCGATACTTTATCATCGTACTTTGGTCTGCTTGCTGTATTTATTGGTGTAGTTGCATCTATTTTATCTGCTAAATATTTTATTTTAGACATATGTTTTGCTAATAATATATTAAATTCTTCTAATATTTTAGTATGCTTTTTATCACTATTTCTACTATAAGGAATACTATGGATCATAGAATGAACAGCGTTTAACGTCTTTTTATGAAATGTTTTTGCTATATCAAACATATGATACGGATACATTGTTCCTTTTTCAAGATCTGATTCAATGCGAAGTAAATTATCAATATGTTTTGTTAATAGCACAAATACTTCTGGATTATAATTTTTGTATTCTTTTATGCTAAAAAGCAAATCTATAATTGAAGCATCAATGTGCATATTTTTTGCTGTTGAAAATATATCGTGTTCAAGTTTGTTTTCGTGTTCCATTTCAAAATTATCTCCTAACGCTATTTTACGCTCTCTCAAAAAATAAATTACTATAAATGCTGCTATTAATCCTATTATAACAGAACTATTAATTGCAACTGTACTACTTATAAACACTATTGCTGCTATTAAAAGTAAATAAATAAATAACTCGTCGTTATTTATACTGTTTACGTAATTAAAAATATTATTTTTGGGTTTATTTTGATCAAATTTTTCTTTTGTATCGGTAAACATTAATTGTAATCCATTTTCAATTTTATTCAGTGCATTATTAAATGTGGTTTGAATATTTTCAAAAGACGACATTATTATACTTTATAAAGTATAAAATAATTTTACATTACGATTTTAGCTGGTTAAAAACATCTTTTATATATGTGTTATATTGTTTAAAAACATATGGTTTAACGTAATTACTTATTATTAGTTTTTCTTTCATGGTTTCGTAACTAATGTTTTCTATTTTTTCTTCTGGGTTTATAAGACTAAGCATATAACCTTCGAGACTAGTAGGTTCTAAAACTTTTGGAATACCTTTAGGTATAGTGTAATTATTACTTTTAAGCGGATCAAGCGGACCAAGCGGACCAAGTGGACCAAGCGGACCAAGAGGACCAAGTGGACCAAGTGGACCAACATTAGGAATATTGTCTTGTTGTTTCTTTTTAAAACTAAACCGTTTAATAGCTAATACTTCTTCTTTTTCTTCTATTTCATTTATTTTTTTCATTGTAAATTTCTTTTTTTGTTTTAATGGTAATGGTAATTCGTTTATTTCTATGTCTTCAATAAGTGTTACTGGTTCTTCAATAACAAATTCATTTTTTTTATCAGAAATACCGAGTTCTAGGTCGCTTTCATTAATAGGATCCGAAATTAAGTTCCAATTTGAATTAGCGGTACCAATTCCATTTGGATGTATTTTATCGTGTCTTATACGTAATATTTTCCAAATATTTTCAACAAATATACATTCTGCTATTGAACCGTCTTGAATAATCTTTTTATTAAAATACGGCTTGTCATTTTGACTAACAGGTAAATCAATATATCCGATGTTAATACTTTTGTGTGGCTCAAATTCAACGTATTTGTATTCGAGTTCATTTTTGCGTTTTAAGCACATGAGAGTAGCTCGTATCATTCTTATTTTTTTTCTTTCAACAAGGTTATTATGCTCGTCGTAGGTATCTTTTAATGTTTCGCGTATTTCATATTTATTTTTATTTTTTTTAAATATTAATTTAAAATCAATCGATTGCATACTAACAGGTTTCCATTTTAATCTTAAATTATCTTTATCTTTCATACTACTAGGGTATTGTCCAGTTGGGGTAAAAATATAACCATCTGTTTCATAGTCTATGATTTTTGTATTTTTATCTAAAAATAGTTTAAAAGACTCCATATTATCGAGTTTAACATAATTTATTTCTTTTAAATCAACACCGTCAGTTTTAAATTTTTTTTCTATTTTTTCAAAAAACTTTTTTCTTTCATCAAACACGGATTTACGTGTATCATTTTTATCGTAATATATTGTATCAAACACCATAAACGTTGATTTATTAAATGCTTTAGTCTTTATTAATTCACCATCGAACAAATAATAAGAGCTATTAGGCAGTTGTAATTGTAATTTTCCAATAACTTTAACTTGCAATTTATTATTAATTAAATACAAGTTGGTATCACCACCAATAATAAACAACAAATAACGTTGTCCATCTGCTTTCAAAGACACCGAATACTTTTTGTTTACCAAATGTGTTTTGTTTGATTTCAATAACACATGTGACCGATCAATAACAGTTATATCAGTGCCTATGAAATATTTAAATGGATTATTTATTACGTCTTGTAAGTCTTTTCCTCGGTAAAAAATATTTATATACGATGAAATTACGTTTTTATATAGCTTATCATTAACAATAAGATATTTGTCATCACGATAAACACGTGCTATGTCATAAAGAATAGTTGATAATTCAGTGTTTGATAGTAAAAAATTAATATTATCAATGTCTATGTTACCAATATATTCTAATTCAATTTCATAAACAATGTCACTTTCTTTTAATTTAGAATTTTTAAAACTTGTACCTTTATTTTCCTGTACAGAGGTACAATCAATTCTTAATAATGTAGCATTTGGTAATACTACCTTGAAACTGTATCGCTTTTTAAGTCTGTAAAATTTCACTGTACTAGAAGACTTAATAAAACTGTTTATTTCACTTAATTTAACATTATTAGGTAATAAGTTTTCACTAGGTATCATAACAGTTTCTTTGGATGCAGACAAACGTATAAAAGATAAATCTTTAAAATCGACATTTGCTATTCTTCTTTTTACTTCATAAGAAACATCTTTTAATCCATCGACATTATCAGAAACACAGTATGATTTAAAATTATCGTTATTGGAATTAATTGGAATACTTATTCTAGTATTCGCAATTTTATCTGAATTTTCAGAAACAATATTAACATCATTAAACTGTATATCAAGGCTACATTTTTGAAATTCTTCAAACCCTCTGTGTCTACAATAATCAATAATGTTTTGAAATTCTATGTAACTGTTTCCAAACCGTTTGTTACGACATCGAAATTCTAGCTCATTGATAATTCTGTCATCACTAGATGTCATTTGTATTCGACAATTGTTAAACAACTCTTCCAAAGACTGCTTCAAGTACGTAAAAAAGGATTCTTGTTCCATTAGTACCTATATAGTATAATCTTACAAAATAATCATTTTTTACAAACATGTTTTAAAATATCTGCAATAATTTCATTTTTAGTTTTTGTAATTGTTTTTGTTTTACCTTGTTTTGTAGTGTCAATATTATACTTAAATGCAATTTCTAGTAATTCTGGTTTTGGCATTGAAATAAGAGTTTTTTCATTAAGACTAGCAGGACTTGCAAGACTAGCAGGACTTGCAAGACTAGCAAGACTAGCAGGACCATAGGAAGATTCATTTATAAATTCATAACCTTGAAAACGCTTATCAAAAATTGGATAAAAAATATTTTCGTTTACTTTTAAAAGAACTATTTTTTTGCTCTTATTTAGTGTATCTGGATATATTTTAATGGATTTCTCACTAGGATTCAGTATAACAATTTTATAATCAATGTACTTACTTAAAATGTTCAACAGATTAGAATCATTTATATCTTGTACATTTAACTCCATTTTATCGTGTATAATATAAAACATTTTTTCTATTTCTTGCTTAAATTTAATAAGAAAAGATTCATAATTTTGTTCTTTGCTTTGTTCTGACATTAAGTGGTAATTTTTATTAAGAAAATATAATATACACTGGTAAAAACTCCAAACACATTGATTTATGTCTTCATTTTTAGTATTATTAATAATATGCATATAATAACCTTCTTTGTCAATATTAAAAATTTCACTTATATTTTCTGGTATAGAAACATAGTCAGTTTCATTTTTAATATTCATACGCGACTGTTGAATACCAATTGTGTCCATTAACCCTTCGATTAATGCCAAGTCCATATTTACTGCTAATAATTTTTAAATCATTTTTATGAATAAAAAATAACTGCATACATTATATGAGTCGAAAAAGAAGCAGCTCGACATCGGACACTCAAAAAAAGGTTACCTTTGACGATGAGTTACAGAGATGTTCAAACAGATTAAAAGAGTTAGTTATTGAAAATAGCGATCTCAAAAAACATCAAAAGGAACATGAAAAAAGTCTCAATAACGTGCGTAAAGAAATGAATGCGTTGTCGAGTAAATTAAAAAAGAATAATAAGTCTATTTCCTTGGATGATATAAAACTATCCAAAAAAAAGAATGAAAAAGAAAAGAAAAAAGAAGAAAAAGAAAAGAAAAAGGAAGAAAAGAAAAAGAAAAAGGAAAAGGAAAAGGAAAAGAAAATGGAAGAAAAGGTTCTCCAAAAAGCTGCACAAAAAAGATCCAAAGAAGTTGTAGAATTTGATCCTAAAGAAAGAGCTGTTTTAATAGTTTCTACAAATGACAAAAAGAAGCAGTCTTTTACTCGTAATATTGAAGACTTTTTTATCGATAAGCTTGGATTCCAACAAACTGATATTCTTAAAATATCCGATCCTAAGAAATTAAACATATTAGATGGTCTCGATCGTCTTATTGAAGCTGGTAATGAAAAGGGTTGTAAAGAATTATGGTTTTTGTACTCTGGAGATGGTATACTAATAAAGAATTT
>Ga0209044_1000672_pt1 | contig 25486 bp, 19 predicted proteins | sample SaaInlV_130m_DNA_FD_184655 | JGI IMG/M metagenome (GOLD analysis project Ga0209044, IMG submission 184655) | Marine microbial communities from expanding oxygen minimum zones in the Saanich Inlet - SI037_S4LV_130m_DNA (SPAdes) (version 2) | ecosystem: Environmental > Aquatic > Marine > Intertidal... | reverse complement strand
CCGCCGCCATTAACGAACTCGCCAACCCAAGCCCGACAATACTCAACATCATCGACCAAATGGTCGTTATTCTTGTTTTCACAGCGATCTCCTTGCATAAGCTTTCCATTGATAAACTTCCACCACAAACTAACAAAGGCCCTTATGGGCCTTTGTTAACTTTGCCTCAATTCATCGTCTGAGCCGTAATATAACCAATTTGTTCCGCAACGCCTTCTTCGATCGCTCTTCTTTGCATTAATTTTGCCCAGTCACTACCTGGCCCTAATTTCGAGAAGCTTGCTTCTAATGCAGTCCAGCTATCGTACATAAGCACATAGTGATACTCTCCTGGAGCGCCCCAGCCCCCTGCATAAATCTCTACTCTTGCACCTGCAGCTTCTAAAATGGATTTTGCTTCTAAGAATCTTTCTATTAGGGCTGAATCTTTACCTGGATTAACTTTCCAAATTGCTGCGGAGTAAACATAGGACCCTTTGAAATCAGATGCCTTTTTAGTTCGATCTAGATTGTTAGCACTGAAGCTAGCCACAAGTTCGCCGGCGGGATTGGCGTTTGATTCAGCCCAAAAATCTACCCATGCCTTAGATGACCTTTGCATGTCTTTGCTTTTTGCATAATCTTTTGTGTTATCCCATCTAACAATATAGTTAATTAATTGTGTAGATCCTATGTTATGTGCATCAATAGACACTTGTCCTCCATCAGAAGCACTAATTTTTGCAGCGTTCGACATGCTCACTAACATATCTTGTGCTTTTCCTGGATAAGCTTTCCATTGATAAACTTCCACCACATCCGCAAACGAAACCGTCGAGATGCTGAGGAATATTGAGGTAATAATTGATTTTATGAATCTTATCGATAGCTTCATCATTTTGTGCCCCATGTGGATTGAATGTGAGTTGGAACGATAGCACCCTGCGAAATATTCCCAAAAAGTAGTTCGATTTTGGTTATATACGTGAACGAGCGCTCATGGGTATACCATGGGGTGGGCTGGTTTGGATTTAGGTAATGCTGTCCTTGTTTAGATGAGTTCCTTAAGTACGGACTCGCTTAGGATATTACGCGCTCCCTTGGGTCTTCCTGATGGGTTTCCTGATTGTCCTTTTTGCCACGTCATTATCTGTTCGAGGTCGCTGTCATCATCTTTGATACCTAAAGCGTGTCAAATCGAGGGTTTTTAGCTCTATTTTAATGAAAAGGAAGACAAAAATTCCCAAATATTTTCTGCCGCATCCAAATCATGGGACCGATAAATACTATTCGCTATTGGCCACTCGTGCCCCATTGCGTCCAAGGTAATCAGTTCCACCGATGAATTATTGTTGCAATTTTTAAAGCGTTCCCTTTTCCCACCAAAGCCATCTCCCGTGCTGTCCGATATAGAGAGTTTTTCAGATTCCAACGAGCAACTATTTTCGCGAGACCAGTACAGCATCACTTCATCAATGGGAGTCATGATGTCGCTGCCTGCGTAAGGAACCACAAAGTCCCGAAGCCCATGGATTTGAAGCACCGGGACCGCTCGTTTCGGATTGCACTTTGCGTAGGTCTGGGGTGTCATGGACCCAGTTACTGAAGCGATGGCCGCTATTCGCTCACTTAGTTGGCAGGCGAGTTCGTAACTCATAAACCCCCCGTTGGACATTCCGGTAGAATAAATACGACTTAGATCCAAAGACAAATTCTGCTCCAAATGATCAAGTAGCTGGCCGATAAAAAGCACGTCATCGGTCTCGCTCCCTACGGTCCACCCTCCTACATTCCAATGGGTTTCCTGGGTCGTTGGTAGGATTGAGCCTTGAGGGTAGACAACGAGAAATCCTTCTTCGTCAGCCAGGCTTTGAAAGCCTGAATAGCCTAAGTTAGTTCGGGCGGTGCTCGTGTACCCGTGAAGACTGAGGAGCAGGGCAGCAGGGCTCCGACCGTTCGTATACTTTTCGGGGATGTAAACGAAAAATTCTCGGGATGAATTGTCGCTATCGAGTCTACATTTGAAGGTGTTTGATAATTGCCTGCCAAAGGCATCCTCCCCGCTGTGTTCAACGCAATCGTTCAAGGTGTTTCTTAATTCGTAGTTGGATTCGCTTTCGCTTACCACGATGGAAAAAGAAGTTTCGGTAGCTTGCGTGCCATCCGAAGCTCTCACGGAAAAATTGTATCGGTTATCTGAATCAAAGTCTGATGGGTTATCGAAGTTGGGCTCGGTCTTAAAAGTAATTCTCCCTGATGAAACATCTAACGTTAATGAAATCGCGTCTTCCCCTTCGATCGAGAAGTTGACCGGTTCATTATTTGCGTCCGAGGCAGTTACGAAAAAAGAAAAAGGCTCTCCTTCGACCAAAGAGATCTCCTGCGAGCGATTAGTGATGACCGGCGCAAAATTTATAAAGCTTTTAGCGGTCTCGAAACAGGAGAAGTTGAAGAACGTTTGGTTACCCACGAGGTTTAGGTTTAAAAGACGTAAATCTGCGGGGGACGAGTTTAGCTTTAAGGACGCAGTGCCATTCCAGGGGCTTCCAATGGCGTCGGAGAGCTGATCCCGAGATACCCAAACGTGAGACTTCGGGGGCAAAGAATTAACAATCACCGAGTCGGTCACCCCAACCGTATTTCCTTGACCATCAAAAACAGTGCCTGTGATTTTGGGTAAGGCGTGATCCCCCAGATTAATGAAACGAATGTAACTCAAGTCCGTCCCGTCATAGCCGAGCAAATTGTGCACTTGCTCCTTAGTCACGCAGTTGGTGTTGCTGACTAAACCGCTCGGACTGTTAAGTTTGGTAACCAGGCTAAACTGTTTGCTACCTTGGACCTCTAGTATTGCCGGTCCCTCCCAAGGTGAGATTCCAAAAACCGTTTCAATATCCTCAGAAGAAAGAATTAATCGTGATTTGGGAGACAAGGTTCCTTCATGGAGCGGTTGATTTTCTGCGCCCAGCATTGATCCGTCTGAGCTATAAAGCGTACCTGTGAATGATTGCGAGGTTTCTGACGTATTTATCAGGTGGGAAAAAGACACGTTTCTGCTCAGTGAGCTCGTTTGCAGGTATATTCTTTCGAGGGCCGATCCATTTTCAGAGCAGGAGAAATTAAAAAAGGTTTCCTGCTCGGCGCTGTAATTCAAATTAATTAATGTTAATCCCTCAATCGGTTCGATCTCTAGCATCGCAACGTCCGACCAATCCGGACCGAATTTATCGATCAAGTTTTGCTTGGTGATCCAAATCTGCTCTTTTGGTCCGAGCCCATCGAGAAGAACTGTCCCACTTAATCCAATAAGCTCTCCCGATTTTGTGTATAAGGACCCTTTAATAGCTGGGAATTCTCCATCCGTTGCGTTGATAAAGCGCAAATAGCTTTTATCAGAGGAATTCGAGCCTTCAATATTGAGCAACTTATTTTTTGTAACACAGTTGGTGTTGGTAATCAGTCCGCTCGGGTTTTCAAGCCTAGACATCACCGAGAAACTTTCACTACCCGTGATCTCAAGCATCGCCGGACCATCCCAGGAACTGACCCCAAATTTTAGTTCAACGTCTTCTGCAGAAAAGATAACGCGGGCACCTGCAGGCACTGGCGAATCATGAAGCGGCGTGTGCTCAATGCCGAGCAACGATCCCGTTTGATTGTAAAGTGTTCCAGTGAAACTTTGGCTGCTCGAGGAAGTATTTATCAAGTGGGCTCGAGTAATATTTTTACTTTTAGAGTTCGTCAGCAGGAAGAGGCTTGAAGTGAACTTAGACTCTAGCGCCTCATCGTTATCGGACGCAAAAGATTGAAATTGAAGCGTTCCAAATACTAAGATCAAAAAGCATACAAATTTAATTTTCAAGGCTAACTGTTCCCTCCCAAACCAAGACAGATTAGTGCGACTTATAGGAGACAAATCTGGTGTTCGACAAGACGATTAGTCTTTTGAAGAGACCGTGCCAAACATTCAGAATGATTGTCTTCACGACCTAATTCTAATCTCAATTGTAGGAAGGGTATAGTGAAGCAAATGAGACCTTTTTCAACTTCTCTTGTTATGAAACGGGGCAGTGATTAACGCAGGCTAACCTGGCAGTCACACCTCTTGAAATTTTTTGAGGGTAGGTGCGGTCTCAACCAGGTGAAAGCCTACAAGCTTTTAAGCATTCTCCTACATCACCCTATAACGAAGATAAGTATTTCAAACCGCATTTTTCCAGATTGCGAAAGTATCTTCATATAATACGATCACAGACGTTGAGTTTGGCGTTGATTTACCTGCTTTCGTACCTGACACATCGCTCAAAACAGGCAGTCGTTTCGCCGAACTGGCCTGGGGTGGCCCAGCCGCCCGGTTTTCCGATCATGAGGGCGCGAGAAAAGAAGGTCTGCCTGCTGCCATGATCCCCGGCATTTTGAGCCAGGGTTATCTGGTAGCGATGATTCACAACTGGGCACCACCGGCAGAAGTCATCTCTGTCGACACGATTTTTCGTGCACCCGTTATCGCCGATGAACCCCATAGCATTACCGGCGTAGTCACAGACATCGACGAAGACGAGAGCACAGTCGAAATCGACCTGACTGTCGCCAATGAGAAAGGCGAAACGCGGGTATTTGGTACGGCTGTTATCCGACTGCCAGGCTAACGGGCCTACTGTCCTGATTCGTAGCAGGAAAAGTTGAAAAACGTTTCATTGTTAACGAAATTCAGGTTGATCAGTTTCAGATCAGGCAGGTGATCAGCTTCCACTTTCAGGGTCGCCTCGCCATTCCATGCTCCAAACAGATCAGTTGCGTGATTTCTATTAATCCAGGTTGCCTGTTTCGGCGCCAGCGTCGATATCACTTCTGTTGACTCTGACCCAATGATGTCTCCATCGGAGTCATAAAGTGTCGCCCGGAGTCCCGTAATCGTATCGCTACCCGCATTGATAAATCGAATGTAAGTGAAGTTGTCAGAATCCTGACCTTCAAGATTTTGGACATAGTTCGAACGAACACAGTTCGTATTACTAATAAGGCCACTGGGGCTCGTCAGTTTCGTCATTAGCTCAAATGTTCCCGTTGCGGATACCTCAAGCACTGCGGGGCCTGGCCAGGGGCTGACTCCGAATCTAGTTTCAAGATCCGGGGCTGATAGCACGAGTCGTGCATTTCGTGAGACGGATGAGTCTGACAAACTAACATTTGCAGCACCCAGTTGAACTCCGTCACCACCATATAGTGTTCCCGTAAAATCCTGGGATGCACCTGATGTGTTAATGATATGGGTCTCACTGATATTTAGGCTTTGCGAATTCGTCATCAGGTAAACACCCCCACTTGCCGAAGACTCAAAACAGGAAAAATTAAAGAAGGTTTCGTTGTTTACAAAATTCAGGTTCAACAATTTCAAACCCTGGGCTTCACTCGTGATTTCCAGCGAAGCAGCCCCATCCCATGTCGCGTTAAATCGATCACTGAGGTCTTCACGAGTCAGGAAGATCGCCTGTTTCGGCTGGAGCCCGGATGACAGAATCGTCCCCGATGCACCCAACAGATCGCCACTGGAATCCCTGAGTTCACCTCTAACAGTCCCAATTGCCACATCGCTTGTATTTATCACGCGCACATAAGTCTGTGCAGTACTGTCGAATCCCTCAACATTATGAACACGGTTTTCGGTAACACAGTTTGTGTTCGAGATCAGGCCACTCGGACTTGTCAGCTTGCTCATCAGATCAAACCCGCCAGTACCGCTCACCTCCAGCATTGCCGGACCCTGCCATGCTGATACGCCAAAAATGGATTCGAGTGTACTGGAGGTCAAAATAACCCTGGACTGCGGGTCGACAACACCCGTGTGCAGCTCCTGGTTGCTTGATCCCAGTTGGTCACCATCCCTGTTGAAAAGCGTCCCCAGGAATCGTTGTGGAACGCTCGAGGAATTAACCACATGCAGACTCGTGATGTTCTGACTGGTAGAGGTTGTCATCAAGTACACAGCACCGCTCAACGCGGCATCAGGATCCGAATTATCCCCCGTACCATCCTGATCGCTATCGGCCCATTCTGTTGCATCCGCCGGGAAAGCATCATCGACATCAACAACACCGTCCAGATCAGAATCTGCATCACATGCAGCACCGAGCTTGTCATCCAGGTTGCTCGGTTCCTGGCCACCGTTACTCACTGTCGGGCAGTTGTCATCGGCGTTCAGGACACCATCACCGTCTTTGTCTGTATCACAGTCGTCGCCGATGCCGTCATTATCAGTATCCACCTGGCTGGCATTGGAATGATTCGAGCAATTGTCACTTTCATTCGGCACGCCATCACTATCAGCATCAGAAAAGCCGATTGATGTGAGGGCACCTGATTTTGAAATCGAGGTGGTTGTAAAACCACTCTTTGCGGTTCCCGTTGTCATTGCAACAACCGACGAGTTTCCGATCACCATGGTGTTGTCTGCCGGGACACTCAAAGCAACTGCAGAGGTCCCTGTCAATGGATACAGACCCGACGTCGCTGCAGTGTTACCACTGATACTCGTGGAATCGCCGCCGATGGCCACACCAGCCCCGGACTGATCAAATGCCGCAAAGCCGCCAACCGCTTCGACGCTGAGCGATATCGTTGACAGGATATCACTGAGCGACAAATTCCAGCTGCCCTGGGTAGTTAGCAACGGGTTAGCACTAATCACAATGGAACCAACATCTGTATCTGAATCACCGGCGCCGCCGTTAAAGAACAGCGAGCCCTGTGTCGCATCAATCTGATCAGCACTTTCATTGGCATCGAACTCGACGCTGATTGCTTCTTCAAAACGAATGTAATCGATCACCAGGTCTCGGATGGCGGTGATTGAAGTTCCGTCATCAACTCTTATGGTTATTGAGAGTGTAACGTCCTCATCATTGACCACCGTTATCCCACGCATGTCCAGGGTGAACTTGTTGGTAGCGGCAAAGCCATCATCACTATCCACCATAAAAGTTGAATAGGACTGATTGATCCCGCCGGTCGTCATTACGAAAGGCTGGCTGGAGTCTCCATCCCATAAATTACCCATGACTGGCGAAGCAGTGAATACCGCGCTATTGGAGAGTGTGTATTCAAACAACAGATCGACGTCTTTAGCGACTGAGGCTTGCAGCTCGCCGGTCAAATCCATCACACCTTTCACCAGGTCATCTGTTGCCGACCCGGTCTTATCAGTTACACCATCCTGTGAATCGGAAACCTGCGCGCTGGCGGTAAGGTCATTTTCTGCGGCATAAATTATTGGAGACTCCGTCGTATCTATATCCCTTGCCGAACTACCCGTGAAACGAATATAGGGGGCACGAACATCACGCACCGTCCTTGCCCCGAAACTATCGAACCACCTGACGGTTATCATGACGTCAACGGGCTGATCGTTGACGACTGTAATACCACGAACATCAATCGCAAGATTATTCGTCACGGTGAGGCCGTCTTCGGAGCTACCCCTGAAAACGACCTTGCTATCTCCGCTACTGGCTTCGAATTCCGAAAAACTTACACTGGAGTTACCATCCCAAAGGTCACCCATGACGGGTCTGGCAGTAAAGGTCGCACCATTTGTCAGTTCTATGGTCACCTCGACAGACGTACTCGCACCAATCGTTTCAGAAGTAAGTACGGCGATGATATCGAGATCGCCGGTTACCGAATCATCTGTCGACCCTACAGTGCCATCAGTGATGACATCGACCGTATCCGGGATTGCCGCACCACTGAAATTCTCCGCTGGTGCATAGATAAAAGGCTGCGGCGAATCAGCGGAAACCACAGCCAGCGAAGCTGAGCTCCAGATCAGGGTAAAACAAAACATCAAGGTCTTATTAATTGGCAGTCGCATCCGACATATTCCGGCAATTTGAGCGGCTAGTTTACCCCTCGCAATAGGTTTCTCCAATTACCGTAATGGACCCCGATTCTTGGACAACGCTATAAGTGTTGTCCAGTTGGTTTAAGCGGCCAGTCGCTCCGCCTTGTCATAGTGCACCTGGTCGGGTGTTCGATCTTCTAACGATTGGTGTTTTCTTTCTGAGTTGTAAAATGTGAAGTAGCGTTTCAGTGACTTCCTCGCAACCCTGATGTCGTCGTAAGCGTGAAGGTAAACCTCCTCGTATTTCACGCTACGCCACAGTCTTTCAACAAAAACGTTATCAATCCAGCGCCCCTTACCATCCATGCTGATCGCGATACCATTTGATTTCAGAACGTCGGTGAACTCTTTGCTCGTAAACTGACTGCCTTGGTCTGTGTTAAAAATTTCCGGCGCGCCGTATGCTTCAATCGCCTCTTCAAGCGCATCAATACAAAATGACGCATCCATTGTATTTGATAATTTCCATGACAAAACCCGCCTTGAGTACCAATCCATCACCGCAACCAGATAGACAAAACCCTTTGCCTTGAACTCTGGTTTGTGGGTTCGTCTTTTTCGTCTCATTTTCACTCCGTAGCAATATGCTTATCATGGAGGAAAACACTTATAATCGTCTAGTTGCTGTCCAAGGACTGGGGTCCATTGCTGTTTTACGAAAAGAGAAAATACATGAGTAAATTAATCATTCTATTTCTTGCCGCAATATGTGTAGTTAACTCTTCACGTGCGGAAGAAATTGATCTTTTTATCATCGCGGGACAATCTAATGCGCAAGGATGGCAGGGCGATGCCACTTACTATCCGAAAGACCCTGATGGGATCGACAAGATGATTCGCTTCTACTGGCAAACTCCGAGACACAGCTCTTCCGGGGGGGAAATGGACCACGTTGAAAGCTCAAGGAGGAAGATTCAAGAATGGTCACTTTGGTCTTGAGGTCACTTTTGCTCGATCCTTGAAGAATGCTGGCTACAATCCAGCCATATTCAAGTACTCACTTGGCTCCACCAGCATAGCTAAAAACTGGAAAGGACCAGGGGATGGCAAAATGTATGACCAGATGGTTAAAGAGTTCGGCCAAGCCTTGTCACTCCTCACGAAGGAAGGGCATAAGGTCAACATACGAGGGTTTGTCTGGATTCAAGGAGAAAGTGATGCCCAGACCACGGCAATGGCTGAGGCCTACAAGGGTGGGCTGAAGACGTTGATTGGTGACCTGCGAAAGAACGTCACGAAACGGTCGGAACTTCCCGTCATTCTCGGAGTTGATGAACAGCACGGCTGGGTCAAGAAGAACATTGAGCCACCAAATGCATTGGAGCGCTGGATATTCTTCACGAGTCTTCGCCCAGCGTTGGATGAACTTGGGGCGCTCCAGATATCATCCCGTAAACACTTAGCTCTCCTGCACATCGAATAGACACGCGATGCACTCTCAGCCATAAGTGTTTGTGATAGAAGCCCTGGTAATCTGATGATTCCGCGTTCGGCAAATTCCCGTTTTTGAGTGGCGAGCAACATAGTTGTGCATACTACATGATACCCATGAGAGAATTCGCAATTAGCCGCTAGTCGTCATTCCCGCTACGCGCTATATCCAGGCAATGTATCGTCCGCCACATAACATACAGTTGAAGTCACTCCCTACTGTCGTTCGGACGAGGCACCTGCGGTCAAAATGTGAATCACATTTTGACCCTCGGCGGCTTCGCCGCGAAAAACTACCCCACGGACTTCTTTTCGCAAAAGACCCCAATCAAGATACTTTTGAGACCCGGGATAAATGCGGTTTAAACTTCCTATCCTCTTTCGTGACCTACCCTTTGAAGAGAAAGGCTGCCCCGGTCCGACGACGGTGAAATTACCTGTACGTCAAGAGCGGGAACAATCGATCAAGAGCAGCGAGTCTTTTTCAACAAGCTAGCTAAAGGCTGGGCGGGAAGTTACTTCTGCATGCCAGCGAGCGATATTTTCCGAAGTGAGTAAATCTTGGCCGACATTTTTCGCAAAGCCCAGGGTGATAGCCAGAGTCATATCGGAAATGCAGTATCGGTCACCAAGGATAAACTGGTTGCTTGCAAGATGAGCATCAAAAATTTCGACTGCGCGTTTAGCGTCAGCGGCGGCTACTTCTCCCCATTCTTTTACGACGGTTTCTCGGTCCTTGAAAAAGCCGGTTAAGTTACGGAAACCCTGTGCAACTGGCATCAGCACATTGAGTTCGACGCGCCTATTCCACATTTCTATTTTTGCTTTTTCTTCAGCAGAGTCGCCAAACATATTCGGTTCAGGATGCAGACCTTCCAGGAGCAAGCAGATTGCCTGGCTCTCTGCCAAGAAACTGCCGTCGTCCATTTGCAAGACAGGAACTCGTCCAAAGGGATTACGGTTCTTGTGCTCGTCAGAGAGGTTCTCGGCGCCGCGAAGATCGATTTCGGTTAACGGAATCTCCACACCTTTTTCTTTCATAAAGACGGCGACGCGTTGTCCATTAGGAGATTGAGATTGTGTGTATAGGTGCATGTCTATTTCCTTTCAGTTTGTTGGATGACAACTTGATACTGAACGTGGTCGGTCAGATCGCTTCGCTACTATTTTACTTATGCTGCTGAGGTTTATTTGAAACTTTTCGCCCTCTGCTGTTTCGATATCAATATTAAACTCATGCTCGGTGGGACGGCTGTAGGCGAGTGTTTTTACGCCGCTGGCTTCGGCAAATGCACTCGATGCGATGCAGGCAAGAGCGATAAGTGAAGCTATCCTGAGTGTCTGTACAAACCTATTTTTACCGCTGCGCATAGTCGGTTGCTCGGTTTTTGTAATAAAAATGGCACGAGGATACTGCATCGCTTTGATTAACTAAAAAAGGGAATTGATTGGGTTGCCTGTCCAGCAGTGATGTACCAACAAACAAAAATTCCATTCACAAACGCACCGGGATAAATGCTACCGGTACGATAGAAACACCACGTGGATACTATACCAACGAGTATCATTAGAGGCACGAATTGTAATGCGACAATTGTCAGCAGCGGCTGTGATGCAATGAGTAAGGTGCCGCCAGCGAATAATGGGGCATATTGAGCGATGAGCAATACAATGAAACCGATGCTTAAGACAGCGCTGTTGATCAGCATCATCGAGGCTGTCGAAGCCTCGCGTTTTCCGAGTTGACTATGGAGTGTGACGCCGAGCAATACAAAGAAACCAAGAATGAAGGGTAGATAAGCCAGGAATTGAAAGAACTGCATCTTTGACATGGGCTTGAGAGCAACCACCCAGAATCGAGGGTCGACTGTGAAGAAAAAACCGATCGCGCTAACGAGTAAGTAAAGGGAAAGAACAACCGAGCTTGCGAATAATAATGACTTGAACAGTTCTTCAATATCTCCGAGACCACACTGGCTGGCAAACCGAATGTTGCTTTGAAAGAACTTCAGCCAGACTAGAAAGAGCACCAAACTAATCGCCCCGGTTACCATCATCCAACCAACGATGCCGGTCGTAATTGACTGGCTCCAAAATAGGTTGGGCGGCAGCAGTAGAGGTGCAAGAGTCTGAACGGGGAAGAATGTCAGTATGGGAAGTGCCGCGGTGATCAAGGCAATGATGATCCAACTACTTTTAGTAACTTCATAAATTGTTGGTGTGGCTATCACGACGCTAGAGAAGGTTCCTTTTAACAAGACATCACAGATCGGTAGGATAATTAGGAAAATGCCGAGCAGGGCAATAAGCGTGCCTAGTTCTTTCCAGTACCAAGTCTGATTGGACTTTGAATAGCTGGCATCTGGAGCAAGTGTTTCATTAAACCAATCGACTGCATTGCCGATTGCCTCGGTTGAGAGGTGATCGCCGGGATGTGTGACAGGCGGCATGCTGAGTTCTCGGGCCGTGCCGGCTTCGGTTGATCCGTAGCGTTTGCCAATCTCGATGGTCGTTTCGCTTCCGAACAGCGTTTTTAATTTCTGCGTTTCAACTATATTGTCGGCAATAGCACTTTCCCACATGAGCCCTGAAAACTCATCGTAGCGACTGAAGACAAGTTTAAGGTTGCGCGGAAAGGCGGGTGTGCCTTCATTGGTGCCAAAAGTACCGGTTGATGAGCCTTCGAGTACCATGCTCTCATAGCCTTCTGGGTTGGCGGCGGCAGCCATCAACACGGTCCAGCCGCCCATTGAATGACCTTCAAGGCCAACCCGTTGCGGGTCTACAAACGGCAGGCCGCGTAAATAAGTCAACCCGTCGGGGCCGCCAAAGCCATGAGCGAAAGCGGGTGCGTCGGAGTAGCCGTGGCCTGTCTGATCGAGTGCAAGAACAACGATGCCGCGTCGCGCCAATTCAATGGCAAAGCCGGATTGCGTTTCGCGGGAATTGATATAACCGTGGACAGCAAGTACGGCCGGTTGTGGGCTGTCTATGGTCGCGTGTTGAGGTCTGTAGAGTAAGGCGCTCATTGTTTGGCCTGCGCTACCGACGAATCGAACGTCGCTAACGTCGATCTGACCATTGTCTGTTTGAATCAAGCTTGCTAGCCATGAACCCAAAATGATCATTGAGAGCGCTATTATTGTTGTTCTGCTCATCGTCTTTGTCATGGTTCTGGTGCCCCTTGGCATTAAGAGTGTCGGGGCCGGCAGACAGGATAAATCGACTGATTCCCAGCTCCACCAACAGCGCAAGTCGATTGGAGAATCGGAAGTATAAAGCGTGTTTTTCCAAGAATACAAAAATAGCTTCAAAAGGCTTGCATAGAATAAATGTTGGGGAAGTCAGTTTCCCGCCAGAGAATGGTCAATGTCAGATTGGGAAGTTGGTGCGTTTACGCCGGTACTTTACTCCGGGTAATTACACCGGGTAATTACTCCGCCCCTGTTGTTGAAGCTTTATCCTGCCGGACGATGTTCATTTCTTCCCTTACCAGCGACATGTCGAAGTAATCGCCTTTTAGCCAGGCCGTATAGTGATCTGAAACATGCTCGCTATCAGGCCGCCCGCCGTTCCCACCGGCAATAACAAACTTAAACCGAAGTGGGTCCGCCATGTCGACAATCCAACGAAATGCGGGGCCATGATAAACCTCCTGTTCAATACTGCCTTTAACCGGAGGATTATGTTGTGCCATGCGCAGCGTGGTAGCGCTGCCGCCAATAGGATCAGGACCGACATGTATAGCCTGCCATGGTTTGTGCTTACGTAGTGAATGGCCGAAGCGAATTTGGTGTATCTTGCCCCACGACCAATCATCAGCGTAGTTGGTTGTCAGATACTCAACGATAGCTATCACATTGTCGGCGATGATCTTATCAAGCGTGTCTCTGTGGGCACGCCAGGGTGATCCCTCTGCCATGAAATGGCTGATATCGAAGCGATTGAGTGCAGGTGCAATACTCGACATTGTGGTGATCAAAGGGCTCTTACCTAGAACGGTTTCCATAAATTGAATGTGCGAACGTTTTTCCAACAGGGGGTAGAAAATGCAAGCAGCCTTTGAGTCTGTGGTCGCCACATAGTCCCAATCAGCCAGGAGTTTGATCGCCGTTTCTAATCTTTCATGTTGGGGTTGGGATTTTAGCGACTGCAATATGTTCGGTACCAGCTCTCTGGCTCTAACATCCAGCAAGTCCAACTGCATATCTGCGAAGTATGCTGTCGTGAAATTGGATCCCCGCTTTTGCAACAATTCATCAATCCGTTTTGCTCTGGCATCGTGGGTAGGAAAATTATGAATCGGATAGCGACCCGAATCACCCATAGTGTCGTTGTTGGCAGTTAAGGTGTACTTCTTTAACGGGTTCGATTCAACGAGCAATTCAGCCGCGGTACTTAATCGAAAATCGTAGTCGGGATTGTTGCCGGGCAAAGGCACAACGCCTGTCACACCTTGTTCCGCATGGTTTGCACCACTGCCTGATCGGTGTCGCAGCGTCGTGGCTATATAGCGGTGCATATCATTGTGTCTATCGACGCAGATAATGTTGTTGACCAGCGGGCAGATATCGTTCTCAAACAATGCATCGCCCAGTTGCTGTGAATTCCTGGCTAATGGCATCAGCGCCAGAACACCCGCGGAAGTGGGTTGATCTCTCATGGCCCAATCAAGCGCGGTGATACTTCCTGCTCCCCGCAGATCCGTGAAGCCCAGCGCGTCTGTCAGTGACTCAAGAATAGGGCCGTGGGTGGATTCACTCACCGTGAAGCTGCGTGAAGGTTGGTTAGCGACATCGACGGTGTAACTTTGAGTCTTGCCAGGCGCTTCACTCTCGACAAAGACATCATAAGTATCGACGAAGCCTGTGGTTAGCCCCCAGGACACGTCTCGATTGTGTCCCATCATAAAGTAAGGCACGCCGGGGAAACTGGCGCCAAAGGCATCCCAATTCGGCGTACTCAAATGCGAATAGAAGAACGTGTTCGGAATACTATGGGGTTGATGTGGATCGGTTGCTAATATCGGAAACCCGGACGCAGATAACTCACCATTGATTGCCCAATTATTGCTGCCGCTCAGCCTCGTCTCATGAGGGAAAAGTAATTTTGCGACGCTCATGTCGATACCAAGCAATGCGTCTCGAAGGGCCTCGACGCACATAGCATCTTCGTTAGAAAACCTGAGCACATGATGGCGAAAATAGTCCACGCCATGTTCTGCCATAAGCTTTCCAAGGTAAATTTTCTCTAGCCAGGTCTTATGTTGAAACCAGCCTGTGAATCGATAACGTGAGGCAACATCATGGCGTGTGTAGTGTCTGGGCTCCGTGCCGGCCTTCAGGAATTCTGGTGGCACCTCATCAAGCGAATCAACGTAGGCGTTAACGCCCTGAAGGTAGGCGTCAACAATATAGTCACCCGGGGAATCTGGCACTTCTCTCGCGGTAACATTAAACGCCTTGTGCATCAGATCCTGAGGTATATGTTTCTCACCCATGACGCTGGCTGCCGTGCCAGTGGCGTACAGGTTACTCAAGTGCAGTTGCCATAGGCGTTCGCTCGCGCAGGCATAGCCCATGCCTCTAAAGGCATCTGGAATAGAATTAGCGAAAATATGCGGCACGCCAATGTTATCCCAACAAATCTCAAGGCTGGCGTCGGCTTCAGGAATAGCAAAAGTCATGGAGTACCCGCTGATGTGTTTCCTACAAGGTACCTTCCGTCAATGCTATGGGCAAGGGTCAGAGGACGATCAAATCAGTTGTCAGTAAAATCCCTAAGATCTTCAATGAACGCATCCTGTTTACGATCACTGCTGGTTGTTCAGATGAGCTGTGATACAGCTGCCAGCTCTCCTTACCACCTGAAATCATCAATGTTGTTTTGTGTCGATTCGGTTTGGTGTACTCATTTTCCAACCATCGCTTGAGGGCAGGTGTCGCCTGCCGCATTCGCTCGACCGGATGAAAGCCTATATAGCTTTAATCCTTCTCCTACATCCCCAACCAGCCCCAGCTGAGACTATCTACCTGTCTGAGCGGGCCTGGCAGCAAGATCAGTGAGGATGTGGTGCTGCCGGGTAGGGTGGTCAACGCGAACCCCTGTGAGCGTAAATCGTCGATTCGACGGGAATCTGGGTGAAACAAAACAAGTTGAAGAAAGCATTTGGCGTTTAAATGATTATATGGATAATACTGTATATATAACCAGTTAAAAAACAAAGAGGAAAAACAATGTCCGACCTTGAAAATAGCGGTTCGCAAAAAGACTCTCAAAAAGACTCTCAAAAAGAGAAGGCGCTAACAGCAGCACTTTCCCAGATCGAGAAGCAGTTTGGCAAGGGCGCTATAATGCGTCTTGGTGATTCTCCTCTGGAGAAAATCCCGTCAATATCGACCGGTTCTCTGGGCCTGGATATTGCGCTGGGGATAGGTGGATTGCCTCGTGGGCGTATTGTTGAGATCTATGGTCCGGAGTCTTCGGGCAAGACAACCCTGACCCTGCAGGTCATTGCCGAGGCCCAAAAAGCAGGCGGAACCTGTGCCTTCATCGATGCAGAGCATGCTCTGGATCCCCTGTATGCGCAGAATCTTGGCGTAAATATTGATGACCTGCTGGTTTCCCAGCCGGACACGGGTGAGCAGGCCCTTGAAATTTGCGACATGGTGGTCAGATCTGGCGCTGTTGACGTGGTGATTGTGGATTCAGTCGCTGCATTGACCCCGAAAGCAGAAATCGAGGGCGATATGGGTGACCACCATGTTGGACTACAGGCCCGGCTAATGAGTCAGGCGCTGCGTAAGATGGCGGGCAATATCAAAAATTCAAATACCCTGGTTATCTTTATCAATCAGATCCGAATGAAAATTGGCGTGATGTTTGGTAGCCCTGAGACTACCTCTGGCGGTAACGCGCTGAAGTTTTATTCCTCTGTTCGGCTGGACATACGTCGCATTGGGGCTGTCAAAGAAGGCGATGAGGTTATCGGTAACGAAACTCGCGTTAAGGTAATCAAGAACAAGGTTGCGCCTCCCTTTAAGCAAGCCGAATTCCAGATTATGTACGGCAAGGGTATCTATCATATGGGTGAAGTGATCGACCTGGGTGTCCAGCTTAACCTGGTAGATAAAGCCGGTGCCTGGTATAGCTACAAGGGTGAACGTATTGGCCAGGGCAAGAAGAATGCCTGTGAATATATCACAGAGAATTCACACATCGCTGTAGACATCGAGCAACAGATTCGGGCGAAGCTGCTTGATCACAACGAAGGCTCGGAAGATGAAGACCTGGATAATGTCACGCCTATTTCGGGTGCCTGAGAGCAATAACAGCATGAGTCTAAAGCGAACCGGCGTTGCCGGCGGTAGTTCTAACGCTGCAGTACTAATCGGACAGTACTAATTCGGCAGTACTAATCGGACAGTACTAATCGGACAGTACTAATGAAGGAAAATGACAGACATTAAGCCCTCAGATGTTCGCCGCGCAGCAATGGATTTGTTGGCGCGCAGAGAACATTCTCGCTATGAGCTTTTACTTAAACTAACTCGGCGTCTTGGTGATAATCCCGAGCTCTTTGAACAGGAAATCGGCAAGCTGACCGATGAGGGCTTGCAGAGTGACCGCAGGCTCGCTGAAGCATTTATACGCGCAAGAACTAATAGGGGGCAGGGCCCCGTCAAGATTAAAATGGAGCTGCGTGCCAGGCAGGTTGGCGATGAAATCATATCAATCGCCTTTGAAGAATGCGGCGTTGATTTCACGGCACTGGCTCGGTCAGTCGCCGTCAAGAAGTTCGGAGATGAACTTGGCAAGGTGGCGGATATAAAAACTCTGGATATAAAAACTCTGGATATGAAAACTCTGGATATGAAAACTCTGGATATGAAAACCAGGGCGCGAATATCACGATTTATGCAGCAGCGCGGCTTTTCTTACGACCATATCTCCAGTTTATATTAGGCTCTAACACGAGCTGTTAATGGCTATCACTGTGGCCGGCGTGAACCAAGATGACGCTTTCTATGGCTCCCTTGGCTTAATTTCTGTATCTTACCTTTTTTGTTTTTTTGTCTGTCGAGCTCGTTGCTGAATATTGGTTCGCTGGGTTTTTATTTGTTAGACATGAAATGGTTTATTAGATATGGATAGCCGCGAGCTCCGCAGCGCATTTTTGAGTTACTTCGAAGGTAAAGGTCATACGATCGTTGAGTCGTCATCCCTGGTGCCTGGCAATGATCCAACCCTGTTGTTTACCAATGCAGGCATGGTTCAATTCAAGGACTCTTTCGCCTTCCGTGAAGACCGTGGCTATACCAGGGCGGCAAGTTGCCAGCGTTGCGTAAGGGCGGGTGGTAAACACAACGACCTGGATAACGTCGGTTATACAGCGCGGCACCATACGTTTTTTGAAATGTTAGGTAACTTTAGTTTTGGCGACTATTTTAAGGAAGACGCCATTGTCTTTGCGTGGGAGTTCCTGACGCAAGTTGTTGGGTTGCCCGCGGACAAGCTTTGGGTCACGGTTCACGATAGTGACGATGAGGCAGAGCAAATCTGGATAGAGAAAGTTGGTTTTGATCCTCAGCGCATTACTCGGCTCGGCGACGACGATAACTTCTGGACTATGGGCGATACGGGACCCTGCGGTCCTTCGTCAGAAATATTCTACGACCACGGGCCGGAAGTGCCTGGCGGCCCGCCGGGGTCTAAAGATGGTGAACTGGACAGGTACATCGAGATCTGGAACCTGGTGTTTACGCAGTATGACAGGTCCGCAGATGGCACCTTAACGCCCTTGCCTAAACAGTGTGTCGATACCGGCATGGGACTGGAACGACTGGCCGCGGTATTGCAGGATGTGCATAACAACTATGAAATTGATCTGTTCCAGGCGCTGATTAAAAAAGCCGCTGGGCTTCTCGAAACCACTGATCTGGATAGCCCTTCTTTAAAAGTCATTGCAGACCACATTCGAGCTGCAGTGTTCCTGATCGCTGATGGGGTAGTACCGTCTAACGAGGGAAGGGGCTATGTTATCCGCAGGATTATTCGCCGGGCGCTCAGGCACGGCCACAAGCTACAATCCAGTGGCCCGTTCTTCCACCAACTCGTCGGGGAAGTCGTTACCCAAATGGGTGATGCCTACCCCTTGATTGCACAAACCCGTAGCCAGGTAGAAAAAGTGCTCCTTAAAGAAGAGCAACAGTTTGAGTTGACCCTCGACCAGGGTATGCGGATTCTCTCTGACGCGATTTCGCAGCTTGATGGAAAGGAAATTCCGGGTGAAGTGGTGTTCAAGCTCTATGACACCTATGGGTTCCCAACCGACTTGACTGCTGATATTGCCAGGGAGCGCAACCTGACTCTGGATATGGCTGGCTTTGCTCGTGCAATGGAAGCCCAGCGGCAAAGGGCGCGTGCGGCGAGCCAGTTTGGCTCTGCCGATACCGGTGATTTGCAGCTCAGCGATGTTACCGAGTTCGTTGGATACGATTCATTGGAAGATGAGTCAACGGTCATAGGCATCATTGTTGATGGCGCTCAGGTTGATCAGGCTGACGCAGACCAGCAAGCCCTGGTTGTGCTGGATAGAACACCTTTCTATGCTGAATCGGGTGGCCAGGCTGGGGATACCGGACAACTGATTGCAGATGGCGTGGTGTTGAACGTCACCGATACCGTCAAAAGCGGTGATGCTTTCCTGCATCAAGGAAAGCCGGTTAACGGAAGCTTGGCTGTGGGGGACAAAGTTCAATCGGTTGTCAATCGACCGCTACGAGATGCGACGCGTTTAAATCACTCTGCGACACATTTAATGCATGCAGCCCTGCGTAAGATTCTTGGTGAACATGTGAACCAACGTGGCTCGCTGGTCAATGCAGAGCGCCTCCGGTTCGATTTTTCCCATTTTGAACCAGTATCCAGAGAACAGTTGCGAGAAATAGAACGACTGGTTAATACCGAAATTCGGGCTAACAGTGCTATTGAAACGGAAGTAATGGACCTGGAATCGGCCCGTAACAAGGGTGCCATGGCACTTTTTGGCGAAAAGTACAGCGCAGAGGTTCGCGTACTGACAATGGGTGATGGGTTCTCAGTGGAACTTTGCGGTGGAACTCATGCCGCCCGTACCGGGGACATTGGTATTTTCAGGATTGTATCAGAGCAGGGGGTCGCCTCCGGGGTCAGAAGAATTGAAGCAATCACCGGTTCGGCCGCGCTGACACAGGTTGAAAGCAATGAAGACCTACTATCGCAAGCAGGTAGTCTGGTTCGAGCTGACAACCACAATCTGGCGGATAAGTTGCGTGCGTTGATTGACCAGAATAAGAAGCTGGAGAAAACGATTACGGATCTCAACCGAAAGCTGGCGACCGGCGGTGTAGGTCCAGATATTGCTGAATCTGCCATTGATCTGGGGGGAGTGAAGCTTGTCGTCAGTCAGTTGGATGGTGCCGACCCAAAATCATTGCCGGATGTGCTTGACCAGCTAAAAAACAAGATCGGCAGTGGAATCATTGTTCTTGGCACGGTTAGTGAGGGGAAAGTTGGCCTGATTGTCGGGGTAACCAAGGACCTGACAGATCGATTTCACGCTGGAGACCTGGTGAACCACATCGCCTCACAGGTAGGTGGTAAGGGTGGTGGGCGCCCCGATATGGCACGTGCTGGCGGCTCTGATCCGGACTCACTACCAGCGGCTTTGGCGAGTGTTGAGCAATTTGCCCGAAATCTTCTGTAGTTTTTTTCGTCAAATTTCTATTAAATAGGCGCCCTTTCAAAACCGGTTAAGGCCGCATGTCGTTGTTTGTCCAAAAATTTGGTGGAACCTCCGTCGCATCGGTTGAGCGAATCGAAAATATTGCTGCGCGCATTATTCGTTCAAGGAATGCTGGACATGATGTGGTGGTCGTCGTTTCAGCAATGGGTGATGAAACCGATCGACTTGTGTCGTTGGCGAATGAGGTTAATTACGATGGCTTGGATGCTCGACGGGAACTGGATGTTTTGCTGTCCACCGGTGAGCAGGCAACCATAGCCCTGTTGGCGATGACCTTGCTGAAACATGGGGTTAAAGCAGAATCAGTTTTAGGCTGGCAGGCCAGTATCCTGACAGACAGCGAGCACAGCAAAGCGAGGATCCTGGAAATTGACGAAACAGTGCTCCATGCGAAGATCTCAGACGGCATCGTTCCGGTAGTAGCGGGATTCCAGGGTATCGACCAAAAGGGCCACGTAACAACCTTGGGTCGTGGCGGCTCGGATACAACGGCCGTTGCTCTCGCGGCAGTGCTGAAGGCTGATGAGTGCCAGATATATACAGATGTGGAAGGCGTCTTTACGACTGACCCGAGAGTTGTTGAAGGTGCCCGTTGTCTTAAGCAGATGACGTTTGAGGAAATGTTGGAGCTAGCCAGCTTAGGTAGCCGGGTTCTGCATACCAGGGCGGTAGAGTTTGCCAGTAAGTACCAGGTGCCCCTTCGAGTTTTGTCTAGCTTTGAAGAAAAACCTGGCACGTTGATCACCAAAGAGGACGATTCAATGGAGCAACCAATCATTTCAGGGATAGCGTTTACCCGTGACGAGGCAAAGTTAACGATATTGGGTGTCAAAGATGTGCCCGGTATTGCTTCGGCTATTCTGGGCCCAATCAGCGATGCGAATATTGAAGTAGACATGATAGTTCAGAACGTGGCTGCGGACATGAGCACAGACTTCACTTTTACCGTTCGGCGAGATGACTACAACCAGGCGAAACAGATTCTGGAAAATATTGCAAAAAACATTGATGCCAGAGAGGTGTCGGGCGACAATAAAATCGCCAAGTTGTCATTGGTTGGGGTTGGAATGCGCTCCCACGCCGGTGTGGCCAGCAGGATGTTTAAAGTGTTGGCTGACGAATCGATTAATATCCAGATGATTTCAACTTCTGAAATTAAAATCTCGGTGGTCCTTGCAGAGAAGTATTTGGAGCTGGCGGCAAGAGCATTGCATTCTGCATTCGAGTTGTCAGAACAGGGTGAGTCACCTGATTCGACTGCCCCGCAAGACTCCCCTGAAACAGACCAGACATAGAGCACGCCTCCTACGTTGCGTAGGTGACCCGCCGCAACAGGCCCAGATACCCTTTAGGGAACTCAATCCCTTCGTAGTAGCCCTTATGCAGCAATATTTGATGTAACTCCCGAAGCCTGTAGATTGGTACAGAGGCTATCAGGTGATGTTCAAGATGGAAGTTCAGGCCGTGGGGCGCCACCAGCAAAGCTTCTAACCAACTGATGTATATGGTTCTGGTGTTCAGCCGAATATCAGGATCAAAATGATCTGGCACCGCGGCATGTTCTGCGATTTGCCGAATACGGGTGATCAACATGTGGCTGGTCATAAACGCGATCACCCACAGCGCGTACAACTCCGCGAATCCGGCGACGGACAGCGCCAGCAAAAGTGCAAGGTTACAGATGACGCCGCCAGCCAACATTTTTTTTACACCGGGTTTCAACTCGTTGAAACGGTACAGTGATCGACCAATCGATACGATCCGTCGCCAGCCAATCTTTCCGGTGATATCTCTTAATACTTTTCGTTTGAAACTGGTGATAGAGACAGGATAGGCGTCAAAATTTTTCAGGTCCGGATCATCAACCGTTCCACAATCCTTGTGATGCATCAGGTGCCCCTTCATATAGGCGTCTTTGTCAGAAAAAACCCAGTAGCCGGAAAGCCAGGTTGCAACGAAGTCGTTAACGCTCTGTGAAGTGAAAAATGATTTATGCCCGGTTTCATGAACAAGCACACCGAAGGCCATTTGCCGCCCACCGAGGAGAAGCACGGTAAATAGCATTGTCACTGGATTGGGAAATGCTGCAGCCAGGACGAAAAGCCCGATGACCATGGCCCAGTCGAACAGCACGATGCACGCCGCTCTCAGGTCATCTTTACTCGTTACCCTTGCTAGTTCCTCGGCGGTGAGTAGCTCTCGAATGTTCGTTGTCATGTTGTCCTCTATCCAAAGCTTGTGATTGATGTAGGCATGCTGCCCTGCGCGGGTGACCAGATGCTGCGGCCCAGTTCATCGTATCGCAGCATTGTCTGCCATAAGCGCTCTCGATTCCGGGGATCCTGGAGTTCGGCCGGCAGGTAAGGGTCCTTCGCCAGCAGGTGAAGTGCTTCGCCGCCCAGGGTGAAACTTTCGATCATTGCAAGGTCCGTGGGTTTCTTCTGCAGGTTATCGGTACTGCTTTCAAGTCTGGAAACAAAGTCCAGGTATAGCTGGTCGAGTTTGTTGATGCGGTAGTCATCGACAAGCGAATGGTAATCCTTCTTCTGAAGCATCAGCCGTTCGCCAACGATGGGCTCGTCAGACAGGCCTAGCTCATTTAGCCAGCCGATCAGTAATGGTCCGGTTCTGCGCAGATTGTCAGGCCTCAGCCAGAGTCCTGCTCGAAGCTGTCTGAAACCAGTTGAAGTCAGAAGCCATCTTTCTTTGTCTGTTGGTTGTGCTGACTGCACCATTAGAAATGATCCTTGCTCCCATGGTCTTCGCCTGGACTCCCCGAGACGCCATTCCTCAATGAATTCAGTAATAGGGTCAGAAAGTTCAGCGAGTCGATAATGGCCTCGTTCGAAATTTTCTATGAGGCCACGTGCAGCCAGGCGAGAAAGGGTGACTCGAATCAGGTTTTCACTGAAGTTGAACATCCTGGAACTGGACATCAGATTTTGCGCGCTGGTGCCCTTTTGGCCGTAGGTGCGAAGCAGGTCCAGGATGAAGTTGCCGGGTTTCATAATATTACAGTAGTTTGGGTGAGGTTCTTAATGCTGTAATATTACAACTTTGGCCTAAAGGGGGCAACAGGTGTAACGAAGGTGTAACGAAAGGCCCTGGGCTATGAGTGTTCTAGTACAGATTCTCCCTGGAATCCTCTTCTAAAGCCTTGTCAATATTGTCCTGTAGCGCTTTTGAAGGTGGTTCTCCGTTTATCTGTTCCAGAATCATTGTACCAAGGGTTGGCAGTTCGTCCGCTGGCATATGCCTGTTGATGTCCCATAAGCCAGACCGAATAAAGGCTTTGGCACAGTGGAAATAGAGCTCGGTGACATCAAGTACGATGGCGAGTTTAGGTGTCTTTGCCTGGGCCGCAAGTAGTTCAAGGTAGGGCGGGTGATCCGTAAGGTATCCGCGGCCATTTACTCGCAAGGTGTCATCCCGGCCGGGGATCAGGAACAGCAGCCCCATTTCGGAATGGTTAATAATGTTCCTCATGCTGTCAGCAATCCTGTTTCCCGGCCTTTCTGGAATTAACAGGGTAGTGTCATCAAGGCAGTACACAAAGCCTGGCGCATCGCCACGTGGAGACGCATCGCAGCCTTCACTGGAAGAGGTGGCAAGCAGGCAGAATGGACTTCTGGCAATGAAGTTTTTACTGTGCCGCTCCAGTCGCGTGATTTTTTTTACGGTGGTGTTAGCTGAGGGTTCACCGTTAATGGCGATCAGCGAAGCGGTATCGGTCAGTAAATTTATTCCATCGGGTTTGGTCATGGAGCTTCCTTGTATTTGTTGTTGATGCTGATGCCTAACTGCTCATACTAACCTTGTTTCGACCGGCTTTCTTTGCGGCGTACAAAGCTTCATCCGACGCTTTAAGAACATCAAAGGGTGTTTGCCCGCTCGCTGTACGATCGGCGACACCGATAGAGATAGTCACTGAGACCTTTTCGCTGGCCCGCCTGAAGGAGCCTTTTTTCCGCTGCTTCTTGCCGCTTGGTTCCTCTGCTTGTTCCTGGCGCGGTTCCTTTCGTATCACCATTTCGTAGTTCTGGATGGACTTTCGGACCTCATCAAGATGGTAAAAGGCATCTTCTTTATCCATGCCTGCAAAGACCACGGAGAATTCTTCCCCGCCATAGCGGAATGCCTTACCGCCGCCTCCCACCTGCCCGATGCGCGACGCTACCATTTGCAACACCTGGTCACCAATATCGTGTCCGTGGGCGTCATTGAATTTTTTGAAGTGATCGACGTCCAGCATCGCCAGGCTGTAGGTTCTGCCAAGGGAATCAAACAGCTCATTAAGGGCGCGGCGGTGGGGCAGGCCGGTCAATTCATCTCGATATGCCATGTTGTACGAATCGCGAATAATGTTGGCACCCATATACACGCTGCTGGCCATCAGGAAAATTTCCCAACCATGTTCGACCGCTAAGAGATAACCCAGAACCAGTCCACCGAGAGCGGTGGTGAGTCCCTGGGTGATAGGAGTGTTATCGAACCCCGTCAGGATAATGCAGCCCAGAATGGAAATACCCAGGAGCAGGCTGGCCACCTGGTGAAAGGGCGAGTACAGAAGGACAAGCGAGACCGGATCACCCAGGGGGTCGGTCAGCGGATCTGGCAGGACCCACTGTAGTTCGATCAGGTAGATAATGAGCGCGATCGCCACGGCCATAAAAAATAGTCGGCTCAATCCCCGGGAAGTGAATACTCCGCGTTCCCGGGAAAAACAAATCAACAGGAAATTGAGCGGCACGAAACCCATGATGATAAGTTCCCTGAAGTCGGGGGCCATTTGCTGGCCCCGTAGCCAGAGGCAAAAAGCGAGGGTAATGCAGGCAAAGAAAACCCTGGATCGATTGTAGGCTAACGCCAGGGTGCCTGAGATCGCGAGCGCGACACTGGGCCCAATTACCCATAGTGTGTCGGGAGCAGGGGGTAGTCGCTGAAGATTTAAGGCGATGACCGATACCGCGATCAGAAAGGTGACCGGAATAACCAGGTTGCCAATTGCACGGTAAAAAATGCTGATGGGCCAGCGCTCGACTAGTAGGAGATGGCGGTCGCCAACGTCTTCCACTTGCCGTTTTCAACCACGGAAAGCAGGGATTCGCTCACGCCCTTGTGATCTCCGGGGCCGAACTGGATTTGATATCCAAAGATATCCTGGTAGTCCGTGATCGCTTCGGTCGCAGCCAGGAAACCGGCCTTGTCGAGGTCAGGGCCTGCATTCTCGAGCGCGGTGACAACAAGATCCGCGGCCCGGTATCCTTCCATGGCGGGGATGCCAGGCTCGACGTTGAAGCGTGCCTCGTAGCGATCCCACCAGCGCTTAACCTTATCCGACAGGCCATCTTCCTTGTAAAGCTTCGCCATATGTACAAAGGCGTGATAAC
>Ga0209044_1000654_pt1 | contig 26091 bp, 23 predicted proteins | sample SaaInlV_130m_DNA_FD_184655 | JGI IMG/M metagenome (GOLD analysis project Ga0209044, IMG submission 184655) | Marine microbial communities from expanding oxygen minimum zones in the Saanich Inlet - SI037_S4LV_130m_DNA (SPAdes) (version 2) | ecosystem: Environmental > Aquatic > Marine > Intertidal... | reverse complement strand
CCGGACGAGATGTTCTAATAGCGGTACAAACTTCTGTTTATCCCAAAGTGATTAATGCACCCATGGAAGGGTTCCTTGCTGCAGTTGCCAAAGACGGGATTGAACTCAAAGCCCGTGCCCGTGTAACTGTGCGGACAAATATTCCCGGATTAGTTGGTGGAGCTACCGATGATACCATTATTGCTCGCGTAGGTGAAGGAATTGTTTCCGCAATCGGATCTGCTCAAAATTATTCTGCTGTTTTAGAAAATCCGGACAATATTTCTCGTGCTGTATTAGAAAAGGGATTAGATGCTGGAACTGCATTTGAAATTCTTTCCATTGATATTGCCGATTTGGATGTGGGGAAAAATATTGGTGCATCTTTACAGGCTGATCAGGCAGAGGCAGACTTACGTGTGGCCCAAGCGAAAGCAGAAACTCGTCGTGCTATGGCTGTAGCCGAAGAGCAGGAAATGACAGCGCGAACCCAGGAAATGAAAGCCAAGGTTGTAGAGGCAGAAGCCGAAGTTCCCAAAGCTATGGCGCAGGCATTCCGGGATGGAAATCTGGGAATTATGGATTATTATAAGATGGAAAATATTAAATCTGATACAGGTATGCGTGATGCCATTGCAGGCTCCGATGCTGAAACATCTGACGATAATCCTGTCAAAGATAACTAAATTTTAGTAAGAAATCCTGTTTTGGATATTTCCATTCCAACACAAGTGACCGATCAGGTCTCGGATCGTTGTCTACGGTGTTACCGTGAGCAACAATGGTATGGTGAAAATTTTCTTTTCGATTTTATCGGTGACATTAATGTTGCCGGTAAACGAATTTTGGAAATTGGATGTGCCGAAGCAGGATTGCTCAAATTCTATCAAAACAAGGGCGCAATTTGCTCGGGATTGGAACTCTCAGATGTTCGGTTTAATAATGCGCTTTTGTTGAATGAGCCCAATGCACTGCATCTATTTCAGGCAAATATTTGTGAACCGGATTCCTATTCAAATGAAATCATTGAAAAATATGATACTATTGTGATTCGGGATGTGATTGAGCATATAGAAGATAAGACAACAGCCTTAGCGAATATTTTCAATTTGCTGAAACCAGGAGGAAAGTTGTTTATGTCATTTCCTCCCAAGTATTGTGCCTATGCAGGACATCAACAAACTGTCCCAACGCTGCTGGGGAAATTGCCTTATCTACATGTTTTGCCGAATTTCATTTACAAAGCATATTTGAATTTGATTAGTTGTCCTGTAAATAAAATCAATTACCTAATATCCACAAAAGAAACTAGAATATCAATTCGTCAAATGAGAAACCTGATAAAATCAATTGGCTACCATGTAAAAAAAGAAAGTAAGTGGCTTGTTCGTCCGGCATATTCATTTCGGTTTGGATTACCAAAAATGAAAAATCCATTTTCTTGGATTCCGGGTTTGGATGAAGTGTTTTCAAATGGCGTTTTATATTTATTAGAAAGGCCGGAGATTTAATATGGAATGGCTGGGCATACTTCTTCTTTATTTGATTTCTGGATACATGAAAAAACGTAATCAGGATGCAAAGCGTCGAGATATCGAATCAGATCCGGATTGGGATATACCTCAGGATTCCCCTGCCGAAGGGCCAAAACCCAATCTTGACCAGATGCTTAGCGATCTATTTGGACAAGCATTTAAAGTGGAGCCAGAAGTTCCTCCAGTGGAGGATTCTGTAGAAGAGACTGTGGAATCGGAGTCTTATAGTGTGCCCGAACATATTGAAGAGCATTCATCTCATATTGAGGAACAGGCGGAAGCCTTTGAAGAAAATATTTATCATTCCGATTTGGCAAATCGCAAAGAGTTGCATCTTGGCAAAAAATGGAAGACAAAACATGCACTTCGATCTGAATTATTTGAAAACAAAAAATCCCTTAAAAAAGCTATCATATTAAAAGAAGTTTTGGATAAACCGCTGGCATTACGGTAAAGTTCCTTATAATACCGAACCATGTTCATGGAATTATTGCCGTCGGTTCAGCGGATCTGCGATTATGTCATTAACGGACCATATGTCAGCAGGACTTTGGACATCGGTATGGAACTCGTCTTATGGAAATACGGATATGGGATTAGCGATAACGCCTAAATTTGAATATAACCTATATCCATATTCAGAATCGAATCAGCAATCCTTGAGATTACAATATTCCTTGTCGGCAAAACAGGTGGGTTACACCAATACAACAATCTATTTTAAGACGAAATAAAATTTATTTAGTGAAGGTGCTTCCGTTTCTTATAACACTTTAAAACCTTGGGGCTCCATCAATACATCCATCAGTCGAAACCATTATTTCCATGATTTTTCAAAAAATATTGTTTCATTGAATACGGGGTTATCTCTGCGTTTAATTAAAGGATTATCTTTGAATTTGAATGGATCCGGGTCTATGGTTCATAATCAACTTTCCATACCGAAAGGAAATTATTTTATTGAAGATGTTTTACTGGAACGAGCCGAATTGGAGACACAATTCACTTATTTTGCTTCTATCGGATTCTCTTATTCTTTTGGATCCATTTATAATAATATTGTAAATCCAAGATTCAGCGGCGGGGGGGGTACTCATTTTTTATGAGTTATTGATCTTATTGAAACCACTTTTAATGGAGAAATGAATAACGACTTCTAATTTATTCAAACAGAAAATAATCAGATTAGAGCAACCGGTCATAAGTCTTTTTTGCTTCCACTTTTAATTGGTCTAATGTTCCGTTATTATGGATTACAAAATCTGCCATATGAATTTTGTCTTCATCTGGCCATTGGAGGTTTACTCTTTGAAGAAATTGATCAAGAGTTAATCCACCGCGGGTCATCACACGTTCTGTCTTGATTTTTAAATGTGATGTAACCACAAGAACATAATCCATATGTGTATAAGCACCGGATTCATAGATTAACGCGGCATCCACTACAAAAACTTCATGTTTCCCTGATGCCAGCACTTTATCGAAAGTTGAGTCTATAACATCAAATACATAAGGATGGATAATAATATTGAGTCTCTGTTGATGGTCTTCATCATAAAATGCAATCCGAGCTAATTTTGCTTTATCAATTTGGTTATTGGCATTCAGAACATCTGTGCCAAATTCAGCAATAAGTTCACTTTGTGCAGTTGTATTTGTATCGAGAATACGTTTTGCTTCTGTGTCTGCATCAAAAATGTGGGCACCCCATTCTTTAAATAAATCACTAACAGAACTTTTTCCAGATCCGATACCTCCTGTGAGTCCAATCTTTAACATATTATTTTAGAATGTTTAATATTCGTTTAGTGATTTCAGGGATTTCGCCAAGACCATCTACTTCTTTTAAAAGATTCTTTCTTTTATAAAAGTCTAATAATGGCGCTGTTTGTTCCCAATAAATTTGCTGTCGATTTCGGATCACTTCAGGTGTATCATCTGTTCGTCCAGACTCTTGCCCTCGTTTAATTAACCGATTTACTAATTCATCTTCATTCGCTAACAGACTGATGGCACAATCCAAATCGTGTCCAATAGAATGCATCATATCATCTAAACCTTGAGCCTGAGGGAGTGTACGAGGAAACCCATCCAATAAATACCCATTTTCGCATTTTGATTTTGAAATGTGTTCCTTCACAATAGAAATTAAAATATGATCTGGAACAAGCCGTCCCATATCCATATAAAGTTTTGCATCCATTCCAACATTGGTTTTTGCTTTCGCCTCTTTCCGTAATATATCTCCTGTGGAAAGATGTTCAATATTCAATTCATTTTTGATACGGTCAGCCTGTGTTCCTTTACCCACACCTGGCGGTCCCATGATCAATAGTTTCATATTTTTACCTATGTATTAATTAAATTAATATTCCAGCAATAGTTGCTGTTAACCACGAAGCTAATGCTCCGCCGATCATTGCTTTTGTTACTAAAGCTGCTAAATCTTTTTTTCTGTCTGGCGCCATGCCACCGATTCCGCCCAATTGAATTCCGATTGATCCAAAATTTGCGAATCCGCATAGAGCATAACTGGCAATAATTGCTGTTCTTTCTGAGATTTGACCCGATGCAATAATTCCTTTCAGATCGCCATATGCAATAAGTTCTGTAAAGGCAATTTTTTTCCCCATAAGGGTTCCCATAATTGCAGATTCATCCCATGGAACGCCCATTGTCCAAGCTAAAGGTTGAAAAAATAAACCCAATAATTCATCAATGGAAGTATTTGCAAATCCCAAAAGGAAATTAATCATGGCAACAATGGAAAGAAATGCAACTAACATGGCAGCAACATTCGCCGCCAATTTTAATCCATCAGTGGCACCGTTTCCCAGAGCTTCCATGGCGTTTGAGCTGGTTTTTTCAATATCCATTTTCAAATCACCCATTGTTTCGGATTCTTCAGTTTCAGGATAAATAATTTTTGCCATTACGAGGGCTGCAGGTGCAGACATAACAGATGCGGCTAAAAGATGTCCAGCAATCCCAGGAATATCCGTAAGCCATTTTACATAAATTGCAAGGACGCCACCAGCAACAGTTGCGAACCCTCCAACCATGACTGCCATGAGCTCAGATTTTGTCATTGTGTTGATAAATGGGCGAATCATCAGAGGGGCTTCAGTTTGTCCCACAAAAATATTGGCAGAAACACTCAATGTTTCTGATCCGCTGGTTCCCATTGTTTTTTGCATGGCTTTTGCAATCCATTTTACTACAATTTGGATAACACCAAAATGATACATGACGGACATAAGTGCCGAAAAGAAAATGATGGTAGGCAAAGCTCGAAAAGCAAAATTAATGAGAGCCACATCAAACCCCACTCCAGGAACAAAGGATGTAAATAAGAAATCACTTCCAGCATCTGAAAAACTAATGAGCTTTGAAATCGCTTTATCTAAAAACCCAAAGATTGGTTTACCCAAAGGTGTTTTTAAAATAAAAATAGCAAAAGTGAGTTGAATTCCTAATCCCCATCCTACTAGCCTAAGATTTATTTTTGAGCGATCATTTGAAATTGCAACTGCAATTCCAAGAAGGGCCACAATTCCGATAAGTCCAGTATATTTTTCCATTAATTATCCTTAGGTTTTTCGTAACAATTTCGACACCGTGCTTCGTATTTATCTAGTTCCCCAATAACCACTTGCTCAGCGTCAGTAGATGTGCGTTGGGTGTAAGTGGCTGGATTCCCACATTGTACACAGATGGCTCTTAATTTATCCAAATAATCCGCTTCACACATAAGTTGAGGCATAGGTCCAAATGGCATGCCACGATAATCAGTATCCAAGCCTGCAACTACCACACGTTTTCCATTATTGGCGAGTATTTTACAAATCTCCAATATAGAGTCACCAAAAAATTGGGCTTCATCAATCGCCACAACAATAGCATCAGTTGATAATTCCAAAATTTCTTCCGGCGTGTCAACTAAATGTGATTCAAGTTTGACTTGATTATGACTTACAATATGTGAATCACTATAACGTGAATCAATCCTTGGTTTAAAAACAATGGTTTTCATTTTTGCGATTTGGGCTCGCCGAAGTCTTCGAATCAATTCTTCTGTTTTTCCAGAAAACATGCTACCGCAGATTACTTCAATCCAACCAGCGTTTATGGGTGTTAATGTCATAGTTTTTTTAAAATAGAATTTATTTTAGTCCGGATCAGGTCCACAGCAACTTTATTTTCGCCACCTTCAGGTACAATCAGATCAGCGTAGTATTTTGATGGTTCTACAAATTGTTCATGCATGGGTCGTACAGTTGACAAATATTGTTTATTCACCGAATCCGGTGTTCGTCCACGTTCATGAATATCCCGAGTTAATCGACGAATAAATCGTATATCCGGTGGAGTATCTACAAAGATTTTGATTGAAAATAATTCTCTTAATTGAGAATAATGTAGTGTAAGAATCCCTTCTACAACAATAACATGATGAGGGCTAACTGACGTGGTTTTATCCATCCGAACATGTGTTGAAAAATCATAGGTTGGTATCTCAACATTTTTTCCGTTTAATAACATTTTTAAGTGTGATTCAAAAAGGTCGATATCAATAGAATCAGGGTGATCGTAATTCTGATTAACTCGGTCCTCATACATAATATGGGATAAATCATTATAATAAGAATCCTGCTCAATTACAGCGACTTCACCTTGTCCATATTCACTCAGGATTCCTTTTGCAAGAGAAGTTTTTCCAGAACCGGTTCCCCCTGCGATACCAATAATAATTTTTTTCATAATAAATGTGAATCGTCAAATGCCTCAGGTAGAAGTTCCGAAGATGAAAGGGTCTTTACCAATCCGTTTTTATCGCAAATATGAATAGGTATGTCTTTGCATAAATCCCAAATCACTTGGCGACATGCACCACACGGAGATCCACCATTTTCTGTAGAAACTGCCAATGCTTTAAACGAAGTATGTCCTTCAGCAATGGCACGGAAAAGTGCAGTTCGTTCCGCGCAACAAGTTAATCCATAGCTTGATGATTCAACATTACATCCACCCACAATTTCCCCAGACTCGGTTTCAACTGCGGCACCTACTTTATAATTTGAATAAGGTGCATGTGAACGTTTTCTCATGTCATTTGATGTTTCAATAAGTGTACGATTCATATTTTTTCCATTCGGAATTGTTGAAAATAGTTTAAAGTTAAAATACCAAAAATAAAGCCACCCACATGAGCAAACCATGCCACTCCGCCAGTTGTATCAATGCCTAAACTACCAAACCCACTGCTTAACTGCATTAAAAACCAGAGTCCCAACACGATTTGGGCGGGTACTTGAATTGTAGTAAAAAAAATAAAAATAAAAACAAACACATGAACACGAGCTTTTGGAAACCGAATCATGTAAGCCCCCAATATTCCCGCAATTGCGCCGCTAGCACCGACCATAGGAATGGTGGATGTGGGGTCCATGAAAAATTGACTTAAACCTGCGCCAACGCCACAAGCTAAATAGAAAAGTAAAAATTTTGAATGACCTAAAATACTTTCAACATTATCCCCGAAGATATAGAAGAACCACATATTCCCTAAAATATGAAATAAACCACCATGCAAAAACATAGATGAAAAAAGAGTCAAAAAATTAAACTCTGATGGAATAAAACCGAATGTATAAACGAAATTTCTTGCCAAATCTGGATTATTTCCAATTCCGAAAAATTGAAAAAGGAAAATGGCAATATTGACCCCAATTATCCCAAACGTTACAATCGGGAATAGGATCCGTGGATTATCATCTCGATACGGAAAAAACATTAAAAGACAACAAAGTAGATGGTTTCGGCAGACTCATTATTCATCCGATCTCGAACTTTAAATTCTATCTTATGTTGTCCTTTTGTTAAAGGTTGTTCAATTCGATAACTGATCTCTTTTTTTATGGGTTGATAAGCGGCAAAAACCGGCAAGTCATTTAACAAGAGGTCAAAGGATGATTCCTGAGGCTCTATACCAGAAATGAGATCATCCACCAGTATTTTTATTTGGGTCACATCTTTGATATGATAGCGTCCGCTATTATCTGGGAACATCCTTTTAATCAGGGGTGAGTCTAAATCTTGGATGACAGTTACTGCATCCAAGTGATCTAACTCCGCTGTGAGAATTTGTTTCTGTCGGCTATTCTCTGTGGGTGTATAAATCCAATCTTCTGCTTTTGGATCGTAATAATAAATCCCAAGGTTTGAATGAGCGACCAAATCTTTTTCGTACCGAATTCCAACGCGAAATTTATTTTTCAAAGCTATATCATAAGGCTGTAATTGATACACAGGAGACATATGAAAACCATCTTTTACAGGAACAAACTCTTTCGATTGTTCTATCCAAATTATATTAGTTTGAAAGAATGTATTTTTTTTCGTTTGAATAGAACAATTTTGATCATTAGAAATCACAAACGATTCTTCTCCTGGGCCAGTGGGTGTGAATTGATAATGGAATCGTGTTTCACGGGTCTTTCCCTCATGTGATAATTCAACATCGATATATTTCATATCCTTCACAACATGATGAGATAATCTTTCTGTTAAAAATGTATTAGGACGAATTTGATTCAATGCGTAAGACATGAATGTGTTATCATTCGCTAATTTTAACGTTGCTCGAGCTGGAGCATATTGGTCCATCTCAACTTGAAAAAATAATCCCCTCTCTGTATTAGCAATTTTTAATTCAGGTCGAATATCTATCACATTTAAACGGGGTTTATTTGCAGTCCAATGGTAAGGTGATACCATGCCACCCAATTGATTAATACCGATAATTTGTAATATTCGATTATGTAATGGTTTAATCGGAAGTGTAATATGTAAATCTTTTTTAACTTGTTCTGCGTGGATGATTTTTACTTTTTCATCTGGAAATCCATAAGATGTAAACGAGTAAACAACCGCATCACGAATAGGAAGGCCACCTCGAATCGGTGATAATGCCAATGTGATAACTTTATCATCTCTTAGAATTTCTTTAGCTTGAAGCGACATAGGGAAGGTGCCAATTACCATACCTCGAATAACAGCCTTGTTCTCTTTTGCATCAAAAATATTGATTTCAACTGAATGGAAGCCCGGTGTGAGTTGAAGAATCCCTGAATTTTCTAAAGTATGAATAGAAATCTTGGGGTGTTCTTCAAGACGATACAGTTTCTGAAATTCGCCTAAATTTTTTCTTTTCAAATCATATTGAATAACGGTTTTGGCTGCTTTACCATGTTTGAATGGAATCTGTGAATAATCTAATTCAAATTTCATTTTTCCATCAATGATAAGTTCTACGCGGTGGAATTGATAAATATTATTTCCACCTTCTCGTTTATCCACCGCTTCAATGGCAAAAGCAAATTCACCAAAAACACTGACTGTATCAGCAAAATGATAAATCCCGGATTTATCTCTGAACAAAGGCATCGTTTGTATCAGTTGACTTGCATTAATCATGGAACCTTGAGAAATAGGAATCAATGCCAGTTTCTTGGGAATGGGCATAACATGATCTGGAAGATCGAATGCCATGGTTAGAGGATTTAATGGTACACTTTTACTTGTACGATATTCAAAATGAAGATGTGCCCCAAATGAATTCCCTGTATTTCCGGAATATCCGATTACGTCTCCTTTTTTTACTTGGAATTCTCGCTGAGAAAAATGGGCATCAACTTTATAGCTTCGTCGTTTAGCTTGTTGCAGTCGCCAAACTTTTTCAAGGATTGGCATAAATTTATCCAAATGTCCATAGACAACTTCATGTCCAGAAATACTTGTAAGATAAAGTGCTTTCCCATATCCATTGTAATTAGACGTCATGCGGTGGATATAGCCGTCTTCCACAGCGATTATTTTTTCTCCGCTTCGCCCGTTCGTTTTGATATCCAAGCCCATATGGAAATGGTCGTCCCTGTTTTCACCAAAATTGGATGAAAAGGTTCGACTGACCTGAGTTGGCCATTGGATGTCTTGGCTGAATAATCCAGCAGACAAGAATAAAACGAATGAGATGAAGTGATGATTCATGGAATAAATAATAAGTTATAATTTATTCCAATCTTATAGGGTTTTTCAATGAGTGATTTGATTCATACTCATACTTTATGTAAACTCGCAAAATTATTTTAATACAATTACGAGGAGTTCAAAATGAAGAAATTTTTAATTGGAATTATAATCGTTGCTTTATCATCAACTGTCTTTGCTATCGGCGGGTTAGGATTAAGTGTTAATTCAAGTTCCTTTTCTGTTGATGCCGGCTCATCGGACCTGATGGTTGAGGGGCTTAATGTAGGAAGCTTTTCTTATGATGGGTTTGAAAACGGTGGTGGAATAGGCGTTTACCTTTATTTGGATATAATCCCAGTAGTGGATTTAGATATCGAATATAGTTTTACAGGTCAGGTCTATGATTTTACCTTCAAGAATGCAGTTACACCATCAGAAACATCGGAATTCGCCTTTGCTGCAGGAAGTATGTTTATTACGCTCCAAAAACCGGTTTTTGATTTAGGCATCCCGTTTTTAGCCAAAGCAAAACTTTATGGTGGTTTGGGTATCAATAAAAATGTCTCAACCCCATTGGTGAATCAGGAAATGCTTGAAGCAGTATTTGGTGGAGCATCTGAACTTGAAAATGGCGAATATGATTATACTGCTGTAACAGATTATTTAAAAGATAATGCAGTTGAAACCAGTGGTTTTCATATTGACGCAGGTGTATTCTTTAAAGTTCTGACATTCAGTGGCGCAGTTTATTACAGACAAGTGATTGCTGAAGATGTTATTCCCGGGAATAAGAGATACAGTAGCATGAATTTCAGGTTGGGAATAGGAATTTAAATCAAAACTTTATATAAAAGAAAAGGGGCGATTTCTTGCCCCTTTTTTATTTTATGACCCCTGAGCTTGGCAAAGCGTAAAGAAAACTTGTTTCCTCATTTCGACAGGCTTAATAAGCGAAACAAATTTTATTAATCAAATTTCATTCGTGATGCAATGAATGGAGCCACCGCTTAATTCAAACTGGGTCGTGGGTGTAACGATTCTTTGCACACCCATATCTGCCAGACGATCATCGATACTTCTATCCGAAAAATGGCTGGGTCCAATTAAAAGACCCGGGAGGGGTAATGCATTAGCTGCAAAAGATCCGGGTTTTTTGGCAGTGCCAATGGCATCTTCCAATGGAATATCAATAATAGGAATATTTTTTTTCTTTGCAAATTCGTTCAAATTTCTGACGGATTTTACAGAAACAATATCCATGCAAAGAATCAAGGCGCAGACGTTTCCACTGGGATTTAAGACCGGTGTAAAATAAGTATCCAAATGGTAAGAGTGACTTTGGATAATCACCAACTCTGAAACATTTAATGCCGAAGCAACTGCTTCCATTCCTGACACGCTATTGCGGCATTGTCCGCTAAATAAAATATTCTCTGTTGCGCAAAAATAAAATTCGCCACCCTCAGCATAAAGCCCCGGTTTATCGGGTAAAAGAACAGTATTGATACCCATCTTTTCCAGCAAATATCCGGCCATGGTACTTTCCCCACGGCGGTTTGTCTCCTTCATTCTTAAAATTACAGCTTTGCCATTTTGATTTGTAATGAATGGATCCCGGATATAAACAAAATCATGTTTTAGCGGTGCCTCGTTAAATTCTGAAGGGAATGGAAGTTCTATAACTTCAATATTCAACTCTTTCAAAATTGAAATAAGATTCAAACGCTCGTTTGCTAACAGGGATTGGTCCGGCGTGGCTCCCAAACGCATAGCAGGATTATCATCATACATGGGAACGCCATTTCCCCACCATGGAGACTGCGGTAATTGTGAGATTAAAATTTTCATAAAATTTTAGGGGATAATTTATTCTGAATATTTCTGGAATTATAATGGTTTTGCCAAAACAATTGTTTTTACAACTTCCCATAATTTTGAAGAAGATGCATCTCGAAAAGAGAGCTTTATTATATAAATCCCAATGCGTGCAAAGTCTCCATTATCCCGTTTTCCATCCCAAATAAGTTCTCCATTTTGCCCTACATAATAATTATAATAAGGTTTTGCAATAATACGCCCTGCCATATCAATCACTTCCCAACGGAGTGCGGCTTCTGTAAAAGGCAAATTATAGCTTAAGATTAATTCATCTTCAATGCCATTTCCGTCAGGTGAAAAAGGATTCGGCGATAATTCAATTTTACCTTTTGAAGGTAAATCCGCAAAAAAAAGTGAATTTTGGGTTCCGGGAGTTTGACCTATTTCACCTACAGAAATACCCCAATTCTTCATATCATTTGATTCATCGCTTAATCGGTACTTTTCTGAAGAGCGAGATGCCATGAGAGGCCAATCTTCATTGTAGTGTATGGAATCAATAATTGATTCTGTGTGGTCTAATAAATAAATAGTTTCGCTTGTATTATTTAATCCAGGGAGTCCTCCTACGGGAAATATTAATGTGGATGAATCGGGGATGATGAATGATGAATCTGATGTTACAACACAATAGGAAAATGAGTCCAAATTAAAATCGGGAAAAATCCTTTTCGACCCTCCATAATCCATGATAGACCAATTGTTCACATTCACATTTTTTTGGGGAATGATTTCCACAAATTCTGATTGGGTTGAATCAGGAACCGCAAAAAACTCATTAATTAATACGGTTCCAAATGGATATCGAACGGAAACGGAAAAGGGTGCAATATCATTTTCTGGATTCCCATCATCTGAAATATCTAAAATAATAATACCTTCATGAATTCCGGATGAGGGTGCAATAATATCCGAAGTGATCCACACCGTATCATTTACAGGAATAAAATAGAATGAATTATTTCCTATTTCATCATCATTCATTTCTATTGTGAATGTTCCATTCAAAGGCTCAATCCCAACATTTATAATGGGGATGTTTAGGGTTACAACAGAATCGGGAAATGGTGGAAATGGAGAATAAAAAATAGAATCAGCTAAAATCATTCCATCTACATCCAAAATCATTTTACTGTTTTGTAAACCGGGTGTTGATCCAATCCCCTCATCGGCAACCTCCCAATTTTCGGGTTGATTCGAAAGATAAGATGGACGCTTTTTTTCTGTGGATCTTTCGCTGCTTAAAGGCCAATCAGAATCATAGATGAGAGAATCAATGATGGAGCCAGTATGGTCAAATAAATAAACCCCATCAGCCGAATTATTTAAACTGGGGAAGGGAGATGGGATTAACACATGTGCTTCATTGTCAATAATGTCAATGATTGTTGAATCGGATAAAATCACAATAAAATCACCACTGGAAATGAAAAAAGATGCCAATCCCATGGGTTCTTTATGATTATCTCCAATGCCCCATCCTTTCATTTCTAAATCCTGAAATGCAATACATTCCACAAATTCTGATTGGTCATTATTGGGGGCAGACATGAATTCGTTTAGCATGATTGTCCCAAATGGAAAGCGCACCTTCACTGTATCAAGCCCCGAATTATTCTCATCTTCATCATCATTTTCGATAGTAAGAAAAATATTTAATTCATGGAATCCGGAACTGAATGGTCCAATGTTTACATCTATTAAAACGGTGTCACCCATATTCCCGGATGTAAAAGATGATTCATGAATCATGGACTCATTTTCTATGATTTGAACTAACCCTTCAAAGATTGATGATCCCAAATTTAGAATTGGAACGGTCAATGTTACCTCGTCTGATTCAGTAGGAATTCTTGGTGAATAAAAAATCAATTCGCTTAATAGGGCGCCATTGATGTTAGCTGGTGTTATCGAATTGGGTGCACCTATCGTAAAACCGGAAGGTGATGTGGAAGGTGCCCAATTTATTTGATTAGAAGAAACATCATTCACGTAATATTTTTCTAGTGAAACTCCCTGAGAAATTCCCCAATCTGTGCTGTAAGTCAAAGAATCAATCTGGGTGTAATATGGATCAAAAATTCGAATTATATCTCCGCTATTATTTAAGGTTGGAAATCCACCATTCGGCACAATGTATGGAATGCCTTCAGGGACAGAATCTATTAAGCTTGAATCTGCTGCAATAACACCATACCCATTTGCGGCAATTGTAATGGCTCCTAACCCATAATTTGTCCCAACGTTATTGTCTGTAATTCGCCAATTGTACATATTAACGGGATTAGAACTAATGTTGACAATTTCCACAAATTCCGGTAAACCTGATGCGGGTCGAGGCATGAATTCGTTTAGGACAAATGTGCGGAATTCATACCGAACGCCTAAGAATGTTGAATCCGAATTATTCGATTGATTTGAATCTCCAGCCATATTTATTGTTATCAAAATAGTTTGGCTACCTGATTCAAATGGACCCATCTCTAATTCAAATTCCACCGTATCCAATTCAGAAATATTACCGGGAAATTCATTGGTGAAAAATTCACCATTTACATAAACCAATATTTCCGGTTCACCCAGTGTGAGTCCAACATTTGCAACTAATCCAGTTAAGGTACCGGATTCATTTAATGAAATTATTTCTGGCGAAATGGTAATTCCAGCTATGGCAAAATCTATTGAATCCGGTCGAACAGAATTCATTAATCCGGGCGATCCCAATGAATCCAAACTTTGGCTCCAATTACTTGGATTATTTTCAATATGAAGCCGAATTCTTTCTAGAGAGAAGCCATCCTGAACCCAATCTTCCCACCCCAATGTTTCAATAATTAGACCAGTAGAATCTAAAAGAAAAAGTGAATCGGATGCGGATAATCCGTTTCCAATACTGGAATCATCCACTTTGATAAGAATGGCATTTTCTGGAATTGTGGACTGATACAAACCTGAATCGATTGCGTAATCTCCTTCCAGGATTAAACCATAGAATAAGGGTGGAATTTTGAGTCCATAGCCACTTTCAATAAGTTCATCCGTGCTGGATCGATCTTGAATAGACCATCCATCAAGATTTAATGTGTCCGTTGTGGATGGATTATATAATTCTACAAACTCATTGGGAGAGTCGGACCCATCTAAATCGTACATGATTTCTGTGATTAATATTTGCTGGGAAACTGGTATTGTTTGGGAAAAAACTATTATTGAGAATATTAGTCTCGGGGATACAATTAATCGTGGAATCATTCTACCTTTATCTTACAGGAGAATAATTTATGGGGCAAGTGGTGTAATAATTATTGGAATAGGCATTCTCAGGTTTTAAGATTGAAGTCATTTATTTAATAAATTAAAAAGGAAATAATAAAATGAACTCAAGATTAATCTTGTTAGCGCTTCCGTTAGTGTTTTTTGCATGTGAAGCTGATGCAGATGATCCTACACTTGTTGGATCTTGGACTGTTACTGCATTTGATGAATATAGTGGTGCGACCTGTACTGGGACACCTGAATGGACATTAGACTCAACAAAAGCAATTTTTGGTGATGCTATGACCTTAACCGTGGAATTCACTGAAGATCAAGTGACAATGTCATCAGATTTGTCTTTAAGTGCTGATGCATTATGTGCAATGATGGGTGCCACCTTAGAAGGTGATAGTTGTATCGCTACACAGGGGAACGTAGCAGTTGATGCAGTATGTACAATGATGGAAGGTACATATGCAAATAGTACGTGTTCTTTGGGTGATTCTGAAACATCATCTTACACAACGGTTGATGATGCTATTACCATGACACAATTTGCTGGTACAGATTCTGCAGAAGTTCAGACAGGAACCTGGTCAATTAGTGCTGATGTTTTAACAATGTCGGTTGCTGATGATAGTTCCTGTACAAATATGACCTTATCAAAATAATTTTGGTAAATAGATTAATTAAAAAAGGCGCTCATTAAGCGCCTTTTTTATTTTTCCGAATTGGTTTCTTTTAAGAATTTTTCTAGCCGTTCTTTTATATCCCGCCTTGTTTCTCGAAAATTATCCAATAAGTCTGAAGTCCAACTGCGAAAAGGATCATCAATGCTCCAATGGATTCGTTGTACTTCTCCGGGGAATATAGGACACAATTTATTTGCATGGTCACAGACTGTAATTACAATATCAATTCCTTCATTTAAATAATCATCAATCGCATCGGATGTATGATGGGAAATATCTATTCCCCACTCTTCCGTGACAGCAATTGCGTTTGGATGCACTCGACTTGGATGACTGCCAGCGCTATAAACATCGAAGCGATCACCGGCCATATCGCGAAGTAAACCTTCAGCTATTTGAGACCGGCAACTGTTTCCTGTACAGACAAAAAGAACTTTTTGTTTTTTATTCATGACTAAAAATTAATACTGTAATTTAAATTTCTTATTATTATTTCCGGTGGCAATGGTTTAGTGTGAGGTTTAATTGTTCCCCTAGAATATCCTTAGAGTATTTCAAAAAAATGCTTTGTTTCCGTTTAGTAATCTGGATGATGAATTTTGTATTTTCCTTCATGTCTAATTCAAAAAATACCATCTATCCCTTTATTGGTCTTGCCGGAAATATTGGTGTAGGCAAAACAACGTTTACAACTAAAATGGCTGAAAGGCAGGGATGGAAACCGTATTTTGAATCAGTTTCCGATAATCCATATTTAAGTGATTTTTATGGTGATATGAAACGATGGAGTTTTAATCTCCAAATCTATTTTCTCCATAAACGCTTTGAGTCTCATTTACAAATGACGCAAACCAATTGTGGTGTGATTCAGGATAGAACAATTTATGAGGATGTTGAAATCTTTGCGCGAAATCTTCATGAAATGGGAAATTTGTCCGATCGTGATTGGGATAATTATTTAGGATTATTTGTGGCCATGAGCTCTTTTTTAAAAAAACCGGATCTTGTTGTATATCTCCGTGCATCTACGGATACTCTGTTAAATCGTATCAAATCCCGTGGACGAGAATATGAACAATCCATTGATCCGGAATACCTACACAGCTTAAATATCGCTTATGATAAATGGATACAAACAGAGAAAGGATACCCGGTATTAACCATCGAAACGGATGGGTTTAATATTTTCGATGATTCAGAAAAATTAATTCAGATTCAAAGTAGGATTCTCGACAGGTTATAGGGGTTTTTAGCCCTAAATTTCTTGGTGCCAAATTCTCCGGAAAATATAAATTCGCCGTTATTTACAAATCCCTTAGAGACCTTTCCTGGACTTTCAATTGAAGATTTAAATAAATATTTACCGGCGATCCGAACTGTGGATGATATGTCTTTTTCTAACGATAGAATGGAAGAAGGGATATTCCTTGCAAAATGTTTAGATGGATTACGAGAGATTCCGGATCAATCCATGGATTTGATTATTGCTGATCCACCGGAAGACCCATGGAATTCTACAGAAGAGATAGGGCAGCGAATGACGTTGCAGGCCTATTATCAATGGAATAATGATTGGTTGGCAGAGTCTTATCGTGTATTGAAAAGTACGGGCGCAATATATTTATTTTCGCCATGGCAATATTCAGGGATGTATCATGGTTTATTGAGTAACACGTTTAAAGTGCAATCTCGGATTTCTTGGCGTATTCGATCCAATGATTCGTTGGAGAAAATAAAAACGTGGGCGAATGAAACGTCTGATATTTGGTTTGCTACAAAATCGGATGATTTTTTATTTAATCAAAAAGTGGTGGGACAAAAATTTGAAGAAAGGGAGTTTGATCCAACGATTGTTCATTCAAACCTTTGGTTAGATATTCCAAAATTAGCGGAAGAAAATGGTCGATATTCGCAAAAATTATATTCACGTATTTTGGAATCAAGCAGTTTTAAATTGAATTGGGTTTTGGATCCATTTATGAGAACGGGGGATGTGGGTGTTGCCTCTAAACAAAGTGGGCGCCGGTTTGTTGGGTTTGAAACAAATAAAGACCATCTACTGTTAGCCATGAAAAGAATTGATAAGAATTAGAGAGAGTAAAATGGGAATTATTGAAAAAATTAAAACAGAAATGTATAGTGCCATGAAGTCAGGCAATAAGGATATGGCGGGAACACTTCGTACACTTTTAGCAAAATTAAAAGATAAACAAATTAATCAAGGGAAAGACCTTACCGAACAGGAAGGATTAGCCGTTATTAAAACATTAGTGAAACAGCGAAAAGAATCTGTGGAAATGTATGAAAAGGCCAACCGTCCTGAATTGGCTGAAAAAGAAAAAATCGAAATGAAATTTCTTGAAAACTATCTTCCACAAATGATGTCGGCAGAAGAAATCCGAGCCGTTGTGACAGGCGCTATTGATGAAACTGGTGCGACGGGACTTGGAGACATAGGGCAGGTGATGCCTATAATTATGCAGCGTGGGGGTGGAGCCATTGATGGTAAAATGGCCAATGTAATCTTGAGGGAATTGTTGGGATAGATGTCTTGGTTTTTAGATGGACTTGCAATACTCTTTGTTGTGTTGTTGGGTATTGTTGGATTTAAACGTGGCTTTATAGAAGAGTTAGGGCGATTGATTGGACTCATAATCGCCATACTTATTTCTGTTTCAAACAGTGCAAAACTATCTATCAAATTAAACGAAATACTTCCAAGCGATCAATGGATGGGACTTTTTTTATCCTTTTCACTCCTTTTTACAGCAACATTAATTGGGGCGAGAGTATTAACAAAATTGGTACATATTGCGTTACTATCAAGAAGCAATCAACTCATGAATAGATCACTTGGATTTCTTTTTGGTGGTATAAAGGGTGGATTTATTGTAATGGTATTTATTTGGGTGATTGCTATTTTACCCTTGAAAAAATGGTCAATTATTATTCAAGAGAATTCACAAATAGCTCAAAGAAGTAATAAACTAAGATTGGAAATGGTTACCTTTTTTAATTGGGAAGATCCTGTGGCTTTAAGTGAATCATATTTAAAACAATTGACGCAACCCTAATGGCAAAAATTCCACAAGATATCGTAGATCGGGTTCGAGACTCCGCAGACATTGTAGATGTGGTGTCTCAATATGTGGATCTTAAACAACGTGGTGCGAATTTTTTTGGCTTATGTCCATTTCATGGAGAGAAGACACCCTCCTTTAGCGTTGCGCCTGCTAAACAAATTTATCATTGTTTTGGGTGTAGTTCCGGTGGAAATGTTTTTTCATTTGTGATGGAATATCAAAAAATCCCGTTTCCGGAAGCAGTTAAAAATTTAGCCGACCGATATAATATTCCTGTCCAATTTGAAGAAGGAGACGGTGGGTCAGAATTATTTTCTTCCCTGAATGAGCTTCACTTAATTGCGGTCAATTTATATCAAGATAATTTATTTGCACCGCGAGGTGAAGACGCATTAGCTTATCTTAAAGATCGTGGTCTTACAGAAGATATATTAAAACAATTCAAAGTTGGATTTTCCATGGATAGTTGGGACCAATTGGTGAAGCAATGTAAAGGAAAAGGTTTCACCCAATCTCATATTACTTCATCGGGATTATTTACCCAATCTGATAAAGGGACCTTTGATAGATTTCGATCTAGAATAATGTTTCCAATACATCATCCATCTGGAAAACCTATCGCATTTGGTGGTAGAATTTTTGGTGCAGATGATCCAGCAAAATATTTGAATTCCCCGGAAACACCGCTTTACAAAAAAAGCGATGTTTTTTATGGTCTCCAAGCTTCTCGGGATGCGATCCGCAAAATTGGATATGCGATTTTGGTTGAAGGGTATATGGATTTCCTTCAACTTTACCAAGCTGGAATTCACCCTGTTGTGGCGGTTTCTGGAACTGCCTTTACGCAAAGGCATGCAATGGCAATCAGTCGAATCACAAAAAAGGTCATACTATTTTATGATGGTGATTCCGCTGGAGGAAATGCTGCCATTCGTACCGGTTGGGTTTTACTGAAGGCCGGATTAGAACCAACAATCGTTCGCCCACCAAAAGATAAGGATCCGGATGATTGGGTTCGGGAAGTGGGCCGAGATGAAATTTTATTAGCTATTGAATCGTCAACAACATTTTTAGATTTTCATTTGGCTTTTTTTGACAGTGGATCTTTAGAAGGCGCAGACCGACAGCAATATATTTTAGACATCATGCGAGAGATAAAAGGTATTCAAGATGGAATTGTGCGGAATGACATAGTTCGAATTTTATCTGAAAAATTAAAGGTAAATGAGGAAGATTTAATTCGGGTGATGAAAAGCCAACGTGTGAATACAACCCAATTTTCGCAGCAGAATGAACCTGAAGAAGAGACGGTCACTTTTACAAGTTTACGAGATAAAGCGCAAATAGAATTATTACAATTGTTAGTTCATGTTGATCCATCTGTTCAGAATTATGTAAAAGAACATATTACACTTGAACTATTTACAACGCCCTTATTAAATAAAATAGCAAGCTATGTATTAGATGAAAATTTGTCCATGGAATCTTCCGCAATTATCGAGTATTTTCAAGATAGGAAAGAACGTGATTCTGTTGCGAAAATCTTATTTGCGGATACACAAGAGATTCCGACTGAACAAATTGTATTTGATTGCTTAAAAATCTTAAAATCGATACCCTTAAAAGAAAAAATTCAATCACTTCGTGCTCAAATTCGAGAAAAAGAATCAAAGGGTGCAGATCCGCAAGATGAACTGGATGAAGTGATTCAACTCCGTCAGGAATTAAATGATATTTAAACGATTTATATATGGGATAATAATTGGGCTCGTCCTAATCGTATCCCCAACTCTTCATGCCAATGAAGTACAATTGATTACAACCCATAAAAAAAGCAATGGTACCTTACTACGTATTGTAACCAATCAGGTAATGGATATAGATAATATTGCCGGTTGGGTGGGGCAAGAAAATTGGTTTTATGTCACTCTAAATGGCGTATCAGTTAATAGTTCATCAACAGATAACCTTATTTATGAGTCTCCTATTTTAGCTTTGGAAGTCACTGAGAATAATGAATCCGTACAATTAGGATATTTATTTGATCGTCCTATAGAGGATTTTGAAATATTTCATTCCAAGGCGAGCCGTGTATTGTTAATTCAAGTCTGGGAATCATTGAATGACAGTATTCGAACCGAAGTAGCCACTTCAGAAAACAAGAATCAAAATCGAGTATTTGCCTTGCCCAAAAAAGAATCCAAAGGCTCTCCTTTTTATGATTCATTTATTTATGCCCGTGAAAAATATGGACCTGAAAAATATTTTGTATGGTATGATAATTGGTATTCCACAGAAGATGATTTGGAAAGAGATGATAGTAGTGAACCAAAATCGCTGATTGTAAAAAAACTAAAAGTAGAAAAAAAACCGGTTCCTCTCACGCTTCTAAAATCTTATAAAAAATCGGATATTGATGTTTCATGGATTTTAGACAAAGGTATGTTAGAGCCGGGAATTCGAAGACCTAGAGAAGTAAAAGAACTTCAAAGAGCCCTTCTTGCGTTGGGATATAATTTGGGAACAGATGGTGTTTACCATAATGGCGTGGATGGTGATTTTGGTACTCTAACGGAAGATGTTGTTATGCAATTTCAGGAAGACAGAGGTTATACAGGTGCCAATGTTGATGGTATTGTAGGACGAGGAACACTCCATGAATTATCTCAAGCATTATCGAATGAGGCTCCAAAAAATAATTTTGTTTTGAATCAACCTATTAAATCACTAGAAAAAGAAAAAGCGGCTGAATTGGCACTGGCTTATGTACCTGAATCTGCTGAAGAAATATTAAAAAGACCTGTCGTGAAATCTCAAACTAAGCGGGAAACAAGAAAATTAAATAATCCAGAGATAATGAATACCCTCCCACCTGATTTAACTAAACGAAAAACATATCTAAAATTATCGTGCAATCTTAATGGTGCAAATGTTTTTGTTGATGGAAATCTCATTGGACAAACGCCTATATCTAAAAAGCTTCTCGTCAATCCTGGATGGCACAGAATACGAGTGATTAATCCAGATGCCCCTCCATCTAAATATGCAATGAGTGTCCCCGATTATCAGGATGTTTATGTGCCCAAAGGCAGAACCCAAAAAATTAGGATTAATTTATCAGTTCCTGATAAGGAATCATCTGAATAAAATGAGTTTTTTTTCCCGTAAAAATGCCTTTCGGGGAATCGCATTATGGCTCCTGATTTTGAGTGGAATATTTGCGCAGGAAATACCAACCATTGATTTTGCAAAATCTGAATCATTGGAAACTGGACTAAAGATCGAGTTTTATTTATCGAGTTCACTGCCACGAAAAGATGTTTCTGGATGGATCGAACAAGAAAATTGGTTTATTCTAAATTTTTATAATATCATTCGTCCCGATTCAAATTTTATCAATAGTATTTCCAATTATCCGATCCAAGAAATTCAACAGAAATGGACAAATAATTCTTTACAACTTTCCTTTCAGCTTTCTAAAAAAATTGGTTTGTTAGATGTAATTCTTCACAATGATGGGAAAGCGGTAAGTGTCGCAATTACATTTAAAGAATTCATCCAATCTAAAGATGTAAATCCGTCATTTGTCTTTCCAAATCCAAATGACGCAAAAAAAATACAACACCCCAGTTCTTGGAAGGATGCACGTGAACGAACCACATTGGATATTATTTGTGATACCGAAGGTCTCCCAATTTATGTGGACAACCAAATGGTGGGGTATTCTCCCCTTGATCATGATGTAGATGTTCTTCCTGGTTGGCATAAGGTTGGATACTTTCCTGAAGATTATACACAGGAATATTCCGCTCGTACATCCAAAGAAAAAATGATGAATGATATTTTAGTGATGGGACGTTTAGACGTATTTGTTGAAGAGGGAAAACATGAAACCATTGTCCTGAATTATCAATCACTTGAAGAAGATGTCATCGATTATAACAAACGGTTTCAAACGGGTGCTTTTGCAGGATTTTCATTATTTTTTCTTATGATGCTTTTAATGAGTTGGGGATTAACCTAATCCGCTGGACTTATCTATTTTTGGTGGTCCTAACGTCTTTTATAAAGGGAACAGACCAGCCAAAACCAAAAGAATGGCACGAAAAAATTGGTGGACTAGAATACTATAAATATTGGAATCCGTATCGCAGAGTTTTAGATCTCCAAAGTGAGCCCCAAACTTTTTATGGTCAGGATTACTTTGAAGCCAAATATAATAAAGATGGTAGGATTAAAACCGTTACTCGATTTGGGAAAGATAGAAAAGAACAAGAAACTTACCATTTCCTTTGGTCAAAATCGGGTGCGCGATCGGAATATAAGGTTGCCTTTCATACAGATGGAAATGCTCAGCGCTTGGATAAATACCTTTATGCTGACCAATTAAGTTATATCCGCCCGGGTTGGATTGCAGATGTAAAAAGCAGGAAGGATGGCAGACCATCTGAAGTTTCTTTCTCTGATAAATTGGGCTTTACCTATTTTTATTATCATTTCAATTATAGCACCCATAGAGATAAAGGTTTTGTAACTGAAGTTGTAGAATCTTCCTATTTTGATTCTAAGGGAGACTTTGTGGGTCGTCATCTATTATTTTGGGACGGTGGAGATATTTTACGAATGATCCAATATTTTGATACGGAGAATAAAATAATTCGAACCATTGAGTTTATTAATAATTGGAAGGAAAAGGAAACAATTCGTGTTATTTCTAATCGAGATGGGTCAGAACTTGAACGAAAAATTATTCCATTTATGCCACCGGATAAATATGCCTATAAATTGGAATGGACTGGAAAAAAGATTGTTGATCATGGTTTATTGGATGCTGGGGCTGTCGCAATATCTTTGGAGTATTATAAGAAGACTGAAAGAGCGCTGAAAGAAGCAAACCAAAAAGTAGCAGAAGCTAAAAAGAAATTGGAAGAGACAAAACTGAGGGCGAATGAAGCAGAAAAAACATTGCTGAAGGCGAAACAAAATGCTAAAGATTTGGAACAATTTCAAATTGAAATGGAAGATGCTAAAAAAGAAGCTACATTAGCAATTGAATCAATGAATCTTGCCGAAAAAGAAGCAAATGATGCAAGGCTCTTAGCTCTCGCCGCTGTGGAAGAAGCAGAAAAAATAAAAAGAGCTAAAATAGATGATTTGAATGCTGCCGGGGAAGCAAAGGCATCTCATAAGAAATCTAAGAAAGAGGCAAAAGAAGTACGAAAGAAAGAAAAAGAAGCAGAAAAACTTATGAAGAAAGCAATACGGGACTCATCAGATCTTGGTGATAAATCGTTTATAACCATTGCTTATACAACTCCTTTTTCAATTGAACATGCCCTTCAAAACCATACAGCACAAACAGGATATACCATTGGATTGGGAAGGCGTGATCTTTTCACAATACGGGATATGGATGTAAACTTGGGTCTGGAAATAAACTGGTACGATTTTGAATCAGATACTACTACTACGGAGGAAAATTTTCAAACGTTGAGTTACTATCTGATAGCGCAATTAGACCCAAAGTTTTCCTGGTATTGGCTTCCAAAGAATATAGAAATGGGTTTCAAGATGGGTGCCGGCCCTATATCTCCGGGGTACGGTTTTACTGCAGGTTACTCTGCGGTTTTAAATTTATCACCCACGCCCTTAGCTATAGGGATAGTAACTCAGTTTAACTGGGTAGCAAATATTACGAGTGATATTCCAAGTTCCTACTGGTCATCTGTAGGCTTGGTCTTTGGCCTAAATTTTGAAGATAAATTGCCATCACTATTTGATATTAATTTCCCTGATATATTTTAACTATAAAAAAAGCCCCGACATTTGTCGGGGCTTTTTTTCTTTTACAAATAATCTAGTATTAGATTAATCCAAAGTCACCCTTACAGTATCAGATGATGCATTCTCTGAAGCATCTTTTAGATTGGTGATGAAGAACTCATCGCCAGATCCATCTTTACCAGCTGGCACTACAACTGTAAAAGTACCGCCCATCATATCAGAGTCCCAGTCCAGAGATACAGAACTGTTCGGTAAAACATAGTTGGTGTCTCCACCACTTTCAACAAATCCAAAAGTGGGGTCTGCTCCAGAAAGATACTCATTCGCAGATAGATCGACTGTAAATGATTGGGTTGATGTGGAATCCGGATTATCTGCAGTACCACTTTGATTAAAACTGGTCACCACTGGAGAAGTCTCATCACCAACAGTTACCGAAGCAGAGTAAGTCCCTTCACCAGCATCATTATAGGCAACAATCTGGAAAGTTAACTCAGTTCCGCCAGTAAACGGAGTTTGAATGCCATCATCATCGTAGTAGTCAAACTGTGATGGCAAACTAACAGTAGCGGACTGACCTGTGACATAATCACCACTAAGGTATGTGGCAATTCTAATAAAGTCGGTATTATCTCCATTGTCTTTCGCATAAATTCTATAGCCATCAGCACCATTTAGAGTATTCCACATAAAAAAGAGTGATGTCGTATTCCAATCAGCCATCGCACCCCTACTAAAACCAGTAACTTGAGCAGGAGCTGTAACATCACTCATTGTTACGAAATTTACTACACCATCATCATAGTCACCTTCAATCATCGAATATACTTCCCAATACAAAGTATAGACTTGTCCAGGTTCCAGGTTATATAAGGGATCTATTATCAATGTAGTTGAATCTGTTGATAACGATGTTGAAACTAAATAACCACCCTCATCATCATATAGGGCTGCATACCCATTGTAGTTATTCAAATCTACCTCCATTGTGAACATTATCTCAATATTTGAAGTAACTGAAAATTCATCAAAAACACCATCTACACGTTCAAGATTTGTCGAGATGAATTCTATCCCATCTAGTGTTTCAAAATTGTCGTTATCAGAGTAACTGTTATTATCCTGGGAATCACCACTCAATGATAAGGAGTAGGTTGTATTCGCTTGCAGTGTAACCAAAGGATCAATAGTAAGTGTGATATCGTTAGTCCAAGATGATTCAAATGCTACATTCCCATATTCACTAGAAAGTGTAATATCAAATGAACTTGCATCCATGGTTTTTGAAAATGTCATTGTTAAACTTTCGGTTAATCCAAAATCATCATTCTCAAAATTATTTGTGAGAACAAATGGTTCAGCTGTAGCAATTTGTAAAATTATAGGGTCATTTGTTACAATTACACCAGGTAGCAAACCTACCTCATTAAGAGCAACATCATAATCATAAGTACCATCACTGAATGGCATTGTAATAATATTAGTTTCCGTTGCAGGCAAGTTTGAAAAACTGTATACACCGTTGCTGTCTGTAACCGCACTAAACCAGCTTGGTGAAAAGGCTTCTTCGTAATTCGCAATTACAGTTACACCAGCACCAGCTAAAGTCGTATTCTCATCATCTTGTTTGGTATATACTGTTCCTGTTAATCCAGCACTCAAACTATATAATGACATATCTTGCGTTGTTGTATAGTGAAAGTCTTCACTAGTTGCCATATTGGTTACTCCAACCTCTTGTAGCGTCGGAATATTTTCTTCAGTGCTCATAATAGCATAACCATCAGATCCAGAAAATGTTAATTCATAATTTCCGGGAGAAAGGTTTGTAATTGCGTAATGACCAACATCGTT
>Ga0209044_1000604_pt1 | contig 27353 bp, 19 predicted proteins | sample SaaInlV_130m_DNA_FD_184655 | JGI IMG/M metagenome (GOLD analysis project Ga0209044, IMG submission 184655) | Marine microbial communities from expanding oxygen minimum zones in the Saanich Inlet - SI037_S4LV_130m_DNA (SPAdes) (version 2) | ecosystem: Environmental > Aquatic > Marine > Intertidal... | reverse complement strand
GTCCTGGCAAGGGCAAGGGCAAGGGCAAGGTGAGCCATCGCTGAGAGGCGTGCCGTGGAAGAAGTGATCTTCGCCCTCTCCAGCCCTCCTCCACCGGCACCGCTGGTGCTGCTTCGACTCGATGGCAGCGAAGCCACCGCTAGATTCCTCGAACTGGTGGTCGAATCTCCACCTCGGCGAGCCGAAGGCCTGCTGCCGAGGGTCCCCCTACGGGTGAATCTGACCTGGGATGCGGATGCTCCTCCGACTCCCGCAGTAGCCGTGGTGTGGAAACGTGGTTCTTCATGGACAGGAAACGAAGGTGTCGAGGTGGCACTGCCGGGAACGCCGGCGATCCTCGATGGAATTCTGGCGCGGCTCGAGCAAGTTGGCGCACGGCCTGCGACTCCCGGAGAGTTCACGCGACGCGCATTTCTCAATGGCCGCATCGATCTGAGTCGTGCCGAATCGGTAGCAGCATTGATCGAGGCGGAGGACCGCGCAGCAGTGGCTGCCGTGCGAAGGGTTCTCGAAGGGGAGATGGCCCGTCAAATCGGGTCTGCTGCGGCAGAACTCCTCCAAGTCCTGGCGATGCTGGAAGCGGGGCTCGATTTTTCCGAGCAAGAGGTGGAATCTCCCGGATCTCAACAGGCTCGGGTGCTGCTCGAGCCGATTCTGGCGGATCTTGATCAGATGCTGGGAGCGAGGTCATCGGGTTCTGTCGCTGGAGCGATTCCGCGGATCTTGCTGTGGGGGCGGCCCAATGCGGGGAAATCTTCACTGCTCAATGCCCTCACCGGAGAAGAATTGGCCATCGTCGATGCTGCTGCAGGAACCACCACAGATGCGGTCCGTGGGCTCCTGATGGAGTCCGGGCGAGAAGTCGAGATCCTCGATTTGCCCGGTGATCGGGAGGCGCAGGGGGAGGTCGAGAGTCGCGCGCTGGAGCGAGCCAGGGACGTGGTCGATGCGGACGATCCGATCGTGTGGGTGATCGATGGATCGAGAGATGCTGCCGAAATCGAGCAGGAGCGGGCGAGTTTGCCGGAGGAGTGGCGCTCCAGGGTGCACCCTGTTTTGACTCGGTGTGATCGGGAACGATTTGTCGATCCGCAGTTTCTGCCAGAAGCCTCCAGGGTCAGTTCGAAAAGTGGCGAGGGGATCGCTGCGTTACGTCAGCATCTTGTGGCCTGGAGCGCGCGCTCAGCGGGACAGCAACGAAGCGACGCCTTACGATTCAATGCCCGCCAGTGGCAACTGGTGTCGACCTGCCGAGATCGGCTTTCGCTCGCCATCGTCCAGGCGGACGCGGGCCCTGAATTGCTGGTCGAGGATCTGAAAGATGCGCTCCGCCATCTCGAGGAGGTGACGGGAGAATCGACACCCGAAGATGTACTGGACCTGATATTTTCACGCTTTTGTCTGGGAAAGTGACTCGGATCTGCCGAACGGACTATTTCTTACCTTCCGCCCTGCGTTGAGAGCCCCTCCGGAGTCGGATATCATGAGGGCGTTGTCGGTCCTGGGGATTCCGATCGGCGGCGAGGCCCACTGTGACGAGATATCGGCTGCAGATCCTGCTTACACTTCCAGGGCCAGTTCAATATACGCCGTGTTGGCGGGAGGAGCTCACTCCAGTGAAATGCCCATACTGTTCAGTGGATGATGACAAGGTCGTGGATTCTCGGACCATCTCCGAGGGGAGAGCGGTTCGTAGACGCCGAGAGTGCAACGGTTGTCAGCGACGCCTCACCACCTATGAGCGGATGGAAGAGGTCACTCGGCTGGTGGTGAAAAAGAACCAGACCCGCCAGGAATTTAGCCGAACCAAGGTGCTCGATGGATTGATCACCGCGTGTCAGAAGCGTCCCGTCTCGATGGAGCAGATGGAGAGTGTCGTCGATGAGGTCGAGAAGCAGATTCGCGAGAGATTTGATCGTGAGGTGCCCTCGGTGTTCATCGGCGAGACGGTCAGCGAGCAACTCAGAGAGCTCGACCCTGTCGCATATGTGCGCTTTGCTTCGGTCTATCAGGAATTCGCCGACGTGTCGCAGTTCTTGCAAGAGTTGACCTCGTTGATGGAGAATCGAGGGTTGGAAAAGCGCGAGACCGAGAAACGAGAGACCGAAGATGTCCTCTGAACCTCGCCGTGGAGACCTGCCGCTAGAGCGGAGAATCCGAACGATTCTGCGAACCGTTTGCCGGAGCGACCCCGATCCTACCATCGAGAAGTTGCTGGTCGCCGATGTGAAGAAGGCTCTCGGTAGCGAAACCGTGGCCTGGCACAGCCATCAACTCCTCGACACTCTTCATTGCGTAGCCAGTGGTCGAGGGGAAAGACAGATTGCCGCAGCCATCGATGATTTGATCTGTTGGCCGGAGGTCAACGATGTCGATCACGAGAGCCTCGTGTGGATGTCCGATCGCATCGCTCAACTTGGAGATCCTCAGATCTTCGAGAAGGCAGTTGCAAGTTCATTCCTGACTCCTCACTGGCCAATTCGAGATGGACTGATTCCCTCTTCACCCTTTCGGATTCTCGAGCGGCGGATCACCGTGGAAAGCCTGTCGGGGCGAGAAATCGCGATGCGTCATATCGGGAATCGTGTCGCCACGGAACTTCCCTGGGTGGTGGGGAGATTGGTCGTGGCTGGCGCCCTCGATGACATCTCCGAGTTACCATTTCAAGAAGCTTGCAGACGCTGGGATCTGCTCCAGGCTCGTATCGAAGGAGTTCTTCAGATGCAGCCTCGGGCCCCCGAGGTGGTGTGGGAAGTCCCGGGACAGCCAGCGACCCTCGAGGGGCAACTGTTCGTCGACCCCGATCAGCAGGAGAGGCACCAGCGCTTCATCCTGAGGGGGTGTGAGGAAACTCCAGTCACGGCGGGACGACTGGGGATTCAGGTGCCGCTACCGATCCCCACTGCGTCCAGAACAGTGCTCTCCCGCGGACTCAGAGGCCAGAATCCACCGGAGATTCACTGGCAGCAGTCAGTACCGTTGGCGCTGCTGGGAGGGCGTCTGCATTCCGATCCACTCGGATTGAGGGCCATCTTGCAGCGGACGCAGGCATTCGACCACATGGTAAGGGCGATGGTCGAGATCCCCTGGGGTAAGGACTGGCTCCACGCCGAGAAATCAACCTTACCGTTGTGGATCGCCAGCGAGAATGCAAATCCTCACCGGGCCATCGAGCTTCTGAGGAGGAATTCCACTGATCCCATGAGGATTCCGGTGATCGGCATTGAATCCTGTGAGACGGAGAAGGCACGTCGGGATGCAAAAAAACTGCTCCTGAAGATTTCACGGCGCCGAGGCGGGGGCTGGGAACGCCTTGAGGAGTTACTTCGAGCTGCGGCGATCTCACCAAGACTGCTGGCGTCCACCAACGATCGCCCCTAGGGTTTGTGGGTCGAAAGGTAACCTTGCACCTCAAGAGAATATTTCTAGTCGGATTCAAGTCCTTCGCAGACCCGATCGAGTTCGATTTCGATCGAGGAACCAGTGCCATCGTTGGTCCCAACGGGTGCGGCAAGTCCAATGTCGTGGACGCATTCCGCTGGGTTCTGGGTGAGAGATCTGCCAAGGGCCTTCGCGGCACCGAGATGCTGGATGTGATCTTCAAGGGGACAAGGTCCAGGCCTGCAGTTCCACGAGCTGAGGTGCGGCTACTGTTCGACAATGAGGATGGTCTGCTCCCTGTGGATGCCGCAGAAGTGGAGATCGGCAGGATCCTTCTCAGAGATGGAACCAGTGAGTACCAGGTCAATCGAAAGCGCTGCCGCCTCAAGGATGTGCTGGCCATCTTCGCAGATACCGGCATCGGAGCCGATGGCTACTCGGTGCTGGGCCAGGGCAAGGTCGATACCTTTCTCAATTCAAATGCCCAGGAACGGCGCCGGATCTTCGAGGAAGCGGCGGGAATCTCCAGTTTCAGGAAAAAACGCTCTGAGGCTGAAAACCGCCTCGCTCGAGGTGAACGGGAACTGGTCAGGGTCAATGACCAGTTGGCCGAGATCGAACGCAGGATCCGATCACTGAAGACGCAGGCGGGGAAAGCTCGTCGATTCATCGAGGACCGCGATCGTTTCCAGATGATCAGTTCCGTGCTCTCTGCTGAAGAGGTGGATTCTCTGCGCCAGGAGAGAGAGCGGGTGACATTTCGGTTGCAGTGGAGAAACACCCTGCGCGAGATGCTCTCTGATCTGTCGGCCTCTCTGGAAACTGAACTGGATGAAGTCAGAACTCGACTCGAGGATGTTCATCGCGAGCTCGAGAATACGAGGCAGCAAGAAACGGAAAGACGAGTCGCTCTCGAGGGTATCGATGCCCGTCGAATCCAGTTTGAAGAGCAGGCTCGTCACTCGAGCGAACGCAACGAGGAGCGCAATCGTCAGCAACAACATCTGGTCGAAGTGGAACAACAGTATCAGGTGAGGCGTACGGAAGTTCGCAACCGGCTCAAGGTGACAATCTCTGAGTTGCGGGAGTACCGTTCAGATCTCGAGGTCCAGGATAAGGCGCATCGCTTGCTCCTCTCCGATAGAGATCTGCTCGACGAGGGTATCCGCAATCAGAAGGACCGCGATCTTGAGTTGGTCTTTGAGGAGACCCGTCTCCGAAACACGGTCGCAGCATTGACCGGGGATTTACGGGGGCAGGATTCCATCCGAGATCGTCGTATCGCCGAGGGGCAGGAGTTCAGGGCCCAGCATCTGGAACTGGAAGAGATCTCGCAGCGCCACGATGGCCAGATCCTCGAGGCGATCGAATTGGAGCGAGATAGCCTCTCCTCCGCAGAACTACTCGTCGAGGAGGTCGATCAGAGGGTTGCTGTGCTCGACCAGGCGAGAGGGCATCTGGCAGCATTGAGATCGGATAACGAGAGTAGTGAGGGTCGACTGCGCTTTCTCGTCGAACTGGAGGAGAGTCTCGATGGACTCGGCAAGGGCACCCAGCGGTTGATCAACTCGAGTGAACCCGCAGCGGGGGACATTCGCGGACTGTTGGCTCGCCTCATCGAAGCGGATCCCGATACCGCCCGGATGGTCGACGCGGTGCTGGGACGGGTTCTGGAGACGGTGGTGCTGCAAGGACGCACTCCGCTCGAGAATCGGATTCGTGCACTGGAGAAAATCCTCGCCGGGGAATCCGCATCGATCGTTTCACTGGAAGATGAGGTCATGGGGCAGAAGCCCAAACCGCCTGCTCCCGTGGGATTAGAGACGCTTTCGAGTCGAGTTCAGTGCGAGTCGATCTGTCGACCGGTCGTCGACGCCTTGCTAGGTCAAGTACTGGTCGCTTCCGATCTCGAAGATGCCGTCGCTTATCACCAATCGAATCCGGGGTATTGCGTGGTGACCACGGATGGCACCGTCATCGAGCCATGGGGTGCGGTGCGTATACCGGCTACCAGCAAGGTGGGACTGGTTTCTCGAAGAGTGGAGATGACAAACCTGAAGCAATCGATGGACGAGATCCGATCTCGTCTAGAATTGATGTCAGAGCAGGAAAGCGCCCTGGAAGAATCGATCTCCGCAAGGCGTGGAGAGATTCAGAGGCTCGAGCAGGAAGCTGGCCGCGCACGCATCGAGGCGGATCACTCCCGTAGAGAAAAAGAAAAGACTCGAGAATCCTTGCGAAGGTTCAAGGAGAGAATCGAGACCCTCGAAACGGACATGGAACAGGCCCAAGGTCATCATGTCGAAATCACTTCACTGAGAGACACTGCAAGAATCAACCTGAAGAAGGTCGGTGAGGAACGTGCGGTGGTCGAGCAGTTCCTTGATGAGCATGAGCAGCGGATTGCACCTCTCGATGCGCAGTTGGGAGATCTGGACGAAGATTTGCAGCGCATCCGTCTGGTGGCCACCAGAGCACAAGAGCGGATCGCTTCCGACTGGAGAGAGCAACGACGCCTGGCGGAGGAAGTGGATCAACGGATCCAGCAGCACCAGAACATTGCCCAGCAACTCATCCAGGAGAGTCAGCGTTGCGAGGAGATCCTCGAGAAGATCGTGATCCTCGCCGAGGAAGAAGTCTCCTATCGTGGGGAGTTGGAGAAGATCGCCTCGAGTCGTGACGAACAGGATCGACGGCTCGAATCGTGCCGGCTGGAGCGTTCCGCTGCGGAGAAGAGGCAACGGGAGTGTCGATCCCAGGGGGATCAGATCCAGAAGGGTCGAGAGGATGACCTGCTCTCCGCCAACGAATGCCAGGTTCGCATCGAAGGGATTCGCAAGCGGGTGAGTGAGGATCTGGAGATGCCCCTCGAGGATGCTCCCATCGAGGAGTGGCGAAAGACTCTGCTGGAGGGGATCCCGCAAGGGAAGATCCTCACGGATGTACTGAGGCCGGAGCACCAGGAGATCCAGGCCAGGATGCGGCGCAATTCGAATGTGAATCTGCAAGCGGTGGAGGAACTGGAGACGGAAGAAACCAGGCATTCAGCGATCGCTGAGGAAATGGGAGATCTGACCCGCTCCAGGGACCTGATTCGCGAGGCGATGGAAGCTCTCGATGCGCAGTGCCGGACCCGCTTCCTCGAATCCTTCGCGGAGGTGCGTAAGAACTTCCAGGAGATCTTCAGTCTGATGTTCGGCGGAGGTGTTGCTGACCTCGAACTGGAGGAGGGCGAAGATCCGCTGGTGGCGGGAATCAAGGTAAAAGCTCGTCCACCAGGAAAGAGAATCTCCAGCCTTGAACTGCTGTCCGGAGGCGAAAGAGCGCTGGCGGCTATCTCGGTGATATTTGCACTGTTCAAAGCTCGTCCCAGTCCCTTCTGTATCCTGGACGAAGTTGATGCCCCTCTCGATGAGCAGAACACTCGTCGCTTTGTTCGGGTACTGCAGGAGTTCGCCAAGACCTCGCAGTTCCTGATCATCACTCACAGCCGCATCACCATGAGTGAGGCGGAGCGCCTCTATGGTGTGACGATGGAGGAGGAGGGTGTCTCCTGCCGCGTCGTCGTCAAGATGGACGAGGCCAACCGCTGGGTGGATGAGAAGATTCCCGCCCAGCAGCGCGCAACTTCGACGACCTCTTCGGCGGGAGCTCCTGCTGCGAGGGATCTGTTCCGGGATCGTGGAACGCCGAATCGTGGCATCGCCGTGGATGTCGACGAAAGCACTTCTCCGCAGCAGTGATCGCGGTTTGAGACCATCCTGACCCCACTCACACCTGGTCCCGTTTGACGAATTCTGCGATCGCAGGATAGTCTTCGGAGACAACGACCTTTTCCACCCTCTTCGGAGGGTTCGACCTCTCCAGTACTGGCGGCCTCTGGCCGAAATTGGGAATTCCACACCTTGCGAGGTGCGGTTGGGAGAGTGCCATGTGTGCGACAGATCGCTTTGATCCAATAGTGGGAAACAGCGAGGTCATCCATGACCTTCGTTCCTTCGTGCTCGAGATGAGCTCGGAGAAAGGGCCACTGCTTCTTACCGGACCGACCGGCGTTGGGAAGCGGCTCGCTGCCAGAAAGATCCATGCGGCCGGGGGCATCCCTGCCGCTCGATTGCTGTTTGTATCGGGCCAAGACTTTGAGATCCAGGACCTGTATCCGACCGAGGATCAGATTCCTGCTCTGGTCCAGATGGGAACGGTCTACATCAACTCTGCGCAGCAGATCGATCCTCAAGTGGCACAGCAGTTGAAGGAACTGATCCAGTCCGATTCGAGTGAGATCCCCAGGATCATTCTCGGAGTGGATGTGACCGACGACGGTGGATTGCAACTGTGGACCTCCACCAGCCCTCTTTCACAACTCGAATTCAGGGGCTCGTTCTCGATCCCAGCACTGGGGGAGAGACCTGAAGACATCAGTGCCATCGCTCGATACCAGATCTGGACATCTGCACGCCCTGAAGATTTCGAGTCGAGGTGGATGGAGTTCACCCGCAGCAAATTGGGAGAACTACTGGTTCGGCCCTGGAATGGGAATGTACCGGAACTGCTGGAAGCGGTTCAGTCGTTCTGCTCGAGAGAGGCCGCACGGTCGGAAACTGCACTGCTGGGAAGCATGAGCGAGTCAGTTTCAGCGCACTGGTTACAGGAACAGATCGATCGGATGCACGAGAACCTGCTGGAGCGGTGGAATTTCGAGGACTCTCTCCAGAGCGGTGGAACGGCAGATGAGCAGGAGACTCTCAGATGAGCCTGATGGATCTGAAAATTCTGGTGGCAGATGATGATCCCGGAGCGCGGGAATTGATCTGCGCGATCTTGAATGCCGAAGGATGGCCATCTCCGACCACTGTCGAGGACGGTGAAGTCGCATTGGAGCAGATCGGAGATGGGCACTGGGACATCCTGGTGACCGATCTGGACATGCCCCGGATGCGCGGAGACGAGTTGGTGGTGCAAGCCCTCGAAATCGATCCGGATCTGAGCATCGTGGTCACGACCGGTGACGGTACGGTGGGTAATGCGGTGGATCTGATCAAGAAGGGAGCCACCGATTTCATACCGAAGCCGTATGACGTCGATGATTTCCTCGCTTCGATGGAAAGAGCCAAGACCAGGGCTTTCGGCATCCACGAGGTGAAGGGTATGCGACAGACAGTGGAAGCTCTGCTGGTAGCACTGGAGAGCAAGGATCGATACCTCAATGGTCATTCCGCCAGGGTCAGGGACATGGCCGTCAAACTGGGCGAGATCGCCGGTCTCGATCGTGGCCAGGTGAGAACGCTTTCTCATGCGGCCCTGCTTCACGACATTGGAAAGATCGGCGTTCACGAAGATGTGCTCAACAAAAATGGGCCTCTGACCAACGAAGAATACGATCTCATCAAGAAACACCCGGGAATATCGGCTGACATCATCGCGCCGATTCCATTCCTTCAGGCCAGCTTGGCGGGTGTTCTTCATCACCATGAAAAATGGGATGGCAGCGGATATCCAGATGGTCTCGCAGGGGAACAGATTCCCCTGATGGCCAGGATCATCGCTGTCGTCGATGCCTTCGATGCGATGACGAGTGATCGCTCCTACCGGGGAGCGATGACTGTCGATGAAGCCGTGGAGAGGATCCGCGGGGGATCCGGTAGCCATTTTGATCCTCGAATCGCAAATCTATTTGATCAACACAAGGATGAAATTCTCGAGAGTGAGGGAGTGACCCAATGAATTCACCACTAGCAGAGTCGGGTATGACCCAGAAATCAGTTCTCCACCTTCCTGTCTTCAACGAGTCGGGTGGGAAAGACATCTTCGTGGCAGGAAATGATCCCAGAACCCTACGGGTATTGAGAACTCTTTCTGCCGTGGCTCCGACAGATTCCACCATCTTGGTGGGAGGAGAAAGCGGCACCGGTAAGGACTTGATCGCACGACTGGTCCACCAGACCAGTGCTCGTCGCGACGGCCCATGGGTGGCGGTGGACTGCGGTGCCATCCCCGGTTCACTGATTGAAAGTGAACTGTTCGGAGCGATGAAGGGCTCATACACAGGGATCGACCGAGATAAGATCGGGCTGATTGAGAGTGCTTCCGGCGGAACCCTGTTCCTCGATGAGATCGGCGAATTGCCGATGGAATCTCAAGCGAAGTTATTGCGAGTGCTTCAATCGGGAAGGATTCGTGCCGTCGGTTCCAATGAGGACAAGGCAGTGGATGTTCGCATCATCGCTGCGACCCATCGAAACCTTCGTGACGAGGTGGCCGCTGGTCGTTTCCGCCTCGATCTCTTCTACCGAGTTCATGTGGTTCATGTCGAACTGGCCCCGCTTCGCGAGCGGGAGGCTGAACTGCCTCACATCGTTGAGTCGGTGCTGAATCGACTTCGAGGCCGTGGGATCTCGGTGCCGTCGCTGACCTCCAGTGCGGTCGAAGTATTGATCCAGCACAGTTGGCCTGGAAATATTCGTGAGCTGGAAAATGTCCTCGAGCGTTCCGTTCTTTTGAGCGGTGGCGAAGAAGTGAATGGTGAGATGATCCGGGAGCAGATCGCTGCAGCACCGATCCAGGTGATCCCGGCGGCGGAGCAGGTCGGACTGAGTGGGTCCGGATACCCGGTCGACATGACTCTCAAGGAGGTCGAGGACTTTCACATCGAAAAGGTTCTCAACTACCACGGAGGAAATAAGACTCGTGCAGCGAAAGACCTGGGAGTCAATGTGAAGACGATTTACAACAGGACGGTAGCCTGCAAGAAGTCCACTGATCCGCAGTAGGTCTGATCAGCAGTGAATCTGGCCCGTAGGGAGGTGTGGTTTCCCTACAGCGGTGGATCGATGACGAGCGCGATGGGGGAGCCCCTGCGCTCGATCTCGATCACCACAGGATTCCCTGCGGTCAGACGGGTGAGACTATTTCCGTGTGCATCGAGGCAATCTCCGATGGCATTGAAGTCGAGTTTGATTCCGTTCACCGAGCGCAAGATGTCGTTTTCTCTCAAGCCGACTCTTTCGAGCAAACTGCCCCGCTGGATACCAAAGATCTTCAATGAGCCATCCTCTTGAACCTCGCTCGAAGCATTTTGCAATTCGCGGCGACATTCGTTGAGGTTGCCCATCCGATCGAGGAGGGGTTTGTTGATCTTGTAGACCTCGGATTGGGGGCGGCGTCTCGAACCGGATCCTTCCGAGGTGGCCTTGGTGAGGATCTCGGTCAGCTCCTGTCGTTGCTCTGCGGTGATCTCGGTCATGTATTGTTGCTCGGAGATCTTCTCTGAATGCATCGAGATGGATGGGACGGTACTGGGGAGTCCCACCAGCGCTCCCCAGATGAGGGCGGCCAGGATCAGCAGGATGAACACTCCTGACAGTAACTTCTCGAACAGATTCATCCGGGTGTCCTCCTGCTCTGGGCTGGTGGTGACTCGACCCGATCGTCGATCCGGGTACCACACGATCTCCATCATACCGGATCGAGGCTTTTTCTACATCGTCACTGCTCGAGGGAGATGGGATTTACCGGTAGGGGGCTCGCTCTTGGCGGGAATACCGGGGCATTCGGTGGGAGCAATGCTGCGGGAGCCCCGATGGGGCAGATCCACAGCTGTCCTGCATGGCCGGGGCCCTCTCCCTGCAACAACCCCAGGTGAGGTATGCACAGTGTCACGGTCAAGGACGCCTCGACCACGGCTCCCGGAGCCTCGCCGTTGCTGGCCACCAGCCCCGATGGCAGGTCGATCGAGAGCACCGGCAACGATTGTCGGTTGATCCACTCGATGGCACGATCGATCGGATGGCGCGGGGCACGTTCGGTGCCACTCCCTAGCAAGGCATCGATGATCAGATCGGATGGTGTCGCCGGATCGGCGTCGGGGATCGATTCGATCGGTGTCATCCCGAGAGCCATGCAGATCCGGTGATTGGTCTGGCGATCGGCATGGCTCGAGTCGGGAGCCAGGTCATGGATGGTGACATCCCAGCCCGCTCCGTGAAGGTGTCGAGCGACGGCGAATCCATCTCCGCCATTGCCGCCCGGTCCACAGAGAATCGTCACTCTCCAGGAAGGGCCGGTCGAGGTTGCGGATCCCAGCAGATCGATGGCTCGCTCCGCGATTCCAATCGACGCGTGCTCCATCAGGATCAGGCCTGGAATGCTGAACTCCTCCAGTGCTTTCCGGTCGATCTCTCGGATCTTCTCTCGAGTGCAATCTTCAGGTTGAAACATCGGCTCCCTTCACCGATCACGGGGAGTGCGGGCGATGCCCAGACGAAGGTGAATCGGAGTGTAACGAAAGTAGGATTCAAAAGTCAGCACTCCGAGAGCGGTCTGGGCGACCCTTCCGCCGGCCGCTCCGATCCAGTTTGGATCCGGATCCCATGATCCTGCGGCATCTGATCCGGCGGCATCGGTGGGGTTGTGCTGAAGCGGTAAGACCATCCGTTGTAACTGCTGGTTCCACCGTTTCCAGGGTTCTCCACCCACATGAAACAGCGCCAGTGTTGCGGTGTACCAGTAGTACATCGATTGAGGGTGTTGGTCCCACTTTTTCCGTAGCTCCGGTCGAGGAGGATGGTCGGCGATGCGGCGAGCACACTCGAGGCTACTTTGAGAAACGGGAGAGTGGCCCAGCGCCAGCATCGAGAGCAAGCCCACAGCATCGATTCCGATTCCCTGGCGACCTCTGCCGCGACCCCGATCCGAGTAGGTCGCTCTGCCCTGCGGGTCGATGGCTCGTTGGAGGTATCTCTCGATCGAGGCGATGGTCTCCCGGCTCGGCAGGATTCCCGCCTCGATGCCGGCATGGATCGCCAGCATTTGCCAGCCGGTGATGGACAGATCATTTCTCAGAGAGATCGACGGAGTGTAGTCCCAACCGCCTCCCGCTTGTTGACTGGCCCCGAGGAAGGAGAGTGCCAGTCGAGCCGCCCCATCGATGGCGGGATCGGAGGTCCACTGGGCAGCCTCGCACAGGGCAAAAGTGGCGATGCCGTGGTCATACAGGTTCCTCGTTCCACTGCTGGGGTCGGTGCGGATACAACCGGTCGGATCCTGGTGCTGCAATAACCATTGAAGGGCTCGATGCGTCGCATCATCCAGCGGGTCGTGATTTTGTCGGGGTAGGTGGCCATCTCCTAGCAGTGCCAGCAAGGAGAGAGCGGTGATCCCTGCCCGATGTTCCCGATAGCCGGCCCCCGAGCAGGGACTTACCCGATCGGTACAGTGCTTGTGGAATTGATCGGGAGACCAGCTGCCATCGTTGTCCTGGTGACGCAGAAGCCAATCCAGTCCTGCTTTCACCGCTCTTTCTGTCGCACCATTTCCACCCTGTTGAGCCAGCGCTCGCTGGCGAGGGGTGCCACTTCTACGACTTCCCTCGGCTCCCTGGGGCATGCCGAATTCACTCGCAGGAGGCTCTGCCAACGCTTCCGAGTCGGAGGATGGGGTCTGTTCCTCGACCGGTTCCGCTTCGGTGATCGGCTGTGGATCGGGTTCCTCCACCGGGGTGGGCAGCGGGTCGATCACCGGCTTGGTCTTCTTTGGTTCCAGTGTGACCACCACGCTCCACGTCTTGGGAGGTTCAGGAGCCTTGGGGATCAGCAGCGGCACCAGCAGCAGCAGTAGCAGCAGGTGAAGCACCACCGAGGCCACCACCGAGGTAAAGGGATCGGAGGGAGAGTGAGCGATTTCCCGGTCGAGCGGACCGACCCGATCGGCTGGAATATGCGCTTTACCCGGCCCGGAAGCGGCGCTCTTCGGCGTACCGGAGAGGGCAGGGCGAGAGCGTGACGGAGACTTTTTGGGGGGTCTCCGGCGAGGGCTCTGGGCCGCCATTTTTGCGGCTGGAGGTCTCTGTCGCACAGTGGGGCGACCACCAGAATCGTCCTGAGAGGGAGTATTGCGCTTTTTAAGCACCGCTGAGGGGGGGGCAGATCGCTTCCTCAGGAACCCGAACAGTCTACGGATCCCCTCCAGTTCCTTTCCAAAGACTCGGCGAAGGAATCGTCTCACCGTACTCCTCTCTGGCTTTTTGCCTCCCCTGGATCTGCCGGGAGGGGGAACCCCCATCCTGGGGGTGCATCGCTCGGAATGCCACCCTCTGAAATATTGACTCCTTGCGTATCCGGTATACGATGCCTCTCTGTCTCCTCCGGGAGGTGGTCAGTAGGAGGTGCGTCCAAATCGGTAGGTGTCAGGTACGTCATTGGACCGTGCCACTTGTGGCACATCCCCGGTACGAATCGTTAACCTTCCTTGACGGCAAATGGTTCCGCAGATCTTCGGATCCTGCGCAAACCCCGTCTCTTCCCTCAGGGGAAGGGTCGCCGTTGGTATGGCCGAAGATTTGCGTAAGATTTAAAGGAAATGGAACGAAATGAGTCCGGTGCTTCCCTCGAGGGTTCACATCGGGCTGGTCTCGTTCGTCATGAAATGAAGCAGCCCCGTCCTGGTTCCAGAGTGCCCACCTGGACCGCACGGGGGAAAGGAGATCCAGCGTGCTCAACGCGGACATGTCGACACGTACATCAAGAATTTTTCTGCTGATGATTTTCGCACTCTCGGTGTTCATCGGTGGCTGCGATACCGGTCACCGCTTTGGAGCGGGTTTCGGTGATCCACCGGTCACGGCTCCACCCGATCCACCCGAGCCACCCGACTGTATCTCACCCAGTCTCAACAATGTGGCCCCCGATCCAGTCCAGGGTACCGGCGGTTCGACGTTGACTCTCGAAGGGGTGAATTTTGATCCTGTGCTGCAACAGAACCGGGTTCTGTTTCGCAGCTTCAGTAACCAGACCATCCTCGAGGGCTACGTGACTAACGTCAATGTCGACACGACCGATCCGAACGCCTGCGGTGCGCCTTCTTTTCTCCAGGTCGTCGTTCCGAGTGGTGTTCGCAGCGGTACCGTCGAACTGTTCGTCAACGGAATCTATTCCGGTGCCGATGTGTTTACCGGAGCCCCGGAACTGGTTGGATTTGCGGTGGGCGATGATGGAAATACCATCTTCCAGAACGCTGGCGGTACGATTGTTCCGGACAATGTGGTGGTGCTTTACGGCTACAACCTGAGTTCGGTCACCAGTGCCAATGTCGATGATGGAACCACCAGCCAGCCATCGCCCAGCGTCCAGACCGGTACCGGCGCGGTCAACTACACTCTTCCTTCCGACATGGAAGCGGTTCGAGTCGAGTTGCCAACGGGAATCATCCCATCCGGAGATACATCTGCACTGTCGATCTCGGTCACGGCATCCACTGCAGGATTGCCTCTCAATAGTTCCGTGATCCAGGTGCCGCTGGCGACGGTTCTGGCACCGGGGGAATTCTCTGCGGTCCCGCCCTACACCGTTGCAGGTCTGATTCCGGGGGGAGTACGGGCGGGAGTGATCCCACTTCAGTTCGTAGTCCTCTGTTCACCGGTCCGAGGACGATTCGATGCGATTCCAGAGTTCGAGGATCCGATCAACTCTGGCAACTGGACCCAGTGTTCAGAACTCGAGGGAACCTGGGATGGACAGGGCTTTGTCCCGAGTGGATTTGAATTCACCGAGACCACTCCGTATGCCGTGGCTCCCGGGCAGAGGTTCACCTTTCAGTGGGATAGCCGTCTCGATATTCCCCCAGGGTTGACCGTCGTCCGGATCAGGTTGCAACTTTCAGATCCGGTTCCCAGCACTGCATTACAAGATGCTGCAGGTATCTGGACTTCCGGTTCGCTGGTCATCAACAACTCTGCGAGTGGCTCTGCCGAAGGAGCCCTGGTCGAGAGTTTCGATACCCTCACCAACTATGATCCGCTGGCGGGCTCTGCGATCTGGGGGGGTGGCCTGCTCGAGTTCAATGCGCTCTCTCCCGAGCCAAACTCGGCTTACTCGGTCGGGGCGGGCACCGTAGATGTGACTCTTCAAGCGGATCGAACCTACGAGATGAATAGCCTCAACGGTTCAATTTACGATGTGACGGAAGATCCGCCGATCGAGATCCTTGTCGGGGGAACCCCTGGCGAGTTTCAGATGCGCACCTTCAATCTGGAGGAGAATGCGATCGTCCAACTGACCGGTCCCATCGATGCGCCGGTGGTGATTCGCTGCTCCGGCACCGGGAATCCGGATGACCTGGTATTCCTGATGTCGGGAACCCTCGACCTCTCCGGCCAAGATGGTCTGGAAGGGGTGGCAGGGACCACTCCTGCTGCCGGTGGATTGGGCGGTCCTGCCGGAGGTGCTGGCGGATCGGGCTCGATGATGGAACTCAATGCCGCTACCCAGCTGATCTCTAGTGTCACTCCGTCGACTGCAGGAGAATTCGGAGGAGGCGGCGGTACTTCTCTCGACCTGGTGATCCCGGCGTCGATCTACGCCACTCGAGCCGGCAATGCCGGTGGAGGAGGTGGTGGAACCCACGGCAAGCCAGGAATTATCACCACGTCCTACAACCTCACCAATCGAGGCCACAATGGAGATGGCGGCTTCCCGACAACCGATTCCCTTGGGGTTCAACTCAGGGGTGGCGGTGGCGGAGGCGGTGGTGGAGCCGGAACACGGCGCGCCACCACGACTGCGGTCCCCGTCGTCAACAATGGCGGTGGCGGTGGCGGTGGCGGCGGAGCGTTGGGCATCGTGGTCGATGGTTCGATGCGGATCAACGGCTCCATCCTGCTCTCCGGTGGAAGCGGCCAGCGCGGCGTTCAGGGAACGACTGCCGGAGCCGGTGGCGGTGGCGGTGGTGGAACGCTGATCGTGAGAGCGACCGGTGACCTGGAAGTGGGTGCCTCGGCATCGATTCAGGCGATCGGAGGATTCGGTGGAATCCAACTCGAATCCCCCAACGGATCGCAGATCCAGAAGGGGGGAGCGGGTGCAGATGGTCAGGTTCGCTTCGAGATGAATGGTGCCCTGGTGGCTCCTGGAACGATTGATGTGAACACCCTCTTCCCACCTCTCGGAGTCGGTGCAGGGACCTCCTTTGGAGTCTCCTCCGGCCTGATCGAGGTGGGTGTCGGGACCACGGTGATGTTTTTGACCGCTGCCGATAGTCCATATCTGGCGGATACCGATGCGGGAACCATCGTCAATGGTGTGGGTAGTTTGATCTACGACAACGGCCTCGATGGAGTTTTCGAGTTTGCTTCGATCATCATCGAGGAGTTTGCCGTACTCGAGGCGGTAGGACTCAACTCACTCATCCTGAGATCTGCCGGCAGTGTCGATTTGTCGGGAACCGTGGATGTGAGCGGCCTGCCGGGAGGCATCCCTGATCTGACCGATCCCGTCAATCCAGTGATCGCCCCGGGTGGTGGTGCTGGTGCCGGTGGAGGAGTCGGGGGCCAGGGTGGATTGGCCCAGTCAGGGCTCCTCACTGATGGCGAAGATGGGGGGATTCCTGACGGAATTCCTGCCAACTTGATTTACGGCGGAGTCCCACCTGGAGGCGATCCAGGCGGCACGATTCCTCCCGATCTGATCGCGGCATCGACGGGTGGCCAGGCCGCTGAAGGATCCGGAATGACCTGCACGGTCGGTGGCGGTGGTGGCGGTGGCTATGCCGATTCTGGATCGAATGGAACCGGCGCCGGCGCGTGTACCGATCCAGAACTCCCCGGGGCGGGGCAAGGGGGAAGTGCCTATGGTACTGCATCCTTCATCGTTCCCGACCCTGACAACCCAGGGTCCAGCCTTCCGCTGAATGTGGGCGGCCTGGGCGGTGCTGGGGGTGGCTCCATCTATGATACCGATAGCGATACTGAGATTCCGGGATCGGGTGGTGGTGGTGGTGGTGGATACTTCGAGATCACCGCTAGCGGACCGATGGTGATTCATTCTACCGCTGGCATCTATGCCACCGGAGGGAAGTCATACCTCGCCCCTGAGGGAGCGGCTGCCGGTGGTGCGGGTGCAGGGGGTGCGATCCGGGTTCGTGGGCGAAGCGTCGTCATCGTTGAACCGGGTGCCACCCTCGACGTCAGCGGAGGATTCGCCAATCAGCCGTACCCAGGAGGTAGTCCCTATCCGATCACTTCTTCCTCCAACTCTGGTGGAAGTGGAGCGGAGGGTTGGGTGAGAGTCGAGACTCCGCTGGGCTTCTCCGATACGGGGATCGACGTCACTCCGGCGCCGTCAGTGGGTTCTTTCTCGCTCTTTGGCGCCGATCTCAGTTCTGCTGCATCGACTCCATATGTGCTGGTCAGCGATGACGGAAGCTTGAATTCTGGTCTGCTAGTGGATCCTGCAGTGGCCGACCTCCTGGCTGGAAGCGCACTCAACCTGCAGGTGCTCTACGAGGGCTACGGTCACAGTGACACCGCATCGGGACAGCCTGGTCCCTTGCTGGGAATCGTTTCCGATCCCTCGAAGTTGAGAGACCCCCAGTCGGTGGTGATGCGTTACTTCCTTTACGCAGATCCGGCCAATCCGGGATCGACTCCCCAGATCGATAGCGTGACGGTCGGATTTGCAGAACGTCCGCTGGAGATCTGTGACAACGGTCTCGATGACGACTTGGACGGTTCCATCGATTGTGTGGATAGCGATTGTGAAGACGATCCGGCCTGTCCATAAGTCGAGCGGCTACCTTCCTTCGAGTGGTTCTGCCAACAAAGAGGCCCTTCGGGAGATTCCCGGAGGGCCTCTTCTCATTCCTCGAGGATGGCTTCCAAGGCAATTGGTGCGAGATTTGTCGCACCAGCCAGATTCATCGAATATTCTCGATGGAGGAGAGTCGAAGAGGCTCCCTGGGCCATGTCGACGTAGCATGTCGGCTCACCATTTGGAACAGACGGATGACTCAAGTCAGAAACTATCTGGGGGACCGTGATGTCTAGAATTGTCCATGTCGTGGGTACCGGAACCATCGGCGAGCCACTCATCGGGTTGCTCTGCCACCTGAAGGATCAACTCGGGATCGACGAGGTGACCTTCAACAAGCGTTCACCCAATCTGATAGATCGATCCAAGGTGAAGACTCTTCTCGACCGCGGAGCCAAGCTCTCGACCGCCAAGGAAACCATCTCTGGATTCGAGAAGATCGGAATCCGCCCCTCCTTCGTCACAAGTGATGCCATCGAGCGATCCTCGGTAGTGATCGATTGCACTCCTTCCGGTGCGGGTCTTACCAACAAGGAGGAATATTATCAATCCGCCTCGGGCGTCAAAGGTTTTGTCGCGCAAGGGTCCGAGTTTGGCTTTGGCAAGATGTATGCTCGAGGCATCAATGATGACGCTCTGATCCCCGGGGAAGATCGGTATCTCCATGTCGTCTCCTGTAACACCCATAACCTCGCAGCAATCATCAAGACGATGGCCCTGGGGAATGGATCCCTGCCAAATAATCTGGTCTCCGCCGACTTCGTTTGCATGAGAAGAGCCAATGACGTCAGTCAGGATTCAGGATTTGCTCCCTCACCCCAGGTGGGGAAGCATGGGGACGATCAGTTTGGGACGCACCATGCCAGAGATGCGTATCACTTGTTTCAGACCCAGAATCTCGAATTCCCACAGTTGTTCTCGAGTGCCGTGAAATTGAATTCACAGTACATGCACACCCTCAGGTTCAGGCTTGAGGTGAAGGAGCCGACCACTGTCGAGAAACTGCTGGGACTGGTGAAGGAAAATGACCGATTGGCGCTCACCTACAAGAAGTCCGCCAACCAGGTGTTCAGTTTTGGCCGCGATCATGGCTTCTTCGGCCGGATTCTCAACCAGACGGTGATTCCCCACGAAACGTTGTCGGTGGTCGATGGGACCCAGATCACCGGGTTCTGCTTCACCCCTCAAGACGGCAACAGTTTGCTCTCTTCGGTGGCGAGTACCTGCTGGCTGCTGGATCCGGAAGGCTACGAGGAGAACTTGCAGGCGCTCAAGCCGTGGTTCTTCGAGGAGGTCTAGGCCGCTCCTCAGCGGGGTGTGGCCTCGGGATCGGCATCATCCGCAGCTTCGGATGATGGCAGAACTTCGCTCAGGGAATCCTGCCACAGAGCCGGATCCAGATCCCCACCGGGGACGATTTCATCCTCCAACCACCGAACGACCTGTTCGATGGGATCCTCTGCATGCCCCTTCAGCCCCTCGGGATTCTCTTGCAGAAATTCGAGAGCGTCGAGGATGAAAGCATTGCCTCCGGGGTAATCCCTCCGCAAGACCTGCTCCATCAATTCTGTAGCTTCTGCCACGCCCAGATGAGCGAGGGCGATCGCCGTCGCTTCCTTCCTCAGGTTCGGAAGGTGAGGTCGTGTCAGGTCGAGGCGTAGCTGGGTCTCGATGCGATCACGGCTATCGGGGAGGTCGTGAAGGGAGATACCCTCGAGGCTCTCGATCATCAGTGCGGCCACCTCACCTTCGATGTCTGGATCTTCCAGTCGTTCAAGAATTGTATCGAAGGAGCGGGCGCCGATTCGCTGGAGGGAGCGTGTGGAGATTCGCTGAAGGATCTCATCCTCTTGTTGCAGGCATCTGAGCAGGGTGTCGGTGCTGGTGGCGCAACGAATTTCGCCCAGGATCAAAGCGCAGCAGAGTTCTCCGCCATCGAAGCCCTCCCCCTGATCGAGGGTCCATTGGATCAGATCGATCAGGTGCTGTTCCAGTTCCGGGTCATCAAAAACGATCGGGACCAGTTCCAGGCAAGCATCGCCCACGGTATCGGGCTCATCCGAGAAGATCTGGTCGAGACGAGGGTCTCGCTGTGGTCTGGTGGAATTCGACATTTCCTGATTGTCCCGGCTGGGAGGATAATTTCCAGTCGATCGTGGGCTGTAGATGAAGCTAGTTGGCGATATCCTCCTGCCATGTCTTTGCTCGATTGGCTCGTCATCGGCGGCTACCTGGCTCTGGTATTGACCATCGGACTTCGTGTGTCTCGTCGTAGCGACAACGCCGATGATTTGCTGCTGGCGGGCCGTGGTCTCGGCCCGACTGCGGTGATGCTCTCGCTGATCGCTACTGAACTGTCGGCGGCCACCTTCATCGGCGTTCCGCAGAATTCTTTCGCTCAGATGAACTGGTACTACCTGCAGTTCGCCTTCGGGGCGCTGATCGCCAAGATCCTTCTCTCACGAACCCTGGTTCCGCTCTACCACCGACTCGGCATCAAGACGGTGTACGGGTTGATCGAACAGAACTTTGGCCCGGTGGCCTGGCGCGGCACCGCTCTGGCGTTCGTGGTCGGGCGGATTCTCGCCAGTGGGGTTCGGCTCTATCTCGCAGCCATCGCATTTTCTGCGCTAACACAGGTTTCGATGGAGTTCTCTGTGCTGATTTGCGCAGTGGTCGCGGGAATCTACTCGGGAATCGGTGGGATCCGTTCGGTGATTGCGACGGATGTGATCCAGGGCGGACTGTTCATCGTCTCTGGACTGGCGCTCCTGTTCGTGGCGGTGGCGACGATTCCCGGAGGAGTGGAGACTTTTCTCGATTGGATGGGACAGAACGATTCCACCCGGATCATCTTGTGGCCTTCCGAGGTGGCTCGCCAAGGTGGGAGCGGTTTCTTTGGCTGGTTGTCGGACGGCAAGTCGTTGCCGGTGGCACTCATCGGAGGATTTTTTCTCACGATGGCGACTCATGGGACCGACCACGACATGGTCCAGAGGCTGCTAACTTGCAAGGACGGTCGCTCTGCAGGTCGGGCGCTGGTGTTCTCTGGAATCCTCAACATTCCCCTGACGATGCTGTTCCTGCTGCTGGGAACAGCGCTGGCGTGCTCCAGTGCCTTTATCCCACCCGAGACCCTCATCGATTCCCAGGATGTGGTGCCGCTCTTCGCCCGGACCCACTTGCCGTCCGGCTTGCTGGGGCTTTTTCTTGCCGGGCTGCTGGCGGCTGCGATGTCGAGTCTCGATTCTGCCATATGTGCCATCTCTGCGACCTGGAGCGTCGATGTGTTGCAGAAGCAGGCCAAAGATCAGCCGCGGTCGATGCGAATCATCGCAGTGGTGATCACCGCATTGCTGGCGCTGACGGCGATGGGATTTTCGTGGCTACAACAACGGGGCTGGTCAGCCACCGAGGATCTGGTCACACTGGCACTCTCCTCGATGACCATCATCTACGGTGCGCTACTCGGTGTGTTTCTGTGTGCCGCATTTCTTCCGCGACGCGGCAGTGGGCGCAGTGCCGTGACGGGTCTGATCGTGGGTAGCATCGTTGGGCTGGCACTGTTTTTTCAGAAACCGTTACTGGGTATCGAAGATGCGTGGATTGCCTGGCCCTGGTGGATCGTCATCAGTGCGCCATTGACCGCGGGGATCTGCGCTATCGAACCGAGGGAGAAGCGATGATCGGCAGGCGATTATGGATCGGCATTCCCGATCCTGAAATCTCACCGGAGACTTCCCGCCACCTCGAGCAGATCGATCCGGGTGGGGTGATCCTGTTCGGCAGAAACGTCACATCTCGTGCAAGGTTGGCCGACCTGGTGACTCAACTGAGAGAATTGCTGGGATCCCATCTTCGCATCTGCATCGATCAAGAAGGTGGCAGAGTGGTACGGATCCCCGAGGGGATCACCATCTTTCCCGGCAACCTGTCGCTGGGCGCGGCGGCCTGCAACGATCGAAGCCGTGCGCTCGAACTGGCCAGGCTTCAAGGCCAGATCTCCGGCCAGGAATTGCACCAGATCGGCATCGATGTGAACCTTGCACCCTGTGTCGATTTGATCGAGTGCAGTGAATCTCGCGGAATCGGATCTCGCTCCTTTGGCTCGGACGCGGCACTGGCGTTGGCACTGGCGACCGAGATCGGTAGGGGGCACCGGCAGCAAGGGGTCCACGATTGCTGGAAACACTATCCAGGAATCGGTCCGGTCCAACTCGATCCTCACCATGGCCTGCCCCGGTTGGACAGTCAGGGTAGTGAGACTCACCTGCTGCCCTTCGCGGGAGCGAGTGCTGCGGGAGCATCGATGGTGATGACGACTCACGTGATCGCAGAGCGTCTCGACCCGGTCGATCCGGTCACGACATCCGCTGCTGCGGTGAGTTACCTGCGAGAGGATCTTGGTTATCGGGGAGTGGTCATCACCGATTGCCTGGAGATGGGTGGTGTCGCTGGATTTGATTTCGAGCAGGTGATCCGGGGGGCGGCAGAAGCGGGCCATGATGCTCTGCTGGTCAGTCATACTTCGGCTCGGCAGTTGGAAGCTCTGCGGGTACTCGAATGCCTCATCGAAGAGGACCAGGACAGGCAGGCGCAACATCAACAGAGTCTTACTCGACTCGACTCGCTGTCGAGGATTCCAGTGAAGGATCCGATCGCCACTCCCCACTGCGAGTCTGTGGCACTGGAGATCGCCCGCTGCGGAACGACTCTGCTGGCGGGGCCAGCGGCGACACTGTCACGATCGACAAAGGGATTACTGGTGTTGCCTCAACTGCACACCACCAGCCCGGTTGAGGATCCTCTTCAAGGGGTGGAGTTGAATCTCCTGGCAGAAGAGTTGGCCGATGGCGTGGAGACCCTATCGATCGATTCGGAACCGAGCCGACAACAGATCGAGCGGGTACTCACCACAGCTCGAGGGGTAGCGGAAACGATCCTGGTGCTGAAGGGATTCCGCCACAGTTCATCGGCTCGAGCGCTGGTCGAAGCGGTGGCGGCCCAGCAGGATCGACTGATCATCGTGTTGCTGGAAGATCCGCGCGATCTGGTGGCCGTTCCCGCGGGAGCGGCGATTTCGGTGATCACTGCCCATGGCTACAGACCGGTCCATCAGCAGGCGATTGCCGATGCCCTGCTGGGGCGAATTACACCCTCCGACCACTCTCCGATGAAGTGAGCCCCCGTCGCGGACGTATCCCGCAGGAGCAGCCTCTCGATCAGAGGCGGACGTACTCGAATTCCAGCGTCTGGCCATTGATCCCGCGTGAGGGAGCAGCGATCCAGTTGGCCATCTTCCCCGGTTCGATCACCTGATTCATGATGGAGACGAGGTAGTCATTGTCTTCGGAGTTGAGTAGCCAGCGGCTGCTGTTGGCTTCCAGTGCCTCTTTGGTGATGAGGTTCCCCTCGGGGTCAAAAGGATGATCGGAATAAATCCCCTGGTGCCGGTGGAATCTTCGACTGGGAAGTGACAACTCGATCCCCAATCCTGACTTCTCGAGGGTCTTATTCCACTTGCGCAGAGCACGCTGACAGTCATCGATGTACTCGTCACGCAGCACCTCGTTGATGGCATTACGGTAGGGGACTTCCTCCTCGACGAGTCTCCCGGCGAGGACCTGAGGAACTACCTTGATTCCATCTTTCATGACGTGATCTTCGTAGCGCGACTTCTCTTTGAATCGCCCCTTGAGACCCTCGCCAAAGAAGTTGGCTGCATTGGAAGAGATCTCACCGCCGAACAGGTCGAGGCTGAAAGTGAACCAGTAATTGATGGCGCGCTGGATCATGTCGAGCGGAATTCCGCCGGCTCTCGTCGGGTCACCGTCGGTTTCCCGGGTCAGTTCAGCGCTGCGCTTGATGATTCGATCGAGGCCGGTTTCTCCCACGAACAGGTGGTGAGCCTCTTCCGTGAGCATGAAGTCGCAAGTTCGGGCGAGCGGTTCGAATCCACTTTCGGCGAGTGAGGCGAGCTGGAACTTACCGTCGCGGTCGGTGAAGTGGGTGAAGCAGAAGAAGGAGAGCCAGTGATCGCAAGCCTCATTGAAGGCGTTGAGGATCCTCGGCTTGTCTTCGTCCCCACTGCGGCGGCTGAGTAACTCCTCCGCTTCGTCGCGACCATCTTTGCCGAAGAAACGAAACAACAGATAGACCATCGCCCACAGATGTCTGCCCTCTTCGACATTGATCTGGAACAGGTTTCTCATGTCGTAGAGTGAAGGCGCAATCGTTCCCAGAAAACGTTGTTGTTCCACCGATGCAGGCTCGGTGTCTGCCTGGGTCACGATGATTCGACGCAAGTTCCCACGATACTCTCCGGGGATCTCCTGCCAGGTCGGTTTTCCGTAGTGGTCACCGAATCCGATGCTGCTGACTGAATCGTTCGGTGTGAGGAAGATTCCCCAGCGATATTCAGGCATCTTGACATAATCGAAGTTGGCCCAGCCACCGGCTTCCACCGAGACAGCAGTTCGCAGGTAGATGTCATTGGTCTGGAAACCTGCAGGTCCCATGTCGTTCCACCACTCCATGTAGAGTGGGAGCCAGTGCTCCAGGGCTCGCTGGAGTCGTTTGTCTCCGGCGAGGTCGACATTGTTGGGAATCTTTCCGGTGCGATCCACGCTGCTCATCGATTTCCTCTTCTCTGGGATGCGATGCAGAACATTCAGACTCGATCCCAGGCAAAGTCAGGCCTCTCGGGTCTTCCGTACAGGGTCAATGCGCCATTGGGCCCCGTTGCATTGGGGCGGATGAAGATCCAGTTTTGCCAGGCACTGAGGCGACCGAACACCTTGCTCTCCATGTTTTCTGGGCCGGCGAAGCGGAGGTTGGCCTCCATGCCGGTCAGCGAGTCGGGGGAGAGGCTGACTCGTTCCTGGATGGCCACGGGAACCATGTCTTCGTAATCGAATTCATCGAGTGCCTCGGTGACCAGCCCCATCTTCTCGGCGGCGGTGGCGTTGAGGCGGGAGTAGTTCCCGATGGTGGAGATGGCCAGCTCGACTTCACCCAGCAGTCGGCAATCGGTACGGGTGATATCGGTGGTCATCGGGAGCAAACCTTCATTCATCGGCGAGCGCTGCACCTCGACACCATCCTCATCCAGCATGTAGATCCGATCACAGGCGAGTGCGATTTCTAGCATCGAGCCACCGAAGCAGCAATCCTGTTCCACCAGTGCGAAGAAACTGCAGGAAGTACGCTCCAGCCGCTGAATTACATGGCTGAACAGATGGAGGACCTGATCGATGAACCAGTCTCCGCGATGGTCGATGAGGATCTGATCCCACGCCTGGATGTCATCGAGATTTCCCTGGGTACGAATCAGTGCCAGCCCGATTCCTGTTCGATTGACCCGCAGGTCGAGCAGCGCATCTTCCAGTTCTCGAGCAAATCTCAATGGCCAGAAGGAATCTCCGGCGGCGTGGATCTCCTTCAGCGTGGTGGGGGCCCCCGCCACGGAGGGGATCTGGAAGGTGAACTCGGCGGTGCGTTGTTCAGGTTTGTAGGCGACGGATAGGGTCGAGGTCTTTCTCACACCGTTCTCTTCGGTGACCTCGATGGGCCCGAGTGTGATCCCCTGGCGTTCACTGCGGCCGGATCGATCCGCTTCGATCTGATCGAGATACTGTTGCAGTTGCCCATCGAATTTTGATCGGGGGGCGACCACGTCGACCAGACCCCATTCGAGAGCTCGCTTGCCCTTGAATCCTTCGGCAAGGGTACAGAACACATCGGCTCGGTCGCGGCGAACCTTGCGCTTGTCGACCAGGCGCGTCAAACCGCCAGTGCCGGGGAGAACTCCCAGCAGTGGAGTCTCGGGTAAACTCACCGCGCTATTCCCGTCATCGATCAGCCAGATCTCGTCGCAGGCGAGGGCCAACTCGTAGCCACCCCCTGCACAAGGGCCGGTGACGGCACAGATGGAACGAACGTTCGCCTGGGCGGCCCAGTCCTCCAACTCGCAGCGAGTCTCGTTGGTGAACTTGCAGAAGTTCACCTTCCAGGAATGACTCGAGATTCCAAGCATGTGAATGTTGGCTCCGGAACAGAAGACCTGTTCGTGACCGCTGCTGATCACCAGGGAGGTGATCTCTGGGTGCTCGAATCGAAGCCGGCGAACGATGTCTGCGAGTTCGATATCCACTCCCAGGTCGTAGGAGTTCAACTTCAGTTCGTACCCCTGCTGCAGTGGAAATTGCGGATCGACATTCATGTGGATCCGCATCACCGAGGCCTGCTTGGAGACGTCCCAGTGCCGGTATCGAGCGGGATCTACCTGGAAGGAGATCGTGTCCATCTGTGGCCCCCTTCCGCGGGATTTGATCGGAGTCATCTGGATCCTGGGTCGGTGGGCTATCGCCTCCCCCGAGATCTCGATCATCCTGCCGTATCGAGCCGGATGGGGCAACCAATCTGGCATCACGGAAGATCGAATCTGGTGGCTGGATCGAGTCGAATCACTGTTCCCAGACGGGCCCATGAGGATATGATCCTCACTTCACCAGACACTGCTAGTTCAGGCCCGAGAGGATAGGTGCGAGTCATGCGGCGTACGATGCTGCATTCAAAGATTCATAGGGCCACGGTGACCGGGGCCGACCTGGATTACGAGGGATCGGTGTCGATTGATACCGATTTGCTCGAGGCGGCAGACATCGTCTCGGGGCAGCAGGTCCACATCTGGAACATCACTCGGGGCAGTCGAATCGTTACCTATGCTCTACCCGGAGAGTCGGGATCGGGGACCATCTGCATCAACGGTGCGGCCGCCCATCAGAACTCGCCAGGGGATGTGGTGATCATCGCCAGCTGGGTTGAGCTGGAGGAATCGAAGGTTCAGCATCATCAACCCAGGGTGGTCAGGGTCGACTCCAGCAATCGCATCACTGGTACCGAGCAGGAGATTCCAGGGCCTTCACAGCCCTACGACTCCCGGGTGCCATCCTTCGAGTAAATCCGCGAATCGGGGGGACATGTCTCAGCAATCCACCACCCGGACCCTGAGGGTCAACGGTGAGCCACAACAGGTCGCCTTTGCCGTCCATCACAGTTTGTTGGAGGTGCTCAGGGAAGAACTGGGTCTCACCGGCACCAAGCATGGCTGTGAGCTGGGCGAATGTGGCACCTGTACCGTGCTGATCGATGGCAAGCCGGTTCTCAGTTGCCTGGAACTGGCCGCCGAGTGCGAGGGCCGATCGATCGAGACGGTCGAGGGCATGATGCAAGGTAACGAATTGCATCCGCTTCAATCGTGTTTCGCCGATCTCGGAGCGGCCCAGTGTGGCTACTGTACTCCGGGCATCCTGCTGGCTGCACAGGCGCTGCTGGCAGAGAACGATTCGCCCACACGAGATCAAATCGTCGAGGCCCTCTCCGGTAATCTCT
>Ga0209044_1000599_pt1 | contig 27583 bp, 28 predicted proteins | sample SaaInlV_130m_DNA_FD_184655 | JGI IMG/M metagenome (GOLD analysis project Ga0209044, IMG submission 184655) | Marine microbial communities from expanding oxygen minimum zones in the Saanich Inlet - SI037_S4LV_130m_DNA (SPAdes) (version 2) | ecosystem: Environmental > Aquatic > Marine > Intertidal... | reverse complement strand
TCTTCCAGAAGATCACTACTCATTTTAAGAAAACTATTTGTATTTTTAAGAGAATTTTATTTTGAATCTTTAGCTGGTGCTTCTTTTTTAGATGGTGCTTCTTCTTTAGCTGGTGCTTCTTTTTTAGCTGGTGCTTCTTTTTTTACTGATGGTTTGAAAGTTGATTTAGTTGATTTTTTAGATGGTGCTTCTTTTTTAGCTGGTGCTTCTTTTTTAGCTGGTGCTTCTTTTTTAGCTGGTGCTTCTTTTTTAGCTGGTGCTTCTTTTTTAGCTGGTGCTTCTTCTTTAGCTGGTGCTTCTTCTTTAGCTGGTGCTTCTTCTTTAGCTGGTGCTTCTTCTGAAATAGTTTCTACTTTATCTTCAACTTTTTTTGTTTCTTTTTCAGGGGTTACAGCAGTTTCAACATCATCAATAAAGGGTGAAACAAGAACATAACCTTCATCAGTTTTACTCATTCTAACTTTCACTTTTCTTGGAGGATTACGAACACCTCGGGACCAAATCAAATGTCCCAACTCTTCATCAATTTTAATAGTTTCAACTTTCATGTGATGTCTAGCAAATTCTTTAATCATATTGATTGCTCTTACAGCACGATGTTGTGATTGTGAAATCTTAACTTTACCTAAAGGAATTGTATAAACACGTTCTAACTCTTGAGACAATTATCCTACCTCCACATCAGTTGATCTCCAAGCCCTTCGTTTAGGATTGGTTCTAACAGCTCTGTTAGTTTTAAGAATTATCCAAGCTGGTACTGCAGATGCCTGTTTTGTTTTTTTTAACAAACGAATTTTTCTTGGTGAGGACTTGCGTGCAGCCATAGTTTGTCAGGCACGAAAAGCTCTTTTTAAATGAATCTCAGTATTTTATTTTACTCTCAATTTGTTGTAATATTCTAGCAGAAGCACCCCATACAATTTGACTTTGATACTCAAAAGCATACATTTCATCGATTAAATTATGATCTGGATCGGAATCTTTCATCATTGTATCTAGCAAGGGTTTTAAAGGAATATGAAAAATTTTTTCAACTTCAGAATTGGATACAAGTGGAGGAATTTCTTTTAATATACATACAAAGGGCAGAATTAAGAAACCTGAATTCAGTGTTTTCACAGGATCCAATTGACCCAATATTTGATCCCGAGAAATATGAAGTCCAATTTCTTCATTTGTTTCACGTAATGCAGTTTCCAAAAGATCAGAATCAATAGCATCAAATTTTCCACCTGGAAATGAAATCTCACCTGCATGTAATTTCATACTTTCTGGTTTTTCAGTCATGATGATTTTTGGAGAAGAGCCATAAATTACAACCAGCACAGATGCTAACCTATAATCAATATTAGATTGAATATCTGGAACTATTGGAGTAGAAAGAAGGGAGTTTAAATCATCTAACAACATACTATTTTCCTATAATTATACAGAGAGTTTAGTATTCAAAGGTTTTAACCAAGTATGGAAAAAATGAAAATATGACAATTAGATATGAAGCTAATCCTCCCAAAATTTTACCAGATGTAAATACAGAAGAATCAATTATAAAATTTGTAGACAAAATAAAAATAATTTCAGAAAAATGTGATGCAATTCACATTACAGAAAATGTATTAGGACATCAAAGAGTATCACCAATTAAAGTTGGAGAAATTATAAAAAAAGAAATTCCAAATCTCCCAATCACAGTTAGTTTAAGAGTCAGAGATAAAAATGAAGGAGAAATTATAAAATTTGTAGACACCTGTATTTCAATAGGATTTACAGGAATTTTGATACTTATGGGAGACCCAGCACAATCAGGCGCACCAGATTCAGGTCAAATTCCAAGTTTAGTAGTTACTAAACTAAAAGAAAAAGGATATAATTCCAAAATTGAATTGTATCTTTCAATCTCAAATAAACCAAATTTTTCAAAAATTGAAAAAAAAATTAAAGCAGAACCAAAAGGATTCATGACACAAGTTGTTCAAAACATACAACAAGTTCAAAATCTTTCAGATAATCTAAAAGAATTCTCAATAATTCCAATTATGTTATTTCCATCCGAAAAAAATCAAAAATCAGCAAATTTTTTAGATTTGAATCTATCAGAATATAGTAAAGAATTTGATGAATTTGTAAAAGAAGCACATAGAATTACAGGAGATGTATTAATTACATCACCAAATGATTTTAATGGATTAAATGATTATCTAAAGAAGAATTTTTAATCAAATCACAAAGTATTGGGCATTTGGATGATGGAGTACTATAGCAGCAGTTGATTGCTCAGGTATAATTTGACCAGTTTCAGTCAAAGTCATTCCAGATTTTTCAGGTTGCAAAAGTTTCCAAACTAAATGATGCTGGGAAACATCAGGACAACTAGGGAATCCCCAACTATATCGCAATCCGCCTTTTATCAATTTTAATTCAGATTTAATTTTTTTGTTAATCCATTGAGCTAAAGCTTCTGCAAGTTCCACAGATAGTCCATGTAAATAATATGCATCAGAATATTTATCTTCAGCATTCCATGTATCTAAAACATCAGCAACCTTAGTTCCAACAGTTACAGATTGAAATGCAACAATATCATCATCTCCAAAATAATCAGCCAGACACAAATGTTCAGGTCTCGTGGAACGTGGAAAATCAAATTCTACATCATCACCAGATGGATTCTCAACTAGTAATTTTTGACCATTATTATGACATTTGAAATAACCATACACAATTTCAGGCTCAATTAATTTATCACGAATTAATCGAATTTTCCATTCAGTTAGTAATTGTTCATGTTCCTCCTCAGATTCTGCACCAGCTTTTCCTCTCAAGCCCCAAGATAATTTGAATAAAGATTTTTTATCAATCATTGTCCAAACTTCATCCATATTGATTTGATCTAATTTTAAACGAATAGGTTCACCAATCATTTTAGGATCAGGAGGGTCTACCGGTTGAACATTACTTCTAGGAATAGTAGAAGGATCAATAGGAGTGTTTGATCTTTCTTTCCAATTTTCTAATTTTGTTTTCCATTCTTCCAAAAGTTTTGGATTATCATCAGAAATTAAAGCGTCCATGGTTTTTAGACCTTCAAACATTGTATTACAATAAAATACACCAGGATCATAAATCCCACCTTCTTTTGCAATTCGATTAATGTAATTACTGTTAATTGCAGCTCCACCACAAAGAATTGGAACAGTCATGTTATTTTTTCGAGCATGTTCTACAAAAAATTTCATCTGCTTAGAAGTTGAAACTAATAATGCAGATAGACCGATTGCATCAGGTTTTACTTCATCAATTTTTTCTAAAAATTTCTGAAGTGGAACTTGTTTTCCTAAATCATATACAGAATAACCATTATTTTGAAAAATAGTTTTTACAAGATTCTTACCAATATCGTGAACGTCACCATAAACAGTTCCTAAAACAAGTTTTCCTTTACTTGTTCCTTCTTCTTTAACTAAATATTTTTCAAGTTCATTAACAGACGCCTTCATACATTCAGCAGATTTCAAAACAAAAGGTAGGATCAATTCGCCAGACCCAAACTTATCACCCACTTCCTTCATTGCAGGAAGTAAATCTTCATTGAGAGTCTTAATTGCCCCAGGATGAGTGATGTCTTTAGGAAGATCAAGAGATAAAATTCCATCATTATTTTGAATTAAATCATTTTTTCCAAGTTTGTCAGCAATTGCAGAAACAACATCATTTTGAATTCCATCCTTTAGTCTATGTACAATTCTAAAATTAGCACGTTTACCAGGAGGCCAAGTAGGATCAACATCAATTTTTTTTGTATTATCGGTAGTTTGAGGTCCTGTTTTTTCAAAATAAGAAATTAAATCTGATAGGGCATCAGGATGAGTATTAAAAATTAAATCTTCAGCAAGTTTCTTTTCTTTTGGATCAATGTCACCATAAGGAATAATTTCTTTTGCATTTACAATGGCGGAATCAAGTCCAACTTTTACAGCGTGATGTAAAAATATAGAATTAAGAATTTTTCTAGCATAAGGCATCAATCCAAAACTGATATTGCTTAAACCTAATGTAGTGAAACAATTAGGAAATTTTTCTTTAACAAGACGAATTCCTTCCAAAGTATTTTTACCAGCATCAAGAAATTCATCTTCTCCAGTTGCTAAAGTAAAAGTAAGTACATCAAAAATAAATTGTTCAATTTTTAATCCATAATTTTTACCAGTTTCATAAAGTAATTCAGCAGTTTCTACTTTCTGATTAGGTGTTTTTGCCATTCCATTAGGACCAATACACAAAGCTATTGCAGGTAAACCATATTTTGCCATTACAGGAGCTAATTTTTCAAATCTACTTCCATCACCCTCTAAATTAATTGAATTAATTATTGGTCTACCAGGGATTTGCTGGACGGAAGATTCAATCACATCAGGATCAGTAGAGTCAATTACAAGAGGAGCATCAATTTCTAAGCTCAATTTTTTCACTAAAGTTAACATAAATTCACGTTCATCAGAACGTTCAGTAGTAGCAACACACACATCTAAACAATGTGCACCATCTTCAGCTTGAATTCTTGCCAAATCAACTAATCCATCAAAATCATTAGCTAGAACCAATTTTTTGGCTTTTCGAGAACCCTGGGTGTTGATTCTTTCTCCAATAATCAAAGGTGCAGGAATTTGTTTAAGATCAACGGCTTTCAATGCAGAACTTACTCTTGGAACAGTCATACTCTCTAAAATCACATCAGTTTTTCTAAATACTTAACCCTTGATAGAACTGGCTTTTTCGTCAATAATTTTTCTTAAAGATTTGATATGTTCAGGATTTGTGCCGCAACATCCACCAATTATTCTAACTTTGTTGTATTGATTAAGAAAATCACCTAAAGCATTAGCCATTTTTTCAGGAGTCATTTTGTAAACAGCTTGTCCACCTTGATTTTCAGGCATTCCAGCATTTGGGACAACTAAAAGATTATGTTCATTTTGTTCATCAAGCCATTGGACACTAGGATTCATTTCAATTGGACCAGTAGAACAATTCAATCCAAACACATCAATTCCCATATCAGATACTGTGGTGTATGCAGATTGAATATTGGTGCCTAACAACATTTTACCATATTGATCTAATGTGGTATTAGAAATAATGGCCACTTTCTTTCCAGTTTTAGACATGGCATTATGACATGCTTCAATAACTAATTTTACTTCCAAAATATCCTGACTTGTTTCAATAAGTAAAGCATCCACACCACCAAGAATCAAACCTTCAGCTTGTAATTCAAAAGCTTCACGAATTTTATCAAGAGGAATTTGTCCCAAATCAGGATCATCCGAACTTGGCAAATAACCTGTTGGACCCATAGAACCAATTACAAATCGAGTAGTATCAGAATATTCAGCACATACTTCAGATGCTAAAAGTGCAATTTTTTTATTGAAGTCAATAGTTTGATCACCAAAACCATATTCATCTAATTTTATTTTATTAGAACCAAAAGAATTTGTTTCAATACAATCAGCACCAGCATCTAGATAATTTCTATGAATTTGTTTTATCCAATCAGGGTGAGTCAATATCAAACCATCATTAAATCCATCTTGATTATTTGGAAAATCTTCAGGGGCTGGATCATATTTTTGAATTTCAGTACCCATTGCCCCATCAAAAAGTAAAACTCTAGTTTTTAACGCATCTAAGAAAGATTCTTTTTCAGTCAATTAATTTTAAAAAATACTTATACAGTTTAACTCTTTTCAGATAAAAATTGAAAAAAGTCTCAAATATGGACGTATGTTGAAATTAGGTTGAATTAAAATTAATGTATATTTATGTCAAAGTTACAAGTAAACAACTTAGTTCGTAGTGCAACATTCTTTCAACATGCAGGAATTTCAATTGTATTTGTATTCATGCCAATTATTGGAAAAGGTGTAACAGATTCTATTTTTGAAATTGGATTACTAATAGCTTCATTCAGTTTTGCACAAATTTTATCAGAAATTTATTTTGGAAGACATTCAGACAAAAAGGGAACCAGGCTCAAATTCATTAGAATTGGGTTCATAGGGTGTGCCATAGCATTTGGATTACATTATTTTGCAGATGACCTGACATTATTATTTCTAGTAAGAATTGCAGCAGGAATTGCAAGTGGAATAATGATTCCAGCAATGATTGCTTACACATATGAAGCAAATATTGATAAAAAGAGGGCAGCCACAGTAATTTCTTTTCATGCTTTAGGATGGTTAGCAGGAATTGCTGCTGCAGGAATTGCAAGTGATCTTAGATTAATTTTCATAATTAGTGCTGCATCATTTATCATAGGATTAATTTTTACAATAAAACTTCCAAATCCAGAACAAAAAAAAGAAATGGAGCCAGGAACAACAAAATTAGTAATTTTAAAAAATAAATTTCTATTTTTATCATTATTACTAAGACATATTGGTGCTGCTGCAGTATGGACAATTCTTCCAATAATGATTGTAGAAAGATGGGGAGGAGACCTATACCATATTTCTGTAGTATATGTTGCCAATACATTGACAGCATTTATTTTAATGAATATCATGGCAAGTAAGATTCAACTTTCTAATGTTACTAAATTTAAAATCGGAATTGGTTGTACTACGTTTGTATTTATTGGATTATCATTTGTAACAGAGTGGTGGATGGCAATGCCATTTATGTCACTAGTTGGAGCAACATGGGCATTTTTGTTTATTGGAGGAAATTTTCATTTAATGGAAAATAATCCACGTTCAACATCAACAGGAATATTTAGTTCAACATTATCAATTTCAACAGTAATAGGACCAATAATAGCAGGAAGTATCGCATTCATGTTTGACTACGTAGCTGTAATGTATTTTGCAATTGCAATCATTGTATGTGCATTTATTGTTTCATTAAAAATTAGAAAATAAAAAAATTATCTCAAGCCCCAACGAGACATTACTTTAGTTTCTAATCTTTTGAAAACCACACCATCAATTATCAAGCCTATTAACATGATAACAACCATAATTCCAATTACTTGAGAAACATCATTTAGAGAACGTCCAGCATTTAGTAAAAATCCTAATCCCAAGAATGAGAACAATATTTCAGCACCTATTACGCCTCTCCATGCAAAAGCCCATCCCTGTTTAAATCCAGAAATCATGTATGGAAATGCTGCAGGAATCAGGACAGCAGTAATTAATTGAGTTCCTTTGGCACCCATGTTTCTAGCCGCCTCAATAAAATGAGGATCAATATTTTTGACTCCAGTATAGGTGTTAATTGTAACAGCAAAAATTGCACCAATTGCTGTAACAAAAATTATTCCACCATCAGTTAAACCAAACCAGAGTATTGCCAATGGAACCCATGCAATTGAAGGAATCGATTGTAATCCTAAAACTAGAGAACCAACAGTTTGATTAATTACTTCAACCCTTGCCATGAAAATTCCCAATACAATACCACCAGCAATTGCAATTGCCAATCCAATAGATAATCTCCACATACTTGTTGCAATTCCATAAAACAGACTACCATCAGCACCACCATAAAACAAATCTTCAACTACTTCATAGGGTGATGGGAAAATATTATCGGGCCATATTCCAATCATGGCAATAATTTGCCAAACTACTACAATTCCGATGTAAAATGCAATTCGATGGGGAGTAAAATTTTTTGCCATAATAATTACTCCAGATTTTTCTTTACCTCAGGTCTAAGTTCTAGTAAAACATCTTGTTGAAATTTTTTCAAAGATTCATCTTCAGCAGTTCTAGGTCGTGGAAAATCATTTCTAAATTCTTTTTTAATTATTGATGGTCTATTACTAAAAACGGCAACTTTAGTTCCAAGCACAGCTGCTTCTGCAACATTATGAGTAACAAACAAAATAGTTTTTTTAGTTTTTTCCCAAATTAGTTGCATTTCAACTAACAATAAATCTCGAGTTTGTGGATCAAGAGCTGCAAACGGTTCATCCATTAACAAAACATCAGGATCCATCACAAGAGCTCTAGCAATAGCTACACGTTGTTTCATTCCAGTTGAAAGTTGATAAGTAAAAGAATCTGCAAATTTTGTTAATTGCATCATATCCAAATATCTATGAGATATCTTTGCACGCTCTTCCTTTGAAATTCCAGCCATCTTTAATCCAAATTCAACATTATCTTGAACCTTAAGCCAAGGGAACAAGGCACCTTCTTGAAAAACCATAATTCTTTCAGGTCCAGTTTCAGTTACAGGTTGACCATCAAATATGATTTGACCTTCATCAGGTTTTTCTAAGCCTGCAACTATACGCAAAAAGGTGGATTTTCCACATCCTGACGGTCCAACTAGGCATACAAAATCACCAGATTCAATTTTTAAATTAATACCACCTAGTGCTTTAAGATTATGAGAATCATGGCTAAAATATTTAACAATATTCTTAGCCTCTAATTTAGTCATCTAAGTACCCCCTACAAAGTTAGAATTTGAATCAATAGTGTAAAAAATTTCAGATAAATCATATCCATTTCTTCCCAAATATCCCAAAACATTAGCTTTTTCAGCAAAAGAATAAACAGAATCCCGTATAGGATCAGAAGTGATTTCAATATTAGACAATGAAATATCAACAACATTATCAGATAAAGACTGACCCAGATGAGATTTTAAGAAACTATTAAAAATATTTCTAGTTTCAACAGGATTATCATTAATCCAATCTACAGTTTCATGATGAGAAAGAAGAAAGTTAGAAATGATTTCAGGATTTTTTTCAACATAATTAGTATTTGCAATTAATAATACAGATGCAAATTGGTTGTTTGGCCACAGATCTTCTTCAAAAAATAATCTATTTCCACCAAGCTCAGTTTCTAAAATTGTTGCCCAAGGTTCTGCAACCCATGCACCATCAATATCACCTTTTACAAATAAAGTGTAAATGTCAGGATTAGCAATATTATAGACAATTACAGAACCACCTTTTTCAGCAGGTTTTAAATTATTTTCAGATAAATAATTTCGTAATGAAACATCCTGAGTATTTCCAATTTGGGGCGCAGCAATTTTTTTTCCTACAAAGTCAGATGCAGAATTTATTTCAGAATTTGGATGAACAATAAAACTTGCACCACCACTTGCAGCTCCAGATAAAATTTGAATATTATTATTTTCAGAATTTAAAAATCCATTAATGGCAGGTCCAGGTCCAACATATGCAATATCAACAGAATTTGCAAAAAGGGATTCTATTACTTGTGGTCCACTATCAAAAATCCTAGTTTTAATTTTTGTATCAGTACTAATTTTTTCTACAAAAAATCCTTTTTCTATTCCAACTATAGGAATTGCATGTCCAATATTTGGAAAATATGCAATTCGAAGATTATTTTCATCAGAATTTGTATTAGAACTTAGAAAAACTCCAGCAACGGAACCTAGGATAATTACTGTAATACCTACAGAAAGTATCAATTTAATCGTCATAAAACAGCGTTATATTTGATAGTTAAATAATCATCGAATTTTAGCTTAAGCTAGTCATAAATTTTTCCCAAAAAAAGAAAAAAATCAAGCACAACACAAAAGATAAATTCGAAAATGCTACGGAAAAGATGTTTCATGACTCAAAAAGGAATTCTTGCATTTTCTGGAGGATTAGATACTTCAGTTGTTGTAAAATACTTACAAGAAGAACACGACATGGATGTAATTACAGTTACAGTAGATGTAGGACAAGGGGATGATGCAAAAAAAATTGCTTCAAAAGCAAAAAAATTAGGTGTAAAAAAACATTACAATATTGATGCAAAAAAAGAATTTGTTAAAGATTACATATTTCCAGCAATTAAAGCAAATGCACTTTATCAAAAAAAATATTGTTTAGCAACAGCTCTTGCAAGACCATTAATTGCAGAGAAAGTTTTAGAAATTGCAAAAAAAGAAAAAGTAACATCATTAGCACATGGATGTTCAGGTAAAGGAAATGATCAAGTACGTTTTGATATCACATTACGTTCTGGTTCAGATCTTCCAATCATAGCACCAATTAGGGATAAAAATTTAGACAGGGATACAGAATTAAAATTTGCAAATAAACACGGGATAGAAATAGATTCAGTTGCAAAAAAATTTAGTATTGATCAAAATTTATGGGGACGTGCAATTGAAGGGGGTGTTTTAGAAGATCCATATAATGAACCACCAGAAGATGCTTTCATTTGGGTAAAAACAAAAGACTTACCTGATAAACCAACATATTTAGAAATTAAATTTGAAAAAGGAATTCCAGTTGAAGTAGATGGAAAAATAAAAGATTCACAAAAAATAATTGAATATATCAACAAAAAAGCAGGTGCAGCAGGTGTTGGAATAATAGATCATATTGAAGATCGAGTAGTGGGAATTAAATCACGTGAAGTGTATGAAACTCCTGCAGCAACTTGTCTAATTGAAGCACATGCAGATTTAGAAAAAATGGTTCACACAAAACACCAAAATAAATTTAAATCAATAATTGACGATGAATGGGCACATTTGGTATATTCAGGACTTTGGCAAGATCCCCTCAAAGCAGATCTTGATGGATTTATTGAAACATCTCAAAAACCAGTTTCAGGCACTGTAAAACTAAAGATGTACAAAGGAAGTTTGAGAGTAGTAGGTAGAAAATCAAATAATTCATTGTACAGTCATGATATTGCAACTTATGGAGTAGAATCTACATTTGACCAAAGATTAGCCAAAGGATTCGTAGAATTATGGGGTATGCAGTCAACGGAAGCTAATAAATTACAAAAGAAAAGGAAATCAAAAACATGAACTGTCCAGAATGTGACGCAAAACTCAACATCCCAGAAGATGCCTCAGTAGGAGAAATTGTTTCCTGCCCTGATTGTGGAGCTGACTATGAGATTTCTAAAAAAGAAGGATCAAATATTGAGCTAAAACAAGCAGAAACCGTAGGCGAAGACTGGGGAGAGTAATGTCAAAAATTAGCATTATTTTTGACCGTTTAAGAACGGAAGAAAAAATGCTCCAAAAGGAAGCCGCCGAATTAGGACATACTGCAATAATGCTTGATGCCAAAATTACACAAATTAACACAGATACTAAAAAAGATGATTTGGATTTAGGAGATGTAGTATTAGAAAGATGTGTAAGTTATTTCAGGGGGCTTCATTTTACATCTGCTTTAGAATTTTTAGATATTCCAGTTTTAAACAAATTTGATGTTGCAAATATTTGTGGAAATAAAATGTTCATGACATTACTTTTAAAAAAAAATAACATTCCAACTCCAAAAACATATTTTTCATTTTCAAGTGAAAGTGCTACAGAAAATTTAGAAAAAGTAGGATATCCATTAGTTATCAAACCAGTGATAGGCAGTTGGGGAAGAGGAGTGATACCAATTAAAGATAAAGATACTATGGATGCAATTGTTGAAGTTAGAGATATTACAGATAGTCCTCATGATAGAATTTACTATTTACAAGAAATTGTAAAAAGACCACCAAGAGATATAAGAATAATTACAATTGGAGATGAGCCTGTTGCAGGAATGTATAGAAAATCATCGGGGGGTTTTAAAACAAATATTGCATTAGGAGCAGATCCAGAAATTTGTGAAATTACAAAAGAAATGGAAGAAATGGCAATTAAAGCATCAAAAGCAATGGGCGGAGGCATTTTAGGAATTGATATGATGGAAGATGAAGAAAGAGGAATAGTAGTACATGAAGTTAACAATACAGTAGAATTCAAGGGGTTGGCAAAAGTTGCAAAAAGAAACATACCAAAAGAAATGATAGAATTTGCATTAGATTATGTTAGAAAATAAATTTAAAAAAAAATATAATTAATAATATAAAAAATTATGAACCTATCTTGGGAAGTAAAACATTATTGCAATACCAATTAAAACCACAATAGAACCAAAAATTTCAAATCGGTCTGGTTTTTTCTTATCTATCCAATATCCCCACAATAAAGAAGACACTACAAAGATTCCCCCATATGCGGCATATACTTTTCCAAAATTTTCAGGTTGTAAAGTCATAACCATACCATATGAAAATAGGATCAGTCCCCCAATCACCCCAAAAATTTTACCTTTATGATTTTTTAACCATCGCCATATCAGATATCCACCGCCAATTTCTAGTAATGCAGCAAAAAAGAAAATGCCTATAGAAGTTGCTGTATCAATCAAATTTTTTCTCCTTTTCGCGGGTAGTAAAAAATTATTAAAATTCCAATTACTGCAATGATTGTTCCAATTACATCATATTGATCAGGCATTACTCCATCAATTAACCATCCCCAAAAAACAGACATTACAATAAACACTCCACCATATGCGGCATAGATTCTATGAAAATGGGTTTTTTGAAATGTTGGTACTACTCCATAAAGAAATAATACAAATCCACCTAATGCACCCAACATCCAACTAAAATCATTTCTCAACCATAACCAAACAAGATATCCACCACCAATTTCTAGAAATCCTGCAATCACAAAAAGAAGTAAAGAAGTTAGAATAGTTTTTGGGGACAATTTATTCACAATTATTTCTAAAACTGAACATAAAAAGTTGCATTATTAAATTAATTATAATCAAAAAATAAAGATAAAAAAGTGTTAAAAGATTTAGGATTTTTTATTTAATTTTGAAAGTAATGCAGAATAAATGAAAGGTAAAATTGTTGTAACTTCTGCATGTAAAGTGGATTGTTTTGCAATTTGTGTAACTTTTCCCCATGAAATTGCTTCTCTAACTAAGGCGCCACTTAAACTACCATCAAATTCCTGAGCAGTTGTAATGTAAAATGCATAATCTAATCCTTCACGATATTGATTCCACCATAATGTATGATGTTTTGAAATTCCACCGCCAATCATAAACGCTCCTGATTTTTCAGCTTTAAAAATAAAACCAGAAAGTAAATTTGCATCTCCAATTAAATTTAATTTGAAGTCACTATGAGATTGTGAAAACATCCAGATTTGACTTCCAACTGCACCATCCATAATTCCAGGTACAACTATACTGATATTATTTTTGTAAGCCCAGTAAAGAAAAGAATCTTCTCCCAAATGTTTTCCAATCATTTTACATATTTCTGATGTTGTCATTTCTCTTACACCATTGTTATATTCTTCTTCTAAAAATGCGGTCATTTTTTTTTCAATAAGTGGACCATAACTATCCATCGGAACTAAAACATTTCCTAATCTGTGAATATTTTGATTTGCTAACTCCATGTCATCCATGGTAAACGATCCTTCATTATATTTTGAAAAATGTCTTGCAATGTCATGATCTAAAGCGCCACATGTGGTAATACCTACATCAAACCATTTATTTTTCATCATATCTTTAATAATTCCCCTTAATCCTGTTGACACTACAGCTCCAACAAATGATATGAATTTAAGACATTTATCATCAGAAATCATTTCGGTCAAAATTTCTAAGCCATCGGACAAATTTACAGATTCAAATCCTCCGGATTGAGATAATTCTTGAAATATTTTTTCTATTGAGGTGTTGGAATCTATTTCTATATCTTTTACAGGACGACCTACATCAACCATAACAAAATTTTCACCATACTTCCTATAAATTTATTTTAAAATAGAAATTTTCTAGAATTATAATGATTTTTTGGATCATTTTTCCACATAATTGAGGTATTTAGAGTAAAAAATGAAAATCAAAGTAAAATATAACAAAATAAATTATACTCCATTATCAGAAGAATTATCATGAAAGTAGGAGTAGTAGGAGCATCAGGGTATGTAGGAGGAGAAACACTTCGTCTTCTTGTAAACCATCCAGAGGTTGAAATCAGCATGGTAACATCAAGACAACATGTTGGAGAATATTTACATAGAATTCAACCTAGTTTAAAGGGATTCACAGATCTTACTTTTTCAGAATTAGATTACGATAAATTAACGGATCAATGCGACGTAGTTTTTACAGCAGTACCACATGGAACGGCAACTGAAATTGTAAAAGCACTCTATGATAGAGGCATCAAAGTAATTGATTTGAGTGCAGATTATAGGTTACATCAACAAGAGGCATATGACAAATGGTACGGTTGGGAACACCCACATCCAGATTATTTACCAAAGTCAGTTTTTGGAGTTCCAGAATTACATAGAGAAGAAATAAAAAAAGCACAGCTTGTTTCTTGCCCAGGATGTATGGCAGTTACTTCAATGCTAGCACTTGCACCATTAATTAAAAATGACATTATAGATACAGAACATATTGTTGTGGATTCAAAAATTGGATCTTCAGGTGCAGGTTCTGGTTCAGGTACTGCACATGCAATGAGAGCAGGAGTAATCAGACCATACAAACCAGCAAAGCACAGACATACAGGAGAAATTGAACAGGAATTAAGTGAAATTGCAGGAAAAAAAATCCGTGTTTCAATGAGCCCACATGCAGTAGATGTTGTCAGAGGTATTTTATGTACAAATCACACATTTATGAAAAAAGATATTGAAGAAAAAGAATTATGGAAAATATATCGTCAAGCATATGGCGATGAAAAATTTGTTAGACTAATTAGAGATAAAAAAGGATTGTACAAATTCCCAGATCCAAAATTCTTAGTTGGTTCAAACTTTTGTGATATTGGATTTGATTTGGATGAAGATAACAATAGACTAATTGCTTTATCAGCATCAGATAATTTAATGAAAGGTGCAGCAGGTTCTGCTATTCAAAACATGAATGTCATGTGTGGTTTTGATGAAATGAGCGGACTAAGATATACACCGCTAACTCCGGTTTAGAAATGATCACAATTAAAATTGGTGGAAGTGTAGTAGATGATTTACATCCATCCACAATTTCAGACATTAAAAAAACTGCAGAATCAGAAGGCATCATTATAGTTCATGGTGGAGGAAAAGAAGTTACAAAAGTTTGTAAACAATTAGGAAAAGAACCAAAATTTGTAACATCACCAAGTGGAATTAAAAGTCGATACACGGATAAAGAAACTGCAGAAATTTTTACAATGGTTATGTCAGGTAGAATAAATAAGACAATTGTTCAAATGTTACAAAAAAATGGAATTAATGCAATTGGATTATCAGGAGTAGATGCCAAAGTCATAGAAGCAGATAGGAAAAAGAAACTATTGATTGTAAATGAAAAGGGCAGAAAACAAGCAATTGATGGAGGATATACAGGTAAAATTAAAAACGTAAATTCAGAATTTATCAAATCATTACTCAAGCAAGGGCTAACACCTGTAATTTCACCAATAGCAATTAGTGAAGAATCAGAATTTCTTAATGTAGATGGAGATAGGGCTGCAGCATATGTAGCAGGAAGTGTAGGAAGTGACAAGGTATTATTCATTACAAATGTAGATGGGCTTTTAATGGATGATAAAGTGGTACCAAAATTGACATTGGCAGAAGCAAAAGAAATTAGACCAAAAATAGGTCCAGGTATGGAAAAAAAGATTTTAGCTTCCACAGAAGCACTTGATATGGGTGTGAAACAAGCTTTTATTGCAAATGGTCAAAAAGAAAACCCTATTTCTTCAGCAATTTCACAGGATAATTGTACGGTGATTGAACATGAGTGAAGATCAACACATGGGTAATCTCTATCAGAGATTTCCAGTTACAATTGAAAAAGGCATAGGAGCTCATGTTTGGGATACAGAAGGAAAAGAATACATCGATTGTATGGGAGGATATGGCGTAGCATTAGTTGGACATCAAAATCAAAGAGTTAACAATGCAATCAAAGAACAAATTGATAAAATAATTACTGTGCATAGTTCATTATACAATAAAACACGAGAAGAATTTTTAAAAAAATTAATTGAAATATCTCCAGAAGGATTAACACAAGTGCATCTTAACAATAGTGGAGCAGAAGCTATTGAAGCTGCAATGAAATTTGCAAGAAAGTTTACAGGAAAAAAAGGAATGGTTGCAATGAAAGGATCGTACCATGGAAAATCATTTGGAGCATTATCATTAACATTTAATCCAAAATACAAAAAAGCATTTGCACCGTTAGTTGAAAAAGTTTCTTTTGCTTCATTTGGAGATATGGATTCACTTCGTTCCGTAATTGATGAAGATACAGCTTTCATAATTTTAGAACCTATTCAAGGAGAAAGTGGAATAATTGTTGCACCAGATGGATTCTTACAAGAAGTTAGAAAACTATGTAATGAAAAAGGAATTTTATTAATTTTTGACGAAATTCAAGCAGGATTAGGAAGAACTGGTCGATTATGGGCAGGTGAACATTGGAATACGGTACCAGATATTTTATGTCTTGCAAAAGGAATTGCAGGTGGAGTACCAATGGGGGCAACATTAGTTAGACCAGATATTTTAGCAGTAATAAGTAAAGGAGAACATTCATCAACATTTGGTGGAAATCCAATATCATGTGCAGCTGGAATTGCAGCACTAACATCAATAACAGAGGATGGGTTAATTGAAAATTCTAAAAAAATGGGAGAAGTTTTTAAAGAAGGTTTAGAAAAACTAAAAGAAAAACATACAATGATTAGAGAAATCAGAGGAAAAGGCCTAATGATTGGAATTGAAATGAAATTTGAAGTCAAAGATATTTTGATGGGGTTAATTGAAGAAGGTGTTTTGATGTTATACTCAGGAAGAAATATTCTCAGAATATTACCACCATTAGTGATTAAAGAAGAGGATGTAACAAAAGTTTTACATGCCTTAGATGTTGTAATAGATAAGGAGGAAGAAAAAAGAAATGTACAAAGATAAAATAGATGAAAGAATTATCGGATATCTAAAAGAAGATTCCAGGGAATCATTTGTAGACATTGGTAAAAAATTAAAACTTTCAGAATCAGCAGTTAGAAGGAGAGTTAAAAATTTAGTAGACAGTAAAACAATTGATAAATTTACAATAGAATTAGGAGAAGAGAATGTTACTAGTGCAATAGTACTAGTTTCAGTGGATTCTGCAACAGAAACATCCAAAGTATCTTTAAAGCTTGCAAAATTAAATGGAGTAAAAACAGTTTATGAAATTACAGGACAATACGATATCACAACAATAATGAGTGCATCAAGTATTGCAGAAATTAATAATAGTATAGATGCATTAAGAAAAATTACAGGGGTAGTAGATACCAATACAGTAATCATTTTAAGAAAAATTATCTAAAAACGAGTTTCGTTTTAAAAAATTTAATTAAAAACTAATTTAGGATCAATTAAAATAATTTTCAACGAAAATAGTACGAATATGTTTATATCATCAATTTTATCTAACGAATTCAGTAATGAAAGATCCGAATCACTATGCAGACATGTATAACGCATATGAAAAAAATCCAAAAAAGATCAGAGTGTTAGATAGTACTCTAAGAGAAGGGGAGCAACATCCAGGGGTTTCATTTACAAATAAACAAAGAATCCAGATTGCATGGATGTTAGATTATTTTGGAGTGGATCAAATAGAGATTTCACCAATAGTATCAAAAGATCACAAAGAAGCAACTAAAACAATTATCAAACAAGGACTAACAGCAGATATTGTATCTCATGGACGTGCACTTAAGAAAGATATAGACATTTCATTAGACTGTGATGCAAAATGGTGTGCAGCATATTTAGGAATTTCAGATATACATCTAAAAGACAAATTACGTATTTCTAGGGAAGAAGCTTTGGAAAGAGCAGTAGGAACTGTAGAGTATGCAAAATCTCATGGATTAAAAATAAGATTTACAGTAGAGGATGGAAGTAGGGCAGAACCAGAATTTTTACTAACAGTATGTAAAGCAATTGAAGAAGCAGGAGTAGATAGAATTAGTCTTCCAGATACAGTAGGAATTTTACGTCCAATTGGAATGTATAATTTTGTAAAAAAAGTTAGAGAAGTTGTAGATGTTCCATTAGATGCACATGTTCATAATGATATTGGTTTTGCAGTAGCAAATGCATTTTCAGCATGTGATGCAGGTGTTGATCAAATCCATACAACAATTGATGGAATTGGAGAAAGAACAGGTATACCACCACTTGCAGAAATTGCAGTAGCACTAACTTACTTATACAAATCACCAAATGATTTTAGATTAGATATGCTATTGGATTTATCCAGATTAATTGAAGACTATACTACAATCAAACCATATGATTCAAAACCAATAGTGGGATCATCAGCATATAAACACAAAGCAGGTACACATCTTGCAGCAATTCTCAAAAATCCAGCAGCCTATGAACCAATACCACCAAGAGCTGTAGGAAATAGAAGAAGAATAGTATTTGGAGAATTAGCTGGAAAAACAGGTGCAGCCTATCTAATGTCATTACTAGGATTAGAAAAAGATGACGTAGGTGCAAAAGCTGTTGCAGCAGGGCTAAAAAATCTAAGAATGGGAGATCTAATAGAAATTCCACTTGAGGATAGACTTGAAAAAAAGATTGTTGAAGATAAATAAAGAGGAGAAATGAATAAGAGATATGTCAAAATGTGAAGAATGTGATGCAGATATCTCCATACCAAGTGATGCACTTGAGGGAGAAATTGTAACATGTCCAGAATGCGGTGCAAGTTTTGAATTAGCAAAAGGTTCAGATGGTTTCGATCTAAAGCCGGCTCAAACAGTTGGCGAGGATTGGGGACAGTGAATCCAGATGTTACGATTCTTTACGATTCCATACGTTGGGAAGAAAAAGCTCTGCTAGAAGCAGGTAAAAAAAAGAATATCAACATACAGATGGTAGATTGTAAAAAATTAGCATTAGATTTAGAAAAAAAACCTGAAGATTACGGAGTGGTTATTCAACGATGTGTGAGTTATTATAGAAATTTACATTCAACTGCAGCTCTAGAAGGATTAGGAGTTAAAGTAATCAATTGTTTAAACACAGGAGTGTTTGCAGGAAATAAATTATTTACACATATGTTATTAAAAAAAATCGGAGTTCCAACACCAGATGCAACAGTTGCATTTTCTAAAGATGCTGCAATAGAGGCATTAGAAACACAAGGATATCCAAAAGTAATCAAACCAACAGTAGGTAGTTGGGGAAGATTAATTTCAAAATTAAATGATAAGGATTCAGCTGAAGGAATAATTGAAAGTAGAGAAACAATGTACCCAATTTATCAAGTTCATTATTTGGAAGAATTTGTAAAAAGACCACCAAGAGACATTAGAGCAATCATGGTAGGAGAGAAAATAGTTGCTGCAATTTACAGAAATTCTGAACATTGGAAAACAAACATGGCATTAGGTGGAACTGCTGAACCATGTAAAGTGACACAAGAAATGGAAGAAATGTGTATCAAAGCAAAAAATGCAGTTCAAGGGGACATTGTAGGTGTAGATTTAATGGAAAGTGAGGAAAAAGGTCTTGTCGTTCATGAAGTTAACAATACAACAGAGTACAAAAATACTGTAAGAGTATGTGAGGTAGACATACCAGCTCTAATGCTAGATTACGCGCTAAAAGTAGAAAAATAAAATGGAAAATCATTTTACGGTAACCCCTAGGTTTGCAACAAAGATGCTAGAAAAAGCACTTCGACTCTACACACCATCACTCAGTGAAAAACCAATGGCAGAATTTTTGGTAGACAAATGTGATGATTTAGGATTTGAAGATATACAAATTGACGAAGTAGGGAATGTTATTGCAACAAAAGGAACAGGATCTCCACGAATAATGCTATGCGGTCACATGGATGTGGTTCCAGGAAAAGTAAAAGTTAGAAAAGAAGGAGATTCACTTTATGGTCGAGGCGCATCAGATGCAAAAGCACCATTAATGGCAATGTTATTTGCTGCAGCATCAATTGAAAAGAATCAAGGTACAGTAATTTTTGTAGGGGCAGTAGATGAAGAAGGAAATGCAATAGGAATTAAAAATATTGTAAAAAAAGAAATGAATATTGATTATGCAGTATTTGGAGAACCAAGTGGAATTAAACAAGTAACAATTGCATACAAAGGTAGATTAGCAATTAATCTAAAAATCAGTGTACCAGATAGTTCACATGCAAGTGCACCATGGCTTTCAAAAAATGCAATTGAGGAATCAATGATATTTGTAAAAGAATTAAAAGAAAAATTAGAAGCAAATCAAGATGGAAAAACCAAGGGAATGTTGTTAACTGCAACCATGACTGAAATTAAAGGTGGAACAAGTCACAATATAACACCAAAAGAATGTGAAACTCTTTTCGACATAAGAATTCCAGTGGACATGAATTGTAAAACTATTGAACAAAAAATTGCAACATTAGTTAAAGAAATATCTCAAAATAGAAAAGTTGAAGCATTTTATTCAATTTTAGATGAAACAGAGCCATTTGAGGCACCACATAATTCAGCACTAGTTAGAGCATTTACACTAGGAGCAATGCAAGTAGTACAATCCAGACCAACTTTAATTAGAAAAACAGGAACAGGAGACATGAATGTTTTAGGTAATCAATGGGAAATTCCAGTTGTAACATATGGTCCAGGGGATCCACATGAAGCTCATACAATAGATGAAAAGGTTTCAATTGAGGAGTACCTAAAAGGCATAGAAATTCTCAAAGCAACTTTACAGCATTTAAAAAGACTTCACGATAAAAAAATGCAATAATGTTATCATTTGTAGGTCTAGGAATTTCAGGATTTGAATCCATTCCAATTGAAGGATTAGAAATAATATCAAATGCAGATATTGTATACCTTGAACAATTTACCAGTCCAATTGGAAAATCAGATTTAGAGAAAATTAAAAATGCAATGAAAGGTGAATTCATACCTGCAAAAAGATGGCTAGTTGAAGATGGTAATGAAATTTTAGAAAAATCAAAAGAAAAAAAAGTGGTGTTGCTATCATATGGGGATCCATATATTGCAACAACACATATTGAATTACGAACAAGAGCAATTGAATTAAAAATAGAAACACGTTCGATACATGCAGCATCATCACTTACATCAATGATAGGAGAATGTGGTTTACATTTTTACAAAGTTGGAAGAATTGCAACAATAATGAGTGAAATGAAATCACTAACAACTCCATATTATGTAATTTATAAAAATATCATAGAAGGTAACCACACAGTATTATTACTAGAATATAATCAAGACAAAGATTTTTTCCTAGATCCTAATGATGCACTAAAAGGATTATTGGAAACAGAAGAGGGTCAAAGAAGAAAAGTTCTCACAGATTCAAGCTATGTCATAGTTGCTTCAAGAATTGGTTTTAAAGATCAGACAATAATTTCAGGTAAAATATCTACTTTAGCACAAATAAATTTTGGAAAACCACCTCACACGATAATTATTCCAGGAAGATTACATTTTACAGAGTCAGATGCTCTTAAATTATTTGGTCAATGTATGGATGAACCATTTGATAATTCTGAAAAAACTGAAAAAATTTCAAATCAAATGATGAAAAAATATGTTCCAATGGTAAGAGAAGCACTTGAAGAAATTACACCATATTATAAAAATCAGAAAGAATTTAAAATAATTTTAGAAAATGCAGAATTATACGTTAATGATGCAGAAAAATTTTTAGAAGATGGACAAGATGAAGTTGCAATTTTGAGTATAGGATATGCAGATGGGTTAGTAGATGCATTAAGATTGGCAAAAGGCCTTGAACCAAAAATGTGACATTATCAATAAATTAAAGAAGAGGTCAAAAGATACAAAAACATTGGAATTAATTGAAAAAACAATTCTCTCAACAATGTATGTATGTCAAATTAATGGACAATTACCAATAAAATCAATTAAGGAAAAAACTATGTTTTCAGACGAACAGATTAGAGATAAAATCAACAACTTAATAGAAAAAAATCTTGTAAATGAAGATAAAACAACACTCACAGAAATGGGAAGAGATTCATTACATGTAGTATTAGCAGGAGGAGTTTTTGATATTATTCATCCTGGACATATTTCTACATTAAATGCAGCAAAAGCACTAGGAGACGTATTAGTGGTAGTTGTAGCAACTGATAATACAGCAGTAAAAATGAAAAAAAGAAATCCATTACATAGTCAGGAACAAAGACAAGAATTGGTAAAATCACTTAAAGTAGTAGATTTGTGCTTAATTGGACAAGAAAATGATATTTTCAAAACAGTAAATCTTGTCAAACCACAAATCATTGCATTAGGGTATGATCAAATTCATCAAGAAAAATTCATTACAGAAGGATGTAAAAAAATCAAACTAGATGCAAGAGTTGCTAGATTACAATCTCCAATTCCAGAAAGCTCTAGTTCTAAAATTGAGAAAGAATATGGAGAATCAATCCATGGAATCTAAGAATCAATTTCAATTTTAATTGAAACTTTTGAACCATCTTTTAATTTAGCATTTTTACGTAAACAAACTTTGGATATTAATTCAATTACAGAATCATCATGATGAGTACGCTCAAGTACGATTAATTGGCAATTTATTGAATTATTCAATTTAGCTGAAAAACATTTTACCCAGCCATATGTCCTCTTACCATCAGAGAAGCTCTTTATTTTAATTCCATTCAAAGTTTCAAATTGTTTAATGGATTCTTGATGAATTTTTTGATCCAATCTAACATTAAGAGTTCCAGGAAATGGAATGTATCCAATTTTAGATTGAAATTGTTTAGTGTAGCCTTTTAATCCCATATAGTATGCACCTTCACCCATTCCTGAAACTAAAGTACCTTTTAGATCAATATGAGATGGTGAAGAATCTAAACTTTTTTGTAAAACAGAAGACAATTTTACCATTTCAGAAAAACCTTTACTAGTAATTTTTACTGAAAGATTTCTTCCATTAATTATTCGTGTAATGAATTTATTTTCTTCTAATTCAAGTAAATGCTTAGATGCTGCTTGTTGTGATTTATGAATATTTTTTCCTAAAGAAGAAGTCGTGATAGTTACATAATTGTATTTTGCTCCTTTAGATAATAAATGAGAGAGAGTTAAGAGGTGCTGAATTTTTAGTTCAGTCATCTAAAATCCTAAGATACGCCTAAGTCAGCGAATGTTTTTAGTGTCATGCCATCAGAATTAGAAAGTTTTGCAACTCTATGTCCAACTACACATTCAATGCCAGCATTTTTTGCACCTTCTAAAAGTCTCTTTGTAATGATACCATCTAACAAAAGATATTTGATACCAGATTGTGAGGATAGTTTGCTAACTACTTCACTTATTGGAACTTTAAAAATTTCATTTTGATCATCATCCAATGCAACAGCTTCAAGGGTTTCATTGAGATTTGGAAAAACTTTGGTAGCCACATCTGTAATAGATTTATCATCTTCACTTACAAGTTTTGGTGTAGGTTTACCATTTTTAATTTCATCAACAATAGGTCTTAGAATTTCATCTAGTCTTTGAGGAGTTAATTCTTCTACTTCAACACCAGCGTCTGCTTGTAATTCATAATCAAGTGTGACAACAGATTTGAGTTCCTTAAGAATAAAACCACCAGCTCTATCGCCATCAATAAAAGCAACAACAGTATCTTTTTCAGCACATAATTCTTTTATAGATTCATCAATTTTTGCACCTTCAATTGCAAGAACATTATCATATCCAGCTCGTAAAAGATTAATCACATCAGCTCTACCTTCAACAAGAATTACCCATTTGGAATCAAATACACCAGAACTACAAGTTAATTTTGATGGTCCGTATGTAGATAGTTTACCTGAATCACCTTGATGAACATCATTTAACATGGTCTCTCCTTCACTAACTGTTTTTGTTGCCCATTTTTGCTTAATTTCTTTAGCACGTCTTACAATATCATCTTTCTTTGCAGCTCGTACATCATCAATTGCATCTAAAGTGAATTTACAATCAAATGGACCAACTTTATCTATACTTTCAATACCTGCAGCAATTAATGCGCATGTATCAATATCAGTACTCATTGGAATTACTGCATTTCCATTTGTAGTATTAGAAGTAGATTTAGCAATAACTTCAATACGTCCTACTTTTGAAACTCGTTGCAGTTCATTCAGATTCATCTCTGGGCCTAACAGTCCTTCTGTTTGGCCAAAAATGGCGCCGATTATATCTGCTCGTTCAACGAGTCCATCAACTTCGTAGGAAAGTTTAACGTGATATTTGACAATTCCTGATTGAGGCATATACTCTTCATCTCCTTTATCATTATACCCTAAATTCTAATCTGCAATATATGAGGGTATCGAAAAAGATAGATAAATTTGAGATAAAGCAAACGCTAAGTGAATTAAAAAATGAAAATAAAGGATACTAGTTTATTCAGTACTAAATGAATGGCCACATGAACAGGATTTTGTAACATTTGGATTGTTAATTTTAAATCCAGAACCCATTAGGCTTTCAATATAGTCAACGTTTGCACCTTGTAAATGATCGACACTGTAGCTATCAACTAAGAGTTTAACACCATTTTCTTCAAGAACTAGATCATCTTCCTCTGGGGCTTTTTCAAATCCCATTCCATAAGATAATCCAGAACAACCTCCACCTTGAACATATACTCGTAAGTATTCAGGGGATTCGGCTTCCTCTTTCATGAATTCATGAATTTTCTCAGCTGCTTTTGCAGTAACTGTAACCATTTTTTGTGTTTGTTCAGTTGCCATTATGATCAAAAACCAATTTTAAATTATAATAAGTTTTTCCCCGTCAACATACTAGTAATCTAAATAGGCTCAACAAATAATAAAAATAAAAAAAGAGACTGAAATAGCTTATTTTTTGGATTTATTTACAAATGCAGTCATTCTCTCTTCGCGATCAGGATGTGTAAAGCAATTTCTCCAAGCAAGGAGTTCAATAGAAAGACCAGTATCAAGATCTGCATTTCTTCCTTTATTGATTGCAACTTTAGACATCTGAACACCCATTGTAGAGTTTCCAGCAATTTTTTGTGCCATTTTCAAAGCTTCTTCTTGTAGTGATGCAAGAGGAACTACTTGGTTAACTAATCCAATTTCCTTTGCTTCATCTGCTTTGACCATTTTACCGGTGTAAACAAGTTCTTTTGCCTTTGCTATTCCCACGATTCTCATCAATCTTTGTGTTCCACCCCATCCAGGAGGAATTCCAATTGTTACTTCTGGTTGACCCATTCTAGCTGTATCTGCAGCTATTCTGATATCACATGACATTGCAAGCTCACAACCTCCACCTAATGCAAAACCATTAACAGCTGCTATAGTGGGTTGTTTTACTAATTCAACAGTTGAAGTTACAAGTTGACCAGTTTTTGCATAATCAACTGATTCATCTGCAGAGATTTTAGACATGTATTCAATATCTGCACCAGCAGAAAATGCCTTTTCTCCCTCACCTGTCAAAATGATAACTTTGACATCATCATTATGATTTAGTTCTTCAAAAGTTGTGATTAGTTCTTTTGCAACATCAGTATTCATAGCATTGAGTTTGTCAGGTCTATTGATTTTGACAGTACAAATGCCATCAGAAGTAGATGTGGTAACTAGTGACATGATAATTTGCCAAGTTATGAGAAACTTAAATGTTATCTATTTTCCTTGTATTTTGCCAAATTGAACTAATGCACCTGCAGCTTCAACCCAAGTTCGAAGGTCTTGGTAAACTGGAACATTATGTTTCTCAATTAATTTTACCATTTTTTCAGTATATGGACCGCCATTACATCCAACTAAAAGGGGTTTCTTTCTTTTCTTTTGGAAATCAGCAAGATAATCAACAATTGTTTCTTCAAGTGGATCATCTTGGAAGACAAACCAGGGCATAGCAATATCAATATTTTTTTCTTCCATAAAGTGTTGAATTACAAATTTATAATCTTCTGCAGTTGCACCGCCACCTACATCTGCCGGATTACCACTATGAATAGGAACAGCTATTGGAAAATGAGCCTTCATTTTTTTGACACGTTCTGGTGATAACTTTCCTATTGTAAGACCAAATTTTTCTAATTGATCCATTCCACCAATCATTGGACCAGCACCATTACTAGTCATAGCAACATGAGTTCCCTTTGCAGATGGTTGCCATGCTAGTGCCTTTAGAACTCCAACTAGTTGTTGATAACTGTCAACTGAAATAATTCCTGCTTGTTTGAATGCACCCATAATCATTGCATTTGAACCACCAAGAGAACCCGTATGAGATGCAGCTTGTTTTGCACCTGCAGCAGTTCTTCCACTCTTCCAAATAACGATAGGTTTCTTTGTCTCTTTCATTACACGTTTAGCAGTATTGATGAATTTTCTACCATCACCAAATCCTTCAACGTATAATCCAATTACTTTAGTTTGAGGATCATTTGCAGCATACCATATCATGTCTGCTTCATCAACATCAGAACGATTACCGAAACTAATCATTTTTGATAAACCAAATAGATCAGCACTTTCTAACATACTAATTCCCATAGTTCCACTTTGTGAGAAAAATGCAACAGGACCAAGTTTTGAACGTATCATTCTTTCTTGTCCTTGAAATGCACAATCAAGTCTATTTGCTGCATTAAACATTCCAATACAATTAGGACCAATTACACGAATTTTGTGTTTTATAGATAATTCTTTGACTTCAGCTTCCATTGCTGCTCTGTCACCACCAAGTTCTTTACCGCCACCTGAAACAATTACAACATTATGAATTCCTTTTTTAGCACATGCTTTCATAATTGGGACACATGCTGAAAGATCAATACAAACAACAACCAGATCAACTTTTCCTGGTATGTCTTCTAATGATGGATAACATTTGATTCCAAGAATTGATTTTTGTTTAGGATTAATCGGATAAACTTTACCTTTGTAATCTTGTTTTCCAAGTGCATCTAATACAGAATTACCAATCTTTCCAGGTGTTGCAGATGCACCAACTAGTGCAACAGATTTTGGAGTAAAGAATGACTCCATTGATGTAATGTTTGGTTTTGTTTTTGAGATTGAATTCTTTTTGAATTTATTATTTAAAATAATTTTTGCATCAACTACAAAATGAGATTTTGGATATACAATTACTGGATTAAAGTCAATACTGTTAATGTAATCGGCATTATCTACACCTAGTTTACCAATGTCTACCAACATTTTTGCAACCATGTTTAGGTCAACTGGAGCACTACCTCTGAATCCTTTGAGAAGTTTGGAACCTTTGAGTTCATTAATCATGGATTTTGCATCAGACGTTGTAATTGGTAACATTCTAAATGCAACATCTTTGAAAACCTCAGTCATTACTCCACCTAATCCTGCCATGATCATTGGACCAAATTGTGGATCATTTTGAATACCTACAATTAGTTCAACACCTTTTGGAACCATTTTCTCCAAAAGAATGCCTTTAACGTTAACTCCTTTCTTTTTAGAAAGTCTACCATACATATCATTGAATGTTTTTTTAACATCAGCTACATTGTTTATGCCAACTTTGACACCACCAACATCAGTTTTGTGTAAGATTTGTGGAGATACTACTTTCATTACAAGTGGAAAACCAATTTTTTTTGCTTGTTTTGCCGCATCTTCAGCAGATGTTGCTAATGCAAATGGTGGAACTTT
>Ga0209044_1000573_pt1 | contig 28438 bp, 23 predicted proteins | sample SaaInlV_130m_DNA_FD_184655 | JGI IMG/M metagenome (GOLD analysis project Ga0209044, IMG submission 184655) | Marine microbial communities from expanding oxygen minimum zones in the Saanich Inlet - SI037_S4LV_130m_DNA (SPAdes) (version 2) | ecosystem: Environmental > Aquatic > Marine > Intertidal... | reverse complement strand
AAGCGCCCAAACACCAGGGTATTTCATTTCTACTGTTCAGCATGGACACACCCGGCATCGACATTCGACCACTGGTTGACATGACGGGCGACGCCAATTTCAATGAAGTGTTTTTCACGGATGTGCGAGTACCAAAAGACCAAATCGTCGGCCAACGCGGTCAGGGATGGCAGGTTGCCAATGCTATTCTGGGTCACGAACGGGGTTCACTAGCACCACCGGATGCTGCCTTATCTCGCCTCAATGGCGTTATTAAACTCATGAACTCCGAATCGGTTAACGGTGAGCGAGTCATTGATAACCCGGTCTTCCGGGATCGTCTAATGAAAATTCAAGGGCGATTGCTTGCCATGAAATGCAATGACATGCGTCTGCTGTCAGCACGGATTAATAAAGGCCAGGATGCAAAGCTGGCCGGCATGATCGTCAAACTACTGGGAACTGAGCTCAGACACGAACTGGAATCACTAGCTATCGACGTGATGGGTGAGATAGGTATCGCCTATGGAGATAATCCGTACCTTCGGGGCAATGGTTCCTGGCAATATCAGTACATGTACTTCCTGGGACTTATCATCGGTGGCGGAACTTCCCAGATCCAGAAGAATATTATCAGCGAACGTGGGCTTGGTATGCCGCGAGAACCGAAACCCGCTGCCAAAGCAAACGCTTCCTAGGAGTCGATCAATGGAATTTGGATTATCTTCAGAACAAGTACTCCTGCAGGATTCTGTAAACCGCTTCCTGGCAGAACAGGTGCCATTGGATGTGGTCCGGAAAATCGCCACCGATGACTCAAGCGATGCTAACTGTTGGGGTGGCCTGACCGACCTTGGTATACCGGGATTACTGATTAGCGAAGCCAATGGTGGACTTGGGCTTTCAAGCCTGGATGCTGCGGTTGTCTCTGAATTACTCGGCTATCATGTCACGCCGTCCCCTTTTATCAGTTCCTCGGTGATTGCACCTGCGACGCTGCAGGCAGCCGGAAGAGGCGAAGATTTATTGGGATCAGTTGCGACCGGTGAAACCAGAATCGGAATTGCATTCGCAGAAGGCATCGCCTCCCGAAATAATGCAGGACTGTCGGTCGACGGCGGCAAACTTTCAGGTAAGTCGCTGTTCGCCCTGGATTCTGATGCAAATTATTACCTGGTATCCACCAGTACCCAGGAGATTTACCTGGTCGATGCGAACGCGCGAGGACTGTCGCGGTCGAGCCTAACGACAGTTGATCGAACAAGGTCCACCTGTGAGTTGACCTATGACAACGTAGATGCCCTACTGATCAGTGATGACCCTGAAGTGTTCAGAGTTGCTCTTGATGCAGGACTGGTTTCATTGAGCGCCGATACCCTGGGCGCTTCTCAGTGTGCTCTGGACCAGGCAGTAACCTATGCAGGACAACGCGAACAATTTAACAGGGTCATCGCCTCTTTCCAGGCGGTGAAACACATGTGTGCCGAGATGGTCGCCAGCCTGGAGCCTTGCCGGTCAATGGTCTGGTACGCCGCCCACGCCCTGGAAGAAATTCCGCAAGAATCAACAATGATGGCAAGCCACACCAAGGCGCATCTTTCAGAGGTAGGGCAGTTCGTTACCCGAACCGCTACAGAAGTACACGGCGGCATGGGGTTTACTGATCTTGTCGGCTTGCACTACTGGTTTAAGCGCGCGGGATTCAACCGACAACTGCTGGGCTCACCGGAACAGCTGCGGGAACGAGCAGCGCGTATTCAGGGCCTCGCTGCCTGATCTCTGCCGTCAGCGAAGGAACCCCGCAATATCTTGCCAGGCCTGTTTGTCCTGTATAAGAAACAGGTGACCGCCTTCATACCAATTTAGTCGAGCGTTCCTGATGCCATCACATAGCGCTGCCTGATTCTCCTGAGGCGCGATTCCATCATATCGTCCGGCGCAGATAAGCGTTGGCAAATTAATTTCCCGCAACCGGTTTATCACGTCGTGTCCAGCCCTCGCCTCCAGCTGAAGTCGGGCACCCCTTTTATATTCATCAGTTGAGTGGTCCGCCACAGCGCTGGCCAGAGTGTAGTCAATGAGTGTTTGTACCCGGTCGGGATTCGCCGCTTGCCAGGCTTCGTCCCTGCGTCTGTCTGATACGGCCATCAGTTTCATTAGCCGTTCTACGGTTTCTATGCCTTCAGGCAACTCGTGAAACGGATAGCTGGGCAGACTGCCTCCTGGGGAAGTGCAACAGAGCACCAATCGGCGAATACGATCATGATGCCGCAAGGCCAGGTGTTGAGCGACCATGCCGCCAAACGACACACCAACAACATCCACGGTATCGTGACCAAGGGCATCCAACAGGGATGCCGCGTCATCGGCATATTGTTCCATCGTATACGGGCCATCCGGTTTCCCGGATTGCCCAAGGCCACGCTGATCGTAAGCGATAACGTGATGTCCTGAACCCAACGGACCATCCAGAACTCCAGGCTTCACTCGAAGGTCACCACCAGTACCACTGATGTACAGCACCGGCAAACCTTTGCCCCCTTCCTCGACGTAAAGCTCAAGATTCTTTGTTGTCACAAATCCCATTTAGGCCACCACGCTATGGTCAAGTAAAGCCTGGATTCCTTTAACTTCATCCCCAAAAGGTGCCCTGATCATGATCGAGCATTCAGCAATGGTTACCACCGCAAGTGCTTTCAATATTGCTCCTCTGCATGCTTTGCTTCTCTCGGATCTTTCTTTTCTACGCTAACATCCTGCAGCTTAGTTTCCGCAACCATCGATTTTTCTTCCTGATCACCGCTTAAAACCAGATAACCAGCCAATAATACGATCGAAATCAGCGTGCCGATGACATACTGCAACCTGTCAGAGGTCCTGGACTTATCACTCATTTTTTGCACTTGCGTCGCTGTGGGCACTCGATATCCTACACCTCCCTGACTCGAAATAGCGAACCTGCCCGTGACTACATATTCTCCACTACCAGAATCCATGCGATCACCAAAAGCCGCAACCGAATCAACAAAAGCACTACAACAATCCTTCAAAGAAAAACTGAACTTTGACGACACCCAAAGCTTCGAAGATGCGCGCAGGGGATTCATCGCGACTTTGTCACCCATGAGTATCGAGCACGACAAGGGCGGGCGACTGGTGTATGACCTGGAAGCATTGTCGTTCCTTGAAGGGGACGCACCGGATACAGTCAACCCCTCGCTTTGGCGAATGTCCCAATTGAACGCTCAACATCACGGCCTGTATGAAGTCGTCGATGGCATCTACCAGATACGCTCATTTGATATCGCGAACATGACGCTGATTCGAGGCAACACCGGATGGATCATCGTCGATCCGCTGACCTCCAGCGAGACCTCTCGTGCGGGGCTTGAGCTCGCCAACAGGGAGCTTGGTGAGCGCCCCGTGATCGCGGTAATCCACACACACAGCCACGCCGATCACTTCGCGGGCGTATTAGGGGTCATCACGGCAGAGCAGGCAGCCTCAGGCGAAGTACCCGTGATTGCACCTCGCGACTTCGTTGATGAATCCCTCGCTGAAAATATCCTTGCAGGAAACGTGATGGGTCGGCGCGCTACTTACATGTATGGCAATCTGCTCAAACCATCACCAACCGGGTTCGTCTCTACCGGCCTCGGCGCGGCGCTGTCTATGGGAACAACTGGTTTCATCGTACCCAACGATACTATCAAGGAGACCGGTGAGACCCGGACGATTGACGGTATTCAGATCGAGTTCCAAATGACCATGGGTACAGAGGCACCTGCCGAGATGGTGTTCTACTTTCCCCAGTTCAAAGCACTGTGTATGTCAGAAATAACGTCACATCACCTGCATAACGTTTACACACCAAGGGGCGCACAAGTTCGTGATGCCCTCGCCTGGGCAGACCAGATCAACGAATCCATTGACCTCTTTGGCAGCAAACTTGAAGTACAGTTCGCAAGCCACCACTGGCCTATCTGGGGCCAGCAGTCTGTTACGGACTACATGACGAAACAAAGAGATCTTTACAAATTTATTCATGACCAAACACTCAGACTCGCCAACATGGGATACAACAAAGAGGAAATCGCCGAACAACTTGAGTTACCCGACTCGCTGGGGCTTGAGTTCTATAACCGTGACTACTACGGCACTCTGTACGCCAATGCGAGAGCTGTTTACGTCAAGTACCTTGGATTCTTTGATGGTAATCCGTCGACGTTACATCCACTGCCTCCCGTCGAGGCCGCAGGGAACTATCTCCGCTACATGGGCGGCGCCGACGCCATAGTGTTGAAAGCCCAGGAAGACTTTGACGCAGGCAACTACCGTTGGGTGGCTGAAGTATTAAATCATGTCGTGATGGACAACCCCGATCAGGTTGAGGCAAGAGCACTGCTTGCTGACACCCTTGAGCAACTGGGCTACCAGTCAGAATCAGGACCGTGGCGTAATTTTTACCTGTGCGGCGTCCTCGAACTTCGGGAGGGCCTACCGACAGGCGCAAACTATGCTGCCAGCGCGGGCATGGCTGGCTCAATCCCGTTGGACAACCTGTACCAGATCATGGCGGTGAGGTTAAACGCAGATCGCGCTGATGGCATCACCCTGCAAATCAATCTGGCGTTTAACGACAGCGAACACACGTTGCTCAGTATCAAGAACTCAGTGCTGAATACCTTCTGTGGACGCCAGTCAGGCGATGCCGCAGCGACGCTGAAAATCAGCCAACTCAACTTCAAGCTCCTGATGGCGGGACAGAAAGATGCCGCTACCCTAATGACTGAAGGGGAACTGGAAATAGAAGGCGATGCGGGTGCTTTGCTACAATTGTCCGGATTGTTCGATCAATTCGAACGACGCTTTCCGATTGTTACACCGAGGAAACCATGGCGTTAAGACTAGATTCACACCAGCACTTCTGGCAGTACAACGAAACTGATTATGGCTGGATAGACCACAATATTCTCAAGCAGGACTATCTGCCTGCCTACCTGGACCCGTATCTGCGCGATCACGGGTTCCACGGTACTATCGCTGTGCAAGCTCGCCAGGTCGACAGAGAAACTGACTTCCTGCTGCAACTACAATCAGAAAACAGCTTCATTAAGGGAATCGTCGGATGGACAGACCTGGAAGCTGAAAACCTGCAGCCAAACTTGTCACAGTACGAGGGAAAAGTATCAGGCTTTCGCCTCTCGCTGGACGAAGAGCCTGACGGTGAACGCATGCTGGGTGCATCCTTTCAACGCGGCATCAGGATGTTGGCGGATTTTAACTTCACCCTGGACCTTCTGGTTCGACCGCATCATCTGGACAACTGCGCTCGACTGGCCGATAAATTTCCAGACCAGTCGTTCGTTATCGATCATCTCGGGAAACCCGATTATTCGGAAGCCGGCTTCGCAAGTTGGGCCAGTGATATAAAAAGACTCTCGGAAAGAAAGAATGTTTTTTGCAAGATCTCCGGCATGGTGACAGAGCTACCACCGCAGAATCCTGAAGCTGATGAACTCGCTATAGACCAATACCTGACATATCTTGACCAGGTATTGGAGCAATTCACACCGCAGCGACTGATGTTTGGTTCCGACTGGCCAGTGTGCACACTGACTGCTACATTCGAAGAGGTGTACGACATCATGAATCTGTACATCGGGAAACTAAGCGCTCATGAGCAGGACCTGATCATGGGCGAGTCAGCCGCGCTGTTCTACAACATCGAGCGTGTCTGAACGGCCAAGATGGCACGGGAAGCAATGCTGGTTTATCCTAAGGGAGTGATCGTTAATTTATCTTTTTAAGCAGAGAGTTTTTCAATGACTGAATTTGGTGCGCTGATTTTTCCAACAGACTACGCAATGCACCCCGTCGAGCCAGCAAAAGCTATAGATGAGCGCGGTCTGGACTCGCTTTTCTTTCCTGAGCACACGCACATTCCTGCATCAAGGCGCTCTCCCTACATAGCCGAAAAGATGCGGAGTAACTGATGGCTACCAGCCTGCTCGTACTACTCGATGATATAGCGGCCGTATTGGACGACGTCGCCGCCATGACCAAGGTCGCCGCAGTCAGAACTGCCGGGGTCCTTGGAGATGATCTTGCCCTAAATGCGGAGCAGGTGTCCGGCGTTCGCGCAGATCGTGAGCTTCCCGTCGTCTGGGCGGTCTTTAAGGGTTCAGCACGCAACAAATTCATTCTTGTCCCATCAGCACTGCTGCTCGCGACAATCGCCCCCTGGATGATTACGCCTTTCCTGATGCTGGGTGGGTGTTATCTTTGCTACGAGGGATTCGAGAAGATCTCTTCTGTTTTTCTCCATCCCGAGGAACGAGTGGCTGAGAAAAACAAAGTCCTGTCTGCCCTACGCGACCCCAACGTTGACATGGTTACTTTCGAAAAAGAAAAAATCAAGGGAGCCATTCGAACCGACTTCGTTCTTTCCGCTGAGATTATAGTCATTGCACTAGGCACCGTGCAGGATGCAGCTTTGATAACCCAGATATTAACCGTTATCACTATCGCGGCATTAATGACCATCAGCGTCTACGGATTAGTAGCTGGGATTGTAAGGCTCGACGACCTTGGCCTGCACCTGATTGATTCCGGTGGAGATTCCGGTTCCAAAAAATGGATCGGAGAACAAATTCTCGGTTTCGCGCCCTACCTGATGAAAGGGCTTAGCATCGTGGGCACCGCAGCAATGTTCCTGGTGGGTGGCGGTATCCTGGCGCATGGTATTCCAGAGATACTCGGGTTGTTCGAACTAATCCTGCACCCAATCAGCGAACTGGCATCTATAGGTTCAGTACTCACAATCCTGGCCTCCATGCTCCTCAATGGGGTGCTGGGCATTATTGTCGGTGGATTACTGGTACCTTTCGTATTAAGCGCGTCCTGGTTGGTATCTGTACTGCGACCTTCGAAAAAGAGCGAGCTATAAAAAGGCTCCCGAAAGAACCGTTTTAATAATCTACAACTTCCACGACCTCACCGAGGTCGGTAGTCCAAGCACCAGCATCGAAATCGCGATTCGGGCGTATGTAACCTATTACCAACCTGCTAACTGCCGTTACACATGGAGTGTGTTGTTACCTGGCAGACAAGAGGCAACCATCCGCTATCGCTGACCAGGGCCCTTCGAGCCCCCGAACGATGACTGGCTTTGCTATCTAGCATATCGGCTGCAACAGCTATAAGGGTCCGTCGCATGACAGGCGTCATTGCGAGCCATCCAGCAATCCCGGCACGAACCAGCTGTTCTTGCACGATTGGATCATAAGGAGAAAATTCAACCGCCTGAGCAAGAGCGAGCTCTGCTTCGCCGTCAAGCTCACGGCTTGCAAGCTTTAACTCAAAAAGATTGGCCCAGGCACTTCCTAGAAAGGGCTCTACGTTTGTCAGTTCTCTGGCAGCATTCAACTTCTCCGCAGGCACCGGGTTGAATTTCACCAACCAGGACAGAACTTTTGGATGTCGACTATCAACCTCTCGAGCAAGCGAGATTTGTGAAACAGAATACTCATTCCCTGCCCCCCCATGAAGACGAAGCATGGTGGCGGCGAAAAGAATCACCCCGGACTGCCAAAGAGAGAATACCAACAACGCACCAAGTATAAGACGCACTATTTTGCCCTCACTGATCGGATCACCATAAGCATAACCATCAGCATAAAACTTCCAAGAAACACGATTCCCAACAACATTAGCTGATTGAAGCCAAAAGTGTTCCGCGGTGGCACCGCGTCAGCCACAAGCTTAATCCTGGAATCTTCCGTCATTCCCTCAAATTTTTTGACGGCAGCCTCCTTCGACAACGCTAGCCTCTTAAGCTCGAGCTGCTGATCGACGAACCGATCAAGCTCAACAGCCAAATCATCCAGCGCCTCATCAGCTTGGGACAACTGCCGCTCAAGCTCAAGAATTTTTAGCTTGATGCGTGCTGCGTATGCATCAAGCGCTTCGCCCAACAGCTCAGCTGCTTTTCGTATTTCGGCCTTCTGCCCTAACATCCTCATATGCTGGGAGCCATACCTTGCGCTCAGCTCTGCGAGCTTAACATTCAATACCTCGAGCCTCTGAGATGCCCTCACGACACCGGGCTCGGTCAATGTCCCAACCTCTTCCCTGGAAACAGCAAGATGCTGCTCTTTGAACTGCTCCAGAGTATTCACCAACACCCGGCGTCGATTTTTTGACTGTTCAATGCTGCGATCGAGCCGCGCTTTCTCTGAGGCGACATTTGTCAGCGCTGGATTTTCCTGCAGAAAGGTCAGTAACTGGGTATTCGATTCTTCAACCGCCAAAAAGAGGTGGGCTTTTTCCTCCGGCGACAGCCGCACTCTTGCATTCCTCTTAAGGTACAAATGAGCCAACTCGTTCGCCAGTATCGCGGCCGCCTTCGCACTTTGCGCCTCTACAGAAACGTTTACCCATTCCGGGTCGTCACCCACACTGACCGTCAGTTTTTCCTTTAGCAGAACTACCGGATCAGCCCTGGCGCTCATCAGCTGTTCCAGCCAGCCCTCAAGCTTGCCAAGGTCAGCTTTTGTTGTCCGAACGACATGACGCAACAGATCGCCGGACTGGATTTTCAACATGGCATCGGAATCGCCCTTAATGATCGCGGTAGCCCTATATACCGGTGGCATAGCGGCAACGAAGAAGCTTGCCAACAATGTCACGACGGTGGCTGTCAGCAATGCGTTCCAAAAGACACTGGCAATAGAATTCATAGTCAACCTATCAAGTAATACACTATCAGCATAAGTAGAATACCGGTAAATTTCTAGGAGTCTTCAACGGAGTGCATAAAGAGTCTTCAACGGGGTTTTATAAAGAGTCTTCAACGGGCTACACATAAAGAGCCCTCAGCGGGGTTTATATAAAGAGCCCTCAGCGGGGTTTACATAAAGAGCCCTCAGCGGGGTTTACATAAAGAGCCCTCAGCGGGGTTTACATAAAGAGCCCTCAGCGGGGTTTACATAAAGAGCCCTCAGCGGGTTTATATAAAGAGCCCTCAGCGGGTTTATATAAAGAGTCTTCAACGGGCTACACATAAAGAGCCCTCAGCGGGTTTATATAAAGAGTCCTCAACGGGGTTTTATAAAGAGTCTTCAACAGGCTACACATAAAGAGCCCTCAACGCGGCCACATACGAAAACCACTAACTGAGGTACCATAGGTAGATCATCTACAATGAAGCGCTTCATGCATTCAACAGCATTTCATCATAGACCCGCTTTCGTCATTATCCTGCTGATTTTAATAGTCAGCCCATGGCCGCTCGGCAGCAACCGGGATTGGGCCTGGCCGGCGCTCGCAATCCTCTCTGGCCTAGCTGCCCTAACGGCTAACTTTGGAATACGAAATCAGCTTTCTATACACCACAAGGTAGTACTGGCTGCATTGGGTTTTCTAGTGTGTTTTATCCTGCTCCAACTGCACGGCATTCCCGCCCTCATTGAGCCCACAACTCAATACTTTTATGGCACCCGCGCCGACCTGACCAAAACCATTATGTATATGGGCTTTTTTTACGCGACAGTACAACTCGTAGACAGTCATGACAGATGCAGAATGGTTGTCTACCTGATTGTCATCATCGGATTGCTGCAAGCTTTGGTAGGGGGGACCCAACAATTGATGTTCGAATTACCGAGGGCCAGGGGGAGCTTTCCGAACCCCAACCACTTTGCCGGCTACCTCGAAGTGGCGCTCTCTCTGGCAATTGGAGCAATGATAGCTGACCGGTCCAACTCAGGGGGCACGGATTCAAGGAGTCTTCGAGCTACCATCGTCGATATCATCACTGGGCCCCTGGCAAGATTACGTCTGGTCATCATCATCATGGTGATTGCACTGGTGATGAGCCGCTCACGGATGGGTAACATCGCCTTCTTCTCGAGCATTATGATTACGGCAGCCGTTGCTTTTTATTACACCCGCTCGTTCAGTCGCTACACCGCAATCTTGCTCGTGAGCATTCTGGCGATAGATGTACTGATCATCAGTAAATATTTTGGCATTGAGCAACTGGCTGAGCGGTTCCGCGAAACTACTATTGTCTCTGATGGCCGCGTCGATTTGCTATCCTACAATCTGGCGGTTTTCAAAGACCATGTTTGGCTGGGTACAGGCGCAGGATCATATGAAGTTGCATTTTCACCCTACCGTGATGCGGATATCACCAGGAAAATAAGCCACACGGAGAACGATTATATTGAGTTCCTGATCGAGCTAGGCATTATCGGATCGTTGCCTCTGCTGATTATTTTAGTAGCGGGACTTCACTCACAAGTACGATTGTTAGGAGGGTTAGCTCACCCATTTGAAAGGGGGATAGCCTTCGGATGCCTGGCTGGAACTATTTCACTACTCATTCACGGCACGGCGGATGTTAACCTGCAGATACCATCCAACACCTTATTGTTTATATTATTATTGGCCATTCCGATTGCGTTGGATCAGGCTAGCCAACAACGACGCGAAGGCTTTTCCTGAAACCATTGGCCTTCGCTAAAGCTAGACCTCAAGAAACCGCCCGGGAAGAAACGCTGCCCCGACCCTCGACAGGCAAGTTGCTGAAAAGGCTCTTGCGAGATAAGTATTGAGAGAATACTGGCAGAAGTATCTGCTGCTGCGGGATTTCAGTAACCGGGAAAATCCAGCACACCAAATACCAGCACTGTAAATAATCACTCCAGGGTACGACGGTCTTTACTTGTCAGGCGAACTTGCCGATATTAGCGCTTTGCAATCGTTTTAAAAGGAAGGTCCTATGAGATTTGGATTGTTCGGTATCAACACAGGCCCCTGCGGGGATCCAGATGTCATGCGCAACGTTTCAGTAGCTGCAGAAAATGCAGGCTTTGAATCGCTTTGGACCGCCGAGCACGTTGTACTGCCAGACCCCCAGGCACCCCCTTCGCCCGCCGCGCCCCTTCAACCTTTCATTCATCCTTTTACTGCATTGTCATTTATCGCTGCTGCTACCGACAAAATTCTCCTGGGCACAGGCATTACGTTGATTGCCCAAAGAAATGCGGTCGTGCTCGCCAAAGAGACCGCGAGCGTTGACCAACTATCAAAAGGCCGCCTCTTGTTCGGCATCGGCGCGGGCTACCTGGTACAGGAATTCGAAGCGCTGGGCATTAATTTTGAGGAACGCGGTGCACGAACCGATGAGTATATAGATGCCATCCGAGAACTCTGGACTTCCCCGAAACCGGAGTTCGCAGGACAGTTTGTAAACTATAAGGGAATCCAAAGCCGTCCATTGGCCTACCAAAACGGCGGCCCGCCCGTCATTGTGGGCGGTACCAGTAAAGCCGCGTACCGTCGCGCCATTCAAAAAGGTCACGGTTGGTACGGTTTTGCGTTAAACGTTGCGTCAAGTCAGGAAAGTGTTGATGCACTAAAGACCCTGTCTGAATCAACCAACCGAAGCACTGATCTGGGTGAACTGGAAATCAGCATCACTCCTCGTGTTCCATTGACAGATGAAGTGATTAAACAGTTTGAAGACATGGGCGTCTCCAGGTTGATTCTCCTGCAAACCGGACAGAACGAAGATCAGATGCTGGGATACATAGACCAGATCGCCAAAGACTTCCTCTAAATAAAGAGCATTTTGATAAAGAAAGCTTAGCTAAAGACGCTTGCGTTAAGAAAACATGGAGAAGTCCAAATGACAGTCATCGGACTCATCAGCCCCGGACAAATGGGCGCTTCCCTCGGCGCCGCAGCATCCCACTCGGCCACGAGAGTCATCTGGGCGGGTGACGGCCGCAGCAAGGCGAGTCACACCCGCGCCTCGGATGCAGGCTTAGAAAATGGTGGCACTATTGATAGGCTGGTTAAAGATTCAGATATTATCCTGAGCGTATGCCCTCCCCACGACGCAGAAGATGTTGCCCAGCAGGTGCAACAGCGCGCATTCCCCGGCCTCTTTGTTGATTGCAATGCGATCGCCCCAGAGAAGAGTCGTCAGATAGCTGAACGGTTTGGGTATCAGAACTTTGTTGACGGTGGCATTGTTGGCGGGCCCGCCTGGAAAAGCGAGTCAGGCACACGGCTTTACCTTTCAGGAGACAGGTCAAAGGAAATAGCAGCCCTGTTCGATAATTCCCCTCTAGAGACCACTATTATTCCTGGCGAGATCGGCGCCGCTTCCGCCATGAAAATGGTATTTGCCGCCTACACCAAAGGAACTACAGCCTTACTGGCGGCAATTTTGGGCGTTGCGGAGAAAGAAGGTGTCAGGAATGTCCTGGAGTCTCAGTGGGGACAGACCTTTACAGAACAAACCTACCAACGTGTTGTAGCTAACTCTGCAAAGGCCTGGCGGTTTGAGGGAGAAATGCAGGAGATTGCCGCTACCTTCGAGAATGCCGGTCTTCCGGGTGGCTTCCACACCGCTGCGGCTGCTGTCTTTGAACGGCTCGCTCAGTTCAAGGATGAACCTGCGGTAGACATCGTTGAGTTACTGAAGGCGCTTAATCAGTCTCGCCATTAAGCCCTGAGTAGAAGTTCCTTTCTTAGCATAATTTTGCCCCAGGCATAAGCAGCAACACCAAACAGGACATTGGCGACCATCAGAGAAATAAAGATACCGATGTAACCCCAGTACCTATCGAACACAATCGCCATGGGGATATACACCACGACAGTTCGGAGTACGGACAGAATTGTCGGCGGCATAGGTTTGCCCAGCGCAATGAAGACAGACGCCGCAACCTGACCAACGCCCATCAATCCAAAACTGATCGGGACAATAATCATGAACCAGCCAGCGGCTTCTGTTAATTGTTCATCATCATTAATCAAGCCCACCAGGTTGTCGCCGAAGAGTCCCAAGACGATGAAACACACCACGCCCCAGAACAAACAAAATCGATAGGCTATCGATAAACCCTCTCGAACCCGGTCGTCCTGCTTTGCGCCCCAGTTTTGCCCTACAAACGGCGCAACGCTTGAAGCAAGCGCACCAAGTATCATCGTCACCAACATCTCAATTCGGGAAACGACCCCGAATGCAGCAACGATAACGTCGCCATGAGCCGCAAGTAGTGCAATAGTGATACCGATGCTGATCGGACCAATCAATGAGGAAAGCATCGACGGCAGCGCAATATGCATGATGGCCCTGGCAGACAGGAGCCACCCCTTGAAGACTTCTCTCGTCAGTAGAATATTTTCATTAGCCACCAGAACACCAAAGGCAATGACCCGGATAAATCCGATAATCAGGAAGCCATAAGCCGAACCCAATAATCCCTGGGCGGGCACGCCGAACAACCCGAAAATGAGGATCGGTGAGACAACCAGCTGAACCCCTGACGTGATCGTCATGATGTATCCAGGCACCTTGGCTATGCCAAGCGCGCGGAGCACCGTGCTACTCACCATCGGGATGGTAAATGAGACCAACCCGAATACAACCCAGATTTCGGCATAGGCCACCACCAGTTGTAACACTTCACCTTCTGCACCCATCGACGCATAGAGAAATTCGAGGAAAAAATAGGTCGAGCAACTGAGCACCAGCGTTAATGCCAGCGTGAGAAAAACCGTATGTGTGGCCAATCTCTTTACCCGTTCCCGATCACCTTCACCCTCGGCTCTTGCGATCAGTGACGAAGCGCCGATGCCAACCCCCATGGAAATACTGGTGAGCGCCATAATGACCGGGAACATAAAACTATAGGCAGCAAGTTCCCTCGCGCCAAGAATTCCGATATAGATCGTCTCAATCATTGAAGCAAGGATCATGGACGATATCCCCAGAAAATACGGGATCGTCATGCGGGTCAGTTGGGCGCCTACGGCCCCTTTGGTCAGGTCAAGAATAGCCACACTTCATCATCCTCAACCGTTTAACGATTGCCAAGCAATAAAATGATCGGTGTTATCATGAGATAACCAATTACTATCTACTATTGCTACTCTTCAGGAGTTCTAAAGATGTCTTTGAAACTAGGCGCGCATGTCGGTCAACAAAACATGACGATGGATACTATGCGGACGCTCTGGCGAAAGCTCGATGAAAAGGTCGACTGGATTTCCGCCTGGGATCATTTTTATGAAGCCCCACCCGCCGGCGGCACGATCGATCATTTCGAAGCGATGACAACGCTGGGAGCCCTTGCTGCTGAAACTAAAAATGCTCGCCTAGGATGTCTGGTTTTTTACGTCGGATACCGAAATCCCGCCAGCATTGCCAAGGCTGCAGCGACACTGGATCATATCTCCGGAGGGCGATTCGAATTGGGATTGGGCGCAGGCTGGCACGAACAGGAAGCAACAGCCTATGGCTATGACTTTCCAGGCGTCGGCACCCGCCTTGATATGCTGGACGAAGCGACAACAATCATTCGAGGGTTACTGACTCAGGAGCGGACCTCCTTCACGGGTAAGCACTATAGCGTCGACAATGCTTCGAGTCTTCCGTTACCCATTCAAGACAGACTACCCATATGGCTGGGCGGCCTCGGGGAAAAGAAAACGCTGAAGCTGGTGGCCAAACATGCAGATGGCTGGAACGCCGCCTATACCTCTGTGGAAAACTTTACCCGGCTTTCCGGCGTACTCGATACGTGGTGTGAGAAACAGGGCCGTGACCCCGCCACACTCCAGCGTTCAATCAACCTGATGTTTCACCTTGGTACCTCACAGGCAGAAGTAGACGCAGAACGAGAAAAACTTGTCACTGCCTGGGGCCCCGCCGCCAGGCGAGTTGAAGGCGGCGCACTCTTATGTACGCCCGCTGAAGCGGTTGATCGCATCAATGCTTACAAGGAAGCCGGTGCAGACATGATCAACATTGCTTTACGCGCACCCTGGAATGAAGAGGCATTGAACGCTTACCTGGATGAGGTAATACCTGCGGTAAAAGGCTAGTTTATTCCAACACTGACCATATCGGCCACGCGTGTAAATTTAACTCTGGGTCGTCCCTGGGCTTCGCCCTTACCGACTTCCACAGCATCAATGGTTTGCCACTGCTGGTAGCTGATTGCCTCTGGCTCTCGCTCCCCAACCAGCGCTGCCGCACCTTCAATGCTCGGATCTTCAGGCTCATTGAACCTGCCAGCCGCAAGGTCTTCAACCATGCAGGCCACCGTTTCCTGTGCACAGGTTTTGTTCGTACCAATCACGCCACTCGGGCCGCGCTTTATCCACCCGGCCGTATATAGACCCGTTACTGCATCACCAGATTCATCGACAACCCTGCCAGCCTCATTAAGAATCGTTCCCCAGTTCTGATGATAGGGGATATTCGGTAACGGCAAGCCCTTGTATCCCACAGAGCGGAATACCAATCCAACAGGAATAGTTTCTTCCCGCTCAGTCGCTCTTGGCCGAACCGAGCCATCGTCACCCTGGACCAGCTCATTTTTAACCAGCTTGATCGCGGCCACTCTGCCATCTTCACCGACTAAGTCCGTGGGTGATACCAGGAAGCGGATCGTCAGCAACCGCGACTTCCCGTCGACCGGACGCTGGGCATATTCCTGGATAAAGCCTACATTCTTCAGTGCGTTTTTATCTCCACTCTCATCTAGAATAGCTTGGCTAGCGGGGTCAACGACGGCTTCATCTGATGGCACTGTAACATCTGCATCATCGAACTCACCCATCTCTTTTATTTCAGGCGGCGTGAAGGCCGCCTGCGCCGGGCCACGCCGGCCCAGAATGTACACATTCTTTACCTTGCTGTTCTTTAGAGCCTCGAGTGCATGGTCGGCGATGTCGGTTACCGCCAGTTCATCGTATGTCTTACACAGAATTCGGGCGACATCCATCGCAACGTTGCCGATCCCCACTATCGCGACACTTTCCTGACTAAGGTCAAACTGGCGATCCGCAAAATCCGGATGCCCGTTGTACCAAGCAACGAACTCGGTCGCGGAAAAACTACCTTCAAGATCTTCACCCGGCACACCCAGGCTACGGTCAAATGGCGCACCCGTTGTAAACATCACCTGATGGTAGTGCTTCTTCAGGTCTTCAAGATGAATGTCTGACCCGTACTCAACGTTGCCATAGAACCGATAGTTTGGCATCTGTGCGCTTTTGTCGTAGGCACGTTGCACTGATTTGTCTTTTTGGTGATCCGGCGCAACACCAGCTCGGACCAAACCAAAGGGTGTGGGAAGCCGGTCATACATGTCGAGCTCTACGACTAGTTCTTTTTTCTTCAGAAAATTACTGACAGTATAGAAACCCGCTGGGCCCGAGCCAATGATTGCAACCCGGAGTGGGTTTCCTTCAGTACCGACTGCTGACATCCCTTTTTTCTCCCTGTAAATATCGCGTGAAAGATTAGCAGATTCGATCTTCAAAGTGCACGAAAACGCCTAACCACCATCTCCTCCAGCTAATTCAGGAACAAAATCTGTGTCGATTGATACTGCATTATGACGCATACTAGAACGAACGATGGGTGTCATACTGATACCTTCTATAACAATTAAAGGGCATCTCAGCTTGAGTGATATGGCAGTTGCGCCAGGTGCCCCATTGACCGCTGGGGATCGCTTTCTAGCCAGGCTTGGCATTCGCCCCGACGACAAGACACCCACCTCGCTGATGTTCAGCAACATGTTCATGTCTGGCATTGGCATCGGTATGATTCGTGTTTGCGCCTTCACGCTCTTCCTGAACTATTGGGCAGCGGAACAACTGGCGCTCATCGCAATTCTGATCGCAGCAGTTGGTATGCCAATGACGCTGCTGATCGATCGCCTGACTCACCGGTTCGCTGTGCGTAACTACTTGTTTACGATCATTGGGATCATTCTTGTGGGCCTGATTACGATGCGCCTGTTGCTAGGCGTCAGCAGCAGCCCATACCTGATCTTCACATTGCCACTCTTCTTCGAACTGGTGTATATGCTGTTTAGTCTTCAGTTCGTGGCGCTGCTATCCAGGCTGCTCAATGTGCGACAAACCAAACGACTCTCTGGGATCGCCCGTTCAGGTGAATTTTTGGCGGAGATGGCTGGGGGATTCCTCGTGGTGTTGCTGCTCAGGTTTATCCAGGTGCAAGATCTTTTAATCGTCGCAATGTTCACGACTTTCATCGTGCTCGGCATCGTCAGCTATACCGTCTCGCATTATCGCTCTGCCTTATATGTCTCCGCGGGCGACATCCCATCCGGCGAATTGCGCCTGCTCGGCCTGTTCCGGCTCCCCTACGTTCGGCTCATCACGTTCTGTTACGTCTCCTACATGTTTGCGTACTTCTTTCTGGATGTTGCGTTCTACGACTATGCATCACGCCAGTTCGATGACCAGAATTCACTGGCCGCCTTCATTGCCCAGTTCTATGCCGTCTCAGGCTTCCTGACAATGCTTGTAATGATTATCGTATTTGCCCCGTTCCTCCGAAAATTTGGCATTCTGGCCGGTGTCATTACATTCCCGGTGGTCATATTTATTGGTTCTACAGCGATCACTGCGATGGAATTTTCAGGATTCGAGGCGGCCGCTATCTTTATCGTGATGGTTGTAACCAATGCAGCCAGGTTCGTCCTTCAATCCGCGATCTGGAAAAGCAGCGTCACTATCCTGTTCCAGGTGCTGCCAGATCGGCAGAGAAGCCAGGGTATTGCACTCACAGAAGGGGTGATCGACCCGGTTGCCGGTGGCTTTGCCGGTATCTGCCTTTACGTGCTCACAACGCTGTTTGGATTGGAGCCGAAATCGTTTCTGATTGTGCTGAGCGCGCTGATGCTGATGTGGATCGTTATCGGTTTTTTTGTCAGACGACTCTACGTGTCCAATCTCGTGGTCAATATTCAAAAAAGAAAGCTGGGCGAAATCGCACTTAGTGATCTGGATAATGCCAGCCTTGACCTCATCAAGGATGGCCTGAAGAGCGGTTACCCGGCAGAGATTTTCTATTGCCTCAATCTACTCGAAGAGATGGAACACCCGGAGATCACGGAGCTAATCAAAACGCTCCTGGACAACCACAACCATGATGTCCGAATGGACGTTTTGCGCAGGATTGCTTCGCTGAATATTCAGCCCTTAATCAATCGCGTGCTGGATAGAGTGGGAGAGGAATCCGATCCAATAGTTAGGGGCCAGGCATTAAAAACCTACGCAGCCCTGGGACCTGCTGACACCATAGACAGGTTACTTCCCTTCCTTGACACATCAGAACAGAACATCAGGAAAGGTGCACTGGTCGGGATTCTATACTTCGACCAAGACAACGAGATTGCCAACCGTTACCTACTCGACAGTGTTCGGTCGCAGGATATTAACGAACGATTATTCGCCGCCGAAGTCATCGCTGGAACAGGTATCCCCCATTTTTCCGGCTACCTGGTTGAGCTTCTGGAAGATATCGACCCGCTAATCGTAGAACGAGCCATCGTTGCTGCAGGTAACCTGCACGACCCCAGACTCGTCAACATCCTGGTGAAAAAACTCGCCATTACTTCTCTGCAGGGAACCACCAGGCTATCCCTGCGGCATTTCGGTGAGGCCGCGCTCTATGACCTTGATACCGGGCTGACATCACCCGAGGCGACCCGGCAGGAAAAAACCCACATTATTGAAACAATCAAGGAAATTGGCGGCGGACAGGCCATCGAGATTCTCTTGCGCCATTTAGAGATAGCGCAACCGGAACTGCGACACAGGGTCCTGCTGAGTCTCGCAAAACTGCACTACCAAGCCGAACCGGATGACCAATACACTTTTGTGAATAGCCTGGATGAAGAAGTGCAACTGATCACCTGGTTACTGTCAGCCATGGACGACTTGCGGGACGAACCACGTTTCGAGACGCTTCGCGCTGCACTAGCGAGCGAACTGGAAGTGCGACGTGACAGTATGTTGCTATTGATCAGTTTCCTATTCCCCTCGATTGTCATCCTGGACACCCGAGCCAACATAGACTCGAAAGTCGCCGAGCAGCGCGTTTTTGCACTCGAGATCCTGGACAACCTATTGACCAGTGAAATAAAACAAACTGTATTGCCACTTCTCGACGACCTTACGGTTGCAGAAAGGCTCGAACAAATGTCCATTCGATTCCCGCAGGAAAAAATGAGCGCCGAAGCGCGGTTCCATGACATCGTGGACAATCACTTTGATCACGCTTTCTTCTGGACCCGGAGTTGTATGCTGTACCAGATCGGTGAGAGTGAAGCCGCCAGGCATCTTGAACAGGTGGAAAAGGGTCTCGGCGATCGCGAGAGCGTCATCAGGGAAACCGCCGTCTGGTGTCTTTCAAAACTCAAACCTCCAGGACTCAGGAAAACCCTAAGCACTTATATCGGAGACCAGAGTGTCCAGGTCAGAAATCTTGCGAAAGCCATCCACTCAACCCTTCCGGCACCTGACCCTGCCGAATAAGTTGACTTGGAATCTGCACCAAATTTCACACCCAACCCAATCCACATCCGATTGGTTCCCTTCCTTGAGCAGCGACCGCGCTTAAATAAGGGTAAGCAGCCCAGCAAGCGCTACATTGTGATCAAAGAGGGGATAATAGTTCGGCTGTTAGTTTCATGCCCTTTATTACGTATACGCCGACAGTTTTACTGGAACTATGCGATTTCCGAGTCTTTGAAGTGCTTACCTACCATTTGTCGCAACGATAGATGGTTGGAGCAGTTTATTCACGTTGTATGCTAACAAATCGGTTCAACGGTCTGGTTTTTATTGAAATATAGGCATTCATCTTCTAAAGTCATTCCGTTAAATAATGATGAATTCCCGGTGCTCATTCCTTACCGGGGATGCTGAAGGAGCCCCAATGTACGCCGATTCCCTTTCGAAAATCTTTCTGGTTTGCCTTACCGCGCTAGTACTCACTGCCTGCAGCGGCGGTAGTGGTGGTAGTGGTTGCGGTGGCACTATCCTCGCCCCTGCAGGCGATGACGACTGCACGCAGGCGGCCTCTGGCACTGTAGATTTATCGATCACCTTTGATGCAGCCAACGGGGACAATATCCTGGCAGGTAACGAACGGGCTACCTTGGAGGTAAAAGCAACTGAGAATGGCGCGTCCGGCGAACTTGTTGTTCGCTTCTCTACAACCGCTGGAACGCTTGTTGAGTCGAGCTCATCGACCGTTGCCGGTGTCGCAAAGGTAGATATTATTGGTGATGGTAGCGGCACAGCGGCCACTGTTACTGCAACGATCACGCTCAGCGACAGTGTCGAGATCACTGACGAGATTGTTGTGCAATTGTCCTCACTTAAACCCGAAATTTCCGTCGTGGTCAGGGACATCAATGGGGTTCAGGTAACGCAATTTGACAGCAATGTGGAGTTGACGGCAGAAGCAACCGTGGTTGATTGGGAAGGTGGGCCGCTTAAAGGTGATGACACTGAGCTAGCAGTATCCTTTACGCTGGGTGCATTTGCTGACGTTACCGAGGTTTCAGCCTTGACGGCATTCGAGGCCTGTCCGGTTGTTGGTATCAAGGCAAAAACCGATTGTGCCTTCGTCAGATTCACGTCTTCGACAACGCAGGGAACGGGGGATGTTATTGCTACAACAACAATCAACAATATTATCCTCGAGGCGACTACAAATATCGAGAATACGGGCACCAGTGGCGGCATCCCAGATCAGGATAGTTTCACCATCACTCGAAGTGTCGGCGCGACCGATGCTGCGCAGAGCGCTAGAGTGGCACTTGAAGGTGACGAGTATAATAATGTGGAAGCGTTCATTCGTGTCGACCTGGGAGATTACCAGGAGAACCCGGTGCCCGATGGTACGATTATAGAATTCAGGACAGAATTGGGCGATATCGCCCTAAGCTGTGAAATTGTGAGCGGATTCTGTGAGGTATCTTTCGTCAGCGGCGAGCCAAGGTCACCGACGAATGCAGGAGTCAGTTTCCGCAACCTGGATGACAACAATTGTCCGAGCAACTATATCGAGGATGAGCAAGTTGTTGCAGGCAGTGGTGGCGAAGTGCTGACTGATTATCGCGTCGCAGACATTTTACGCGTTCGGCATGATGGCACGGGTATCGTACTCACGGAGGGATTTAACTACACAGTTAACTCTAGCGGCATTGACTGCAGTCTCTGTGTAACTGGCCAGGCGCTACAGATTACCTATCGCCGTTTATGGCTCGATGAAGAGAACGACAGTTCTACCGCCCATCTGCTACTGACACCTGGTGTGGCGACTGAACCCTTTCTCGATACACAAGGTATACCGTGTCTAGCAAACAGCAGGGGCAATCTTGAAGAGATTACCGGAGATATCGAACCTACGGCCTCCACGACAGTCACTGGTATCAGTACCCGCTTTCTGAGCGAATTAGTCGTCGGAGATCGTATTAAAGTGGGTAACGAGGTTCAAACTGTCAGCAGCATTGCCAGCGATACAAGCCTGGTGGTTACCTCCGCATTCAGTAACGCCGGTAATGATACATCGCCTGAGCGAATAGCAGCCCCAGCCTATCTTGGTGGCATGGGGCAGCCTTTTGGTGCCCGGTCGACGATACTAGCCTGGGCGCAGGGGGAAGAAAGTTTCGATGACACCAACGGCAACGGTGAATACGATTTTGGCGAAACATTCAACGATCTAGCTGAGGCCTTCCTTGATAAGAACGAAGATGGTGTCCTCGGTGACATCAATGGCGACTCGGCAACTGCCGGCACATTGGGCCCGTACAGGGACGCTGGTCTCGGGACTAACGCCCCAGCCAATAGTGAAGTCAGGCTGAAGAACAATCCTTTCTGTTACGGGCCTGCCTCCGTTGTCGGCGATACCGGTGATGGGAATGATTCGACAGAGGCGAGCAAATACTGCTACCAGGACGGTGGTGAAGAAGAAGATTTCATCGATTCCAATGAAAACGGTGTTATGGATGTTGGCAACGGTATCTACAACGGCAGCCGGTGTATCAACCCGACACAAAATGGCACCACGGTTTGTACGACAGACCTGATCGATGTCCGACGAAGCGTCCTGATATCATTGGCTGGAAGCACGGCCAGAACCTCGTTCAGAGCCTTTGGTTCCAATGGCCTGGGCGGAACCTTCGGTGGTGGTGAAATTATTCAGGGCATTGAAAACCGGTCTGGCATCACGATTGAGGATGCCGCGGGGGCACCGACTAGCTGGACTGCCATTGCTGCGCCAGACCCCAATGCGCTTCCGGCCACCATCTTTCCTGCACTGCTAAGCAATAACCTGGCTGGATTCCCGCTGGGTGGTGCGCAAATTGATACCACCGTGCTCAACACTGCAGGGAGTCCAGGTTCGATAGACAAAGATGAAGAAGTGTCTCTGTTCAGCATCGCAAACCCTTTCAGCAGGACACAGGCTATTTATGAGGTGAGTTTTGACTTCGATGTCGGCGCCGATGGGACGAACCGTACCGGCGCCATTGATCTATTCATTGGCGGCGTGCTGCAAATTGATAACTGCACAGAACCAACCGTCATACCGATTCAGCCCCTCACCTGCACGGTATCGGGCCTAACTGGCAGCGAAACTGGTGATCTGTTGTTTGTTGTTGGCGAGGCCGCAGGCGCTAACTTCAGCGTTAACGGCACGATCCATAATGTTCAGATAACGGCAACGACCACGGGCACTGACGGAGAATTCCGTTCAACTGAGCTACTGGTATCTAACGCTACCGCGGTAACCAACCTCACGGAATTCAGCCTTAGTGAAGACCCGAAGAGTAACAGCACAGTATTTCCGGGCGTGAGTGAACGTGCTGCACCTTCAGGTAATGTCCCCGTTATTTTCACCACGCAAACATCCGGTGTGTTCTGGTTCACGGATCGATTTAATGGGCAAATGCCGGATGGCACGACAGTGCAATTGTCATCTGCTGCTGCTACCGGTTGTCAGCTGACTTCCGCTGGTAGTCGTACTGTAACCGGTGACACCTCTGCTGTGTTCACGGTCGGTACCGAGCTTGACTTTGCGCTTCGCTTCTCCGTCGCACAAGCCGGTGGTGGTGCTGGTGCGATTGTTGCAACGGTAACAACACCAGTCGGCAACCAGACGTCAGATTCTATTAGCTGTGACCTGTTGAACTAGTTTGCTCCGCGCTGCAGTCCTTGCAGGGCTGCAGCGTGAACTTCTTCCGATATCGGATTAGCGCTCGCGGCGCCCTCACGCTGATAGCCTTCCGGCGCGCGATTCCCAAAGCCACCGGACAATTTCACTTAGAACCTGAACCCAACTTCGGGCATAATCCTCTCTGTATCCAGTCAAACCTCATCAAGTATTATTTATGCTTCTCACTATAGAGAAAGTGCTCATTTTAAAATCCGTCCCTATCTTCTCTTCCGTTCCCGAGGGACAGCTGGTCGATCTTGCGACAATTGTAGAATCCGTGGAATACGAAGCCGGTGAAATCATCATGACCCAGGGCGATCTAGGCACCAGCATGTATATAGTGGTAGATGGCCGCGTTCGAATCTTTGAGGGCGATAAGGACCTGGCCGAACACGGCACACGTGCCGTATTCGGGGAACTGGCCGCCCTTGACCCGGAGCCAAGAGCCGCGTCCGTACAGGCGCTTGAGGACTGCACTCTGCTCAGGCTCGATGGAGAATCCCTGTATGACCTGATGTCTGAAAACAAGGAAGTGACCCGAGGAATTGTGCGCGTTCTTTGTGACTATACCCGCCAAAACCTCGCCCGCAGCAAACGCTAGCACCGTGATCAGGTTTCTTGCGTTCGTTTCATTGTTACTGGGACTTGTCGCGGCAGCTACCTTCTTCCTCCTGGAAAACCCGGACCGCTTCAAGAACCAGATATCACAAGGCATTGAATCAGCCACAGGCTACGAAGTCACCGTTAAAGGCGAACTGTCATGGCGATACTGGCCGCCAATCGCAATCAATGCTGAACAGATACAGCTCGGCACCCCCGGCGAAGCACCCTTCATCAAACTCGACCAGGTATCTGTTGATATCGACCTGATGCCGCTCATCACTCAGCAACGGATCATCGACGTCAATGAATTAGCCATCACGGGCGGTAGGGTTTCACTGCTGGTCGATGCGAGCGGCAAAGCTAACTGGGAGCTGACCACTACAGATACACCGCCGTCGCCTGGCGATTCCGACCCAACTGAAATCGCCCAGACATCCACGTTGCAACGGTTCTGGGTAGAAAATCTGGAGGTCAGCTATATCGATGAACAAGCCGACCTGGACTACCATGTGGTGCTGACAAAGCTCACCACCAGCGCACTCACTTCGGACCGGCCATTTGATATTTCCGTGATCGTGAAAATTCAGGATAACCTCGAGAACCTGAAGGCATCGATTGAGTCCACAGGGCAGTTACAGTATCACGCGGCCAACGATCAGTTCGGCTTTGATGACCTTATTACAACCATAAAACTGGTCGTTGACGACGAACCCTATCCCGAAATAAACCTGGCCAGTAAAGGGCAATGGCGACCTTCACAAGAATCCATTGTATTAGCGCAAAACGATATCCGCGTGAGTTCGGCCAATATCGCTTCTTCGGGTGTGATCAACCTCGGCGGTGCTACACCCAGGTACGACGGCGTAGTCAATCTGCAAACTGCGGACCCGACGCAACTATCCCGGGATTTCGACATGGAACTTTCCGTCAAATTCCTGCAGTTCACCGCAGATGTTGCGATAGACCCAACCCTCATTCACATGCGCTCACTCGAAGGTGAATTCGACCAGTCAAAGTTCAAGGGAACGGCGACGCTTGAATTGTCGCCCATTAACGCAATCACAGCTGACCTTCGAATAGACAAGCTGGATACCACCGATTATTTGTCAGCTTCACCAGGTGTTGATACTAAAGGCGCAACCAACACTGCTACTAAATCAGATGTGCCGATAGACAGCGAGCTGATCCCCGTGGAATTGTTACAGCACACACACCTTAAAACCATCATCCGAATAGACTCAGTGATTGTTGATAGCGGGGAGCTGCGTAACGCAAAAGTAGAGCTGCGAAATGACCGAAAGGTGTTTGATCTCATCGCAAATGCATCCGGCTACAAGGGCAGGATCGTTGTTAGCGCCAACACACAATTGACCGGTGAAATATCGACGGAACTCAAGCTCACCCTGGATCGACTTGATATTCCCAAACTCGTTGAGGTGGAGGGCATCACGGGAACACTGACCGCCAACTCTGACGTCAGATTTGCTGGCAGCATGTTGAGCCAACTGGAGAGAACGCTGGTCGGAAAATCAACCTTCGTCATCAAGGACGGAACACTTGACGTACGTCCGCTCAAATCCGTCGCAGCAACGATTGATTCAATCACGGGGAAAACATCTTCCATCAGCCAGTGGCCTGACATCATGCCTTTTGACAGCATGACTGGGGACCACGTCTTCACAGATGGCATTGAAACGGGCCAGGTTTTCAACGCCTCTTTGGAAAACATTTCCATCACTGCTCTCGGCGGAATCAGCCTACAGGCGGAAACATTGAACTACGATGTCACCACCACGCTAAACAAAACTGAGGCAGGGGAATTTAAAGTCAGCGATCAGCTATCAGGTATCCGTTGGCCACTGATCTGTTCGGGAAAATTTTCGGATTCACCGGCTGACCTTTGCCTTGGAAAAGGTGGCGCAATCAGCCAACTTGTCACTGAAATCGTCAAACAGGACCTGCAGCGCCGTGGCAGTAAAAAAATAGAAGAGCTGATCAACGACAACCTGCCGGACCAGTACAAGGACATCACCGCAGATCTATTCAAAAACCTGTTTAAGAAGAAGTGACCAGCTTCGCCAAACAATTGCTCGACTGGTTCGATCAACATGGCCGAAAATCACTTCCCTGGCAGACCGACAAGACGCCCTACCGGGTCTGGCTTTCCGAGATCATGTTGCAGCAGACCCAGGTTGCGACGGTGATCCCTTATTTCAAAAAATTCCTGGACCGTTTTCCTTCGGTCGATGAACTTTCGGTGGCTACCGAAGACGAGGTTCTGCATCTTTGGACCGGCCTTGGGTACTATGCGCGCGCGCGCAACCTGCACATCTCGGCAAAAAAAGTAATGGCGGAGCATAACGGTGAGTTCCCAGCCACCGTGGATGAGCTGATGACATTGCCGGGCATCGGCCGCTCCACCGCCGGCGCTATCGTCGCTATTTGTCACGACACACACGCAGCAATCCTTGATGGCAACGTAAAAAGAGTACTGGCACGGCACTTCGCCATCGGAGGATGGCCCGGAAAGACCCAGACTCAGACGCTATTGTGGGACAAAGCAGAATCGCTGACACCCAATAATCGCATTGCTGAATACACGCAGGCAATCATGGACCTGGGCGCCACCGTCTGCACACGCTCCTCGCCTGATTGCCCAGCATGCCCTTACTTCAAAAGTTGTCACGCCAGGATCAACGGCACCATTGACCAGTACCCGGGCAAGAAACCAAAGAAAGTGATGCCCGTGAAAAGTACCGTGATGCTGATCGTGGCACTCAACGGCAACGTGCTGCTAAAAAAACGCCCATCGAAAGGTCTTTGGGGCGGATTGTGGAGTTTTCCGGAATGCGAATCCGTCGAAGCAATTGATTCCCTGCTCCAATCATTAAATCTTGAAGAACTGGAACGAACACGATTGCCAGAATTCCGGCACACTTTTACCCACTATCATCTGGATATAGAACCAATCCGGGTCACTATTCGCGAAACCAACCGCATTGCTGAACCCGGCGCGGAAATCTGGTTCAACGTAACAGCGCCCCAGTCAGTTGGTCTGACAAAACCTGTCACCAAAATATTGGCTGAACTTCCAGCTATCCGGGTCCGGTAAGATTTGAAGACTATTTTTCGTTGCTCCAATAATCCTATAAACTGCTTCTCCCATTGATCGAGAATTAACATGACGCGCACAGTACTCTGCACAAGACTAAAAGAAGAACTCCCAGGCCTGGCCGCACCGCCATTCCCAGGCCCCAGGGGTCAAGAGATCTTCGAGACGGTCTCGGACAAAGCCTGGCAGGAATGGTCAGACCTACAAACCATGCTGATCAATGAAAAGCATCTCAACATGATGGACAAGGAAGCGCGGAAATATCTGAATACGCAAAGAGATCTGTTTCTGGAAGGTAGCGAAGTCGATCGAGCAGAAGGATATGTACCAAATACATAAACCATGAACACACCGGCTTACAGGTCTTTCCAGGAACAAGGCGCTCATTACTTTAATCGCCAACATATTGGCGTCCCGCCTGCGCCGTTGAGCCTTCCATCCGCATGGAAAGGCGCCGAACTGCAAAAGCATCCTGATACATGGATGTACGAGCTCAATCAAACCGATTTAGAAGAAATCCAAAACGCAGTCCTTCTGGTGAGCCAAGATAGCCTGGCACTTGAAGAAGTAACCCGCGACTCGTTCCCGTTGCCAACTCTGGGTAAGAAAGTTGAAGCGTGGCGGCAGACCATCATGACCGGCACTGGCGTTCAGGTCGTCAAAGGCCTGCCGGTGGGGCAATGGTCAGAGGCTGAAATTGCTTTGGCCTATTGGGGGATCGGCCATCACCTCGGCACGCCCGGCGCACAAAACCCAGACAATGAACTGCTCGGTCATGTGAAAGACTACGACGAAGCCCGCGACGATCCCTTCGTGCGACTTTACAGAACCAACAGCAACATTCGTTACCACTGTGACGCGGCTGATATCGTTGGGCTGCTTTGTCTAAAACCCGCTAAGACAGGCGGCAAGAGCAGGGTCGTAAGCACCGTGAGTCTATTCAACGCCCTCTACCAGAGACACCCAGAATGGATCCCCCGATTGTTTGAACCTATCAAGCTTGATCGCCGAGGCGAGCTTATAGAAGGCCAAAAACCGTACAGCTTCATCACGCCCTGCCGTTTCGACGGCGAACAACTAAGGACCTTTTACCACAGCGACTACTACCACTCGGTAGAACGGCATGACGGAATCGACCTGACCACAGAAGAAGCCGGAATATTGAGCTTCTATGATGAGCTGGGACTAAATCCTGAGTACTATCTTGAGATGGACTTACAGGTTGGGGATATGCAGTTCATCTCGAACCACGTAATTGCACACGCGAGAACGGAATATATTGATTTTGATGAACGCGAGAAAAAGCGCCATCTGTTGCGACTTTGGCTATCTGCCAACTAAACCTCTGAAAAGCGCGTTTTACTTGACTCCGGTGACCTCTTTCGCTTTAATCACGCCCTTCTTAGCAGTCGTCATTTTGACCACCGCGGTGAACGCACTGTATACGTCAATTTGATCAAGCAGCGTGAGCGGAGAGACCTGGACCGCTGCATTAACCTTATTATGGCCGGATAGCTCAGTCGGTAGAGCAGGGGATTGAAAATCCCCGTGTCGGTGGTTCGATTCCACCTCCGGCCACCAATTTCACGGCTTTTCGCAAAGCGAAAAACGTGAAAAACCAACTCCCAGAACACACGGCGGCAGCGTTTTTTACGCAGTAAAAATGCGAG